>Ga0114931_10006496_pt1 | contig 14366 bp, 10 predicted proteins | sample 2SBtaG_FD_89579 | JGI IMG/M metagenome (GOLD analysis project Ga0114931, IMG submission 89579) | Deep subsurface microbial communities from Kolumbo volcano to uncover new lineages of life (NeLLi) - 2SBTROV14_V59a metaG | ecosystem: Environmental > Aquatic > Marine > Volcanic | place: Kolumbo...
CCGACGTGCCCGCCTTCACTGATTGTCGCCTGAACGACAACGGCCTCGCGTTTGGCGCCCCGCGAAATCACGAACGCACCGGCTATCGGCCAGACCTGGATTTCGGCACTGAGTGTCGCCATGGCTGTCACGCCTGAATTTGCGGCAAAGCCGGGCGGGTCCGCCGCACGAATGGCGATACTCTAGCAGATTTCGGCTCCGGCGGGGCGGGGTGCCGTCCTTTCAATGGCCCGGAAATTGTTGCAGAACTAGCCCGATCGACCGGCCAGCCCCGCCGGCCGGTCCCGTTTCCGCGACCCGTTGCGACAATCGAGCCGAATACGGACGATCCATGCCCGCACAAGATCGAACCAGCGAGACGACCGACGCGGGCGAGGCGTCCGGACTGAATATCGTGCAAGAGGGCGATCGCCTTCACATCCAGGCCCATGGCGACTGGAGCATTCGCGAGGCCGGCCGGCTCGATCTGCGGTTGGCCGAGCCGGGCCTGAGCCGGGAGGCATCGCAGGCCGACAATATCGTCCTCGAACTTGGAGGGCTCGCCAAGCTCGATACCGCCGGCGCCTGGCTGCTGGTCAGGGCCACCCGTGCCTGGCGGGAGGCCGGGGCCACCGTCGAGATCACCGGTGCCAGCGAACCGCACACGACACTGCTCGAAGATGTCCGCTCGAGAATGGACGCGCCGCCGCCGGAAACACGACAGAACCACCCGATCCGGGAGTCGCTTGGTGAGCTGGCCGACGTCACTCGCGGCATCGGGCGCTATTTGGCCTCGCTGGTGGCATTCTTCGGGCTGGTCCTCGGCGTTGCGGCGCGAACGCTCGTGGCGCCCGGCCGTTTCCGGGCGACCTCGTTCGTGCATCACATCGAGCACGGCGCCTTCCGGGCGATCCCGATCATTGCGCTGATCAGTCTGCTGGTTGGTGCCGTAATCATGCAGCAGGGCGCGCATCAGCTGCGCCGTTTCGGGGCGGAAATTTTCGCCGTCGACATGCTCGCCATCCTGACCCTGCGCGAGGTTGCCATTCTGCTCACGGCGGTTCTGCTGGCCGGGCGCTCGGGCTCGGCCTTCACCGCCGAGATCGGAACCATGAAAATGCGCGAGGAGATCGACGCCATGCGCACTCTCGGCATCGACCCCGTCGAGACACTGGTGTTGCCGCGCGTCCTGGCCCTGATCGTCGCCCTGCCGTTGCTGGTCTTCGTCAGTGATGTGATGTGTCTTGCCGGTGGCGCCATCGCCGCGAACCTCTCGCTCGATCTCGACGCCGCGGCCTACCTGGAGCGCGTCCGGGCGGCGGCGAACATGCGCCACTTCACCGTCGGCCTGGTCAAGGCGCCGTTCGTTGCCGTCGTGATCGGGCTGGTCGGCTGCCTCGAAGGGTTTCTGGTCGCCGGCAGCGCCGAGTCGCTCGGCCGCCGGACCACCAGTTCGGTCGTCAAGGCGATCGTCCTGGTGATCGTCCTCGACGCCGTCCTGGCGATCTTCCTGACCGCGATCGGATTTTGAAATGACTGCGCCCAGGTCCGTCATCCGCGTCCGCGGCCTCGCCATTCGGATGGGTGATGCCAAAATCCTCGAGAGTGTCGATCTCGATGTTCACGAGGGCGAAATCCTCGGCCTTGCCGGGGCGACGGGAGCCGGCAAATCGACGCTCGCCAGAGCCATCCTCGGCCTTGAGCCGATCGCAGCCGGGACGATCGAGATGTTCGGCCGCGGCGTCGCATCGCTCAGCCGGGCCGAGCGGCGCAATCTGGAGCAGCGGCGCGGCGTCCTGTTTCAGGATGGGGCCTTGTTCGGCGCCCTGAATGTCGCCCAGAACGTGCAGGTTCCGATGCGCGAACGCGGCGGGCTCCCGGCGCACCTGATGGATGATCTGGCGGCATTGAAAATCGCCATGGTCGGTTTGCCAAATGATGCAGCCGGAAAATTCCCCGCCGAGCTTTCGGGCGGCATGCGTAAGCGGGCCGGGCTCGCGAGAGCGCTTGCCATGGACCCGGAAATCCTCATTCTCGACGAACCGACATCGGGGCTCGACCCGATCGGGGCGGCGGACTTCGATCAACTGATCGCCAGGCTGTCGCACACACTCGGGCTGACCGTCCTGCTGATCACCCACGACCTCGACACCATCTTCACCGTCTGCGACCGTGTCGCGGTGCTCGCCGACGGCCGGATCGTCCGGGTCGCGGCGCCGGGCGCTCTCGCGCGTGATCCGAACCACCCCTGGGTCGAGGCGTATTTTCGCGGTGCCCGGGCCCGGGCGGTCATCGGCGAGGCGCCGACCCGCGCAACCATCGTCAGGAGCTGAACCGTTGGAAACCAAAGCCCACCATCTGGTGATCGGCGCCATCGCGCTGGCACTTCTCGGGGCGTTGCTGACCGCCGTCTACTGGATCGAGAACCGTGGCACGGCCGGTCTGGCGCCGCGCCAATACGCGATCCTGTTCACTGGCCCGGTCACCGGTCTCTCAAGGGCGACGGAGGTCCTGTTCAACGGCATTCCGGTCGGCAAGGTCCGCGACCTCGCAATCGATCCCAAAGACACGCGCAAGGTCCGGGTGACCATCGTGATTTCGCCGAATGCGCCGGTGCGAACGGATTCGAGGGCCCGGATTGTGCGCAAGGGACTCGCGAACCAGGCCGCCATCCTGATCACGGCGGGCTCGTCGGGCCGGCCGTTCCTCAGGCCCGACGACGACCGGAAAGTCGCCCTGATCGCGGCCGAGGCCGGCGCACCGCAATCGCTCTTCGAGGCAGCACCTCGGGCAATGGAGCGGGCCCGCATCGCCTTCGATCGCCTGAACGCGCTGCTGGCCGAAAACCAGGAGGCCGTCGGCCGCGCGACCCGAAACATCGAAGTGTTTTCCCGCGCCCTCGCCGAGAGTGAAGCCGACTATCGCAAGCTCGTGCACGATACGGCTTCACTCGCCGGCGAACTGCGCAACGTCACAGCCAAGCTGGACAGCGTGCTCGAAAAGATGGACGGCCTGCTCGGTCCGGAAAACGCCGGAGCTCTGGTCGCCGAGGCCCGCGCCGCCGCAAGCGAGTTCCACAGCCTCGCACGCCGTCTCGACGACACCTTCGGCGCACAGGCCGGCAATCTGACCCGGACCGCCAAGCGCAGCCTGAACGAGTTCGAGCAATTCATGAAGGAAGGCCGCCGCGCCGTTCGAAAGCTCGAAAGCGTGCTCAGGAACATCGAACGCAATCCAAGCAGCCTGATCTTCGGCGGCAGCGCCAAGAGCGAGGATGGCGGGACCAACTGATACCGGCCTGCATACTTATGCAGGCCGGTATCAGCCCTCCGCCCATGCCTCGGCGCGGCTGCCGACCAACTCGGTGATGCCCCCGAAACCCTGGTCGTCGAGTGTCTGGGCGATCTGCGCCTTGATCCGCTGAATAAGCCCCGGCCCCTCGTAGATCAGCCCGGTATAGAGCTGGAGAAGGGAGGCACCGGCGGCGATCTTCTCGACCGCGCGATCGCCGGAATCGATGCCGCCGACACCGATCAGCGGGATCCGGCCGCCGGATTCCAGATAGACCCGCGCCAGCATCCGGGTGGCGCGATCGAACAACGGCCGGCCGGAGAGCCCACCGGCCTCGCGCGATCCGGGACCGGGCCCGAGGCCGTCGCGGTGAAGCGTCGTGTTCGAGATGCAGATCCCGTCGATCCCGTGGCCGACCAGCGTTTCGACGATCGCCGCCAGGTCGGCCTCGGCGATGTCCGGCGCCAGCTTGACCAGGATCGCCCGCCACGGCCTGCCCTCGCCGACCAGTTCGGCCCGTTTCGCCAGGACCTGTTCCAGCAGGGCCGTGAGTTCTCCCGGTGCCTGCAGGTCACGCAGGCCCGGCGTGTTCGGCGACGAGACGTTGATCATGAAGTAGCTCGCGACGTCGATAAAGGTTTCGACCCCGCTGACATAATCCGCCACCCGGTCGGGCGACGCTTTGTTGGCCCCGATGTTGACCCCGACGATCGGCACCCGTTCCCGATCTGCACCGGCGCGGCCGGAAAGGTGCGCCAGCACGGCCGCATGCCCGGCGTTGTTGAAACCCAGCCGGTTGATCACCGCCCGCTCGTCCGTGAGCCGAAACAGCCGCGGTCGCGGATTGCCCGGTTGCGGCCTCGGCGTTACCGTGCCGACCTCTGCAAACCCGCATCCCATGGCGATGATGGCACCGGGCACGCGCGCGTTCTTGTCGAACCCGGCGGCGATGCCGACGGGGTTCGCGAACCGGAGCCCCCAGAGGGTCTGACAGAGCGCATCCGGATCGCCCCTACCCTGGCGCGGATGGAGGCCACATGCGAGCGCCCGCAGCGTCACCTCGTGCGCCCGCTCCGGATCGAGCGCGAAGAGAAACGGCCGGGCGATACCGAACAGGGATGCGATCATTGCGCCGGCCCGTTGCCCTGCCGTTGCGCATCGTCTGCATCTGCTCCGGGCTCGAACGGCTCGGCTGCGACGACAGCGCTTGTGTCGAGCGTTCCATAGAGATGCGGAAACATTTCGCCGCCCCGCGAAGGCTCCCATGCGAGAGCATCGCCAAGCCTTGCGGCTTCGATCTCGAGCAGGAACAAATCAGCCACTCCGGCGAAATGACGGGCGGCCGTGGCGGCGACCTGACCCCGGGCAGACAAATGAATGAACCCATCGCGCCGGTCATCGCCGGAACCCGCATAGACCCCGGCGGCCTCGGCCTCACGCCATTCGCCCCTGGTCAAAATCTTGTAGACGTACCTCGTCATCGCTTTTGCCTGCATGCCCCCTGTCGTGCCGTGCACCCAGCGGTTGATAGTTGTATGTGGGTTGACGGATATGTTACCAGACGTGATCGATCCCGTTTGCCAAAGATCACCGCCGATGCGGCTCGAGATCCTTGCGACCCGATTGGCACCGGGGTTTCTACAAACAGGAAAGATTTGTGGGGGATATTATCGTGCGGACTTCAATTTTTCATTGCAACAAATTTTCCAACTCAACGAACAATGTTGCATAATCCGAGAACTCCCGACAGTTCCAGGACCAGTACGGCAGTCTCCATAATGCCAAAGTTTTCTGCAGAAGCGTTACCGCTTGCCGGTTTTTTGCGCGATGCCCTGGTCTTTTGCATCCCTTCCTACCAGCGCGAATACACCTGGGGCACGCGCGAGGCGGGCCGCCTGCTCGACGACGTGCAGACCCGGATCGCCGCCGGAGACAAGGACTGGACCGAACCGGCCGGACCGGCCTATTTCCTCGGTGGCATCGTTCTGGTTCGGCTTGATGGCAACCAGACCACGTCGGCCGAATCCGAGACTTTCGAGATCATCGACGGCCAGCAACGATTGGTCACACTGACAATTCTGCTGGCGGTGCTGCGCGATCTGGCGACCGTTGATGGCGACCTCGACGAGGCCGCCAGGTTGCACGGCTTCATCGCCGCCCCGGACGGCGCGGGCGCACCCTTTCGGCTCGTCCTCAGGCCCGCGGGAGATGGCTTTTTCCGCACCTACGTTCAGACCCCCGGCGGATGCCTGCTGGCACCGGACGACGAAGAATTGTCGGACTGCAAGACCTGCGTTCTCGACAATCGCACCCTCTATCTGAACGAACTCGGCCAATTGAGCGCGAGCGAGCGCCGGCTCGTCGGCGATTATTTGATCAACCAATGCTGGCTGGTCCGCGTCATCACCGACAATGTCGATAGCGCCTTCGACATATTTACGGTCCTGAACTTCGCCGGCAAGCCCCTGACGCGAAGCGAGATCCTGCGGGCCAGGCTGCTCGGCGCGATCGCCTCGCCCGAGCGCGAAGTCTTGAACGCACAATGGGCGGGCCTGCAAAAGCGCCTTGGTGGCAAGGTCGTGGACGACCTTTTCAGCCACATCCGGACGATTTTCGGCCGCAGCACCGAGACCGTGGTCGAGGGCAACATGGCCATCGCCGCCGAGCGGGGCGGACCGGCCGCTTATCTGCGGGAGATATTCTTTCCCTATGCGGCCCATTTCGAGCGGATCAGAAACGCCGGCGACGAAAACCGGGTCGAGTTCGCCGCCATCCGACCGAGCCTGGTCTATCTCGGCTGGTTGCGCCACGGCGAGTGGATCGCACCGGCCATGAAATGGCTCGCCACCCACGGCGTCGCCCATCGCAAGACACCGGCATTTTTTAGCGCGCTCGATCGGTTGAGCTTTGCCCTCCTCCTTCTCGGCTCCGGGCGCGCCAAGCGGCTCGAGCGATATCGCAGACTTCTGAATGACATCGACAGCGATCGCGTTTTCGATGGAGGCAGCGGAGCCCTGCGGCTTTCGTCCGGCGAGCAAGCAAACGTATTGTTCAATGTCTCGCGGGATATGCACGGCCGCAACAAGCAGGTCTGCCGCCTCCTGCTGCTCCGGCTCGATGACGCGTTGGGCGACCGCCTGACCTGCAATCCGCCAATGAACATCACCATCGAGCATGTCCTGCCGCACCGGCCGTCGCGCCAGGGCTATTGGCTGGAGAAGTTCCCCGATCCCGACGCCCGCGACCTCGCCCGGCGCCGGCTCGCCAACCTGGTCCTCGTGAGCAAGGTCAGGAATGACCAGGCCCGCAACAAGGCGTTTGCGGAAAAGAAAGAAATCTGCCTGCCCGGCGGCGCTCCGGGGCGCTTCGCCCTGACAAATTACCTGCTCGAATGCGAAGACTGGACGCCCGAAGTGATCGCCCGGCGCGAAGACGAGCTGATGGCGATCCTGAAGCAGATGTGGGACCTTAAGGGCCCGGCCGGACAAGAACTCGACCGTTAGCGCGCCCCGCTCGGGCGAAACACGCTAACGGGTTTTCTTGCCACCTCCGGCCACCCGGTCCAGCCTCCAAACGGTCTAGCGGATGCGCCGGGCCAGCGACACGAATACGCCATTGTCGGCGAAACCGACAATATCGGCGCGTTTGTCGCCGTTGACATCAACCACCATGCGCGGATGGTTCTTGACGTCCCAGCCACCACTTCGGGGCCCGTAACCGGCCACCCACATTTGCGGCTCTGCGAACCGGCCGCGTTGAGCGAGCGACACATAGACGCCCCGGCCAGCGAAACCGACCACGTCGGCGCGACCATCGCCGTTCATGTCCGCCATGGTCCGCAAGTGCTTGCCAACCTGCCAACCACCGGTATTGGCGCCAAACGCGTTGACCCAGACTTTTGGCTCGGAAAACCGCCCTCGTTGGGCGAGCGACACATAGACGCCCGACCCTGCAAAGCCGACGACATCGGCCCGGCCATCACCATTCACGTCTGCCATCATCCGGGGATGGCGGTTCGTACGCCAACCGCCGGCCCTCGTACCGAAGGCCTTGACCCAAAGCTCCGGCCGGGTAAATCGGCCCCGCCGCGCAAGCGACACGTAAACACCCTGATTGCCAAATCCGACGATGTCGGCCCGGCCATCACCGTTCACGTCAGCCATCATCCGGGGATGCTCTGCCACCGACCAGCCGCCCGTCGACGAGCCGAACCCGCGAACCCAGAGTTCCGGATCCGTGAAGCGGCCGCGACGCGCGAGCGAGACATAGACGCCGTTGCCGGCGAAGCCGACGACATCGGCCCGGCCATCACCATTTACGTCCGCCATCATCCGGGGATGGCGGCCGGTCCGCCACCCGCCGGCTCTGAAACCAAAGGCTTCGACCCAGCGCCTGGGCTCGCTGAAGCGGCCGTTGCGGGCCAGCGACACATAAACGCCCGTTCCGGCGAAGCCGACGACATCCGCCCGGCCGTCGCCGTTCACGTCAGCCATCATCCGCGGGTTCCTGCTCACCGACCAACCGCCGCTCGAAGCTCCGTAGAACGAGACCCAGCGCCTGGGCTCGCTGAAGCGGGCGTTGCGGGCCAGCGACACAAAGACGCCCGTTCCGGCGAAGCCGACAACATCCGCCCGGCCGTCACCGTTCACGTCAGCCATCATCCGCGGGTTCCTGCTCGCCGACCAGCCGCCGCTCGAAGCTCCGTAGAACGAGACCCAGTACTCGGGTTTGGTCAGATTGGGGACCACGCGCGGCCCGCGGTCATAATCATCGTTTTGCGGCTCGGGTGACCGAGCATAGTCGCGATCCCGGTCGTCGTCATAGCGATCACCGCGATCATCGACGCTCGCCAGGCATTTGCCGACGAAATCCTCGCGCGAATCCAGGTTGCGTTGGCGCTCGGCCCGACTCATCTGACGGCATTCCCGGACATATTTGCGCCGGTTCAGGTGCCAGCGGACGCGGCGAAAACCACAATCGAATTTCTTGTTGAATTTGGCCTGATCGACAGCCGTGTCGGCATAGCGGCGGCACGACTCGTCGATATAGGCGGTACGGTTGCGATCGCATCGGGCCAGCGCCCGGGTTCGTTTCCTTGTCGCCCGCTCCGCGGCCGCGCGACCGCGCCGCTTGCACCAATTCTGGTGCCGGGTGAAACTGGCACTCCAGCGCTGACCTTCGAGACCGCACTTGCGCGCCATGTTTTCTTCGTTATCGATCACGGCCTGCTCGGCATAGCGGCTACAGACCCGCGATATGTGATTGCGGTCCACCACCTTGACCCGCTTCGTCCCCGAGATGCAACACGGTGTGGGGCGGGTCCGCGCAACCCGATCCTTCAACTGGCAACGGGGCGGACTATAATGGCCGCGCTTGCCGACGCGGATCCGAAACTTTGAACCAAGTTCGAGCGAGAAACCCTTGCGCGCCCGGCCCTGTTCCTTGATGAAGGACCAGGCTTTGCAACGCTTTTCGTTGCGGCAGACGGCCCGGCAGGCGCGGTACGTGCTCCCCGGCGGCAGCTTGCGAATGGAATAGTTTCCGCCCGCGTAGAGCGTATCGTATTCGAGCTGCGGTTGCGCCAGGGCCGACCCCGGAAACCCGAGGGTCGCAAAGATCGCAAAAACCGTCACGAGGCAGCCGAAAATCAAACGAAGGAACGAATTGTAGCTGGGCATGAATACTCTCACCTGGATACTCTTACTGATCAAACCGGCGGCATTGAAGCGGTCGCTTCATACCACTGGACTTCCTGTTCGTGGATCGAACGGGCCTGGCAGCTATGAACTCGCCAGCCATTCCATCTCATATTCGCCGAGAGGCTGAAAAACACTCACGCGACAGGTCCGATCCAACCGGGCAGCTCCGGGACATCCCCGCTGTCATTCGGAACCCGGTCTGTTGTGCACTGACTCGTACGGATGGTTTGCGATGTCAGTGCACCACCTCCTTAGCCTTAAGCATCAACTTTTCCCATCACTCTGGAATCAAGCGCTGGTGTCGATGCACCAGGACGTGCAAAAGCGCAACCCGCTCGGCCGACAAAGGTCAGGTTAGACGTAAATTGTGACGATCCATTGAGAGAGGGACCAAATAACACCCCGCCAAACACCTTGGTACAGGACCCACCCAAATGGCACAACGTCAAGATTCCGCAGCTACGAGACCCATGGTTAACCTCGCGATTGCCGATCCCACCATGGCGAAAAATACGCGGAAATACAATACGCACGATCACCCCGTCGGCTGACTGCGAGGCACGAGAAAACCATTTGACATCAAGCAAAGCACCTCGATAAATCGAATTCGGGAGGAATTAATCTCGGGCGAAAATCAAGCTTTACTTGATGTCCCATCCAAACAACAGATCGGATATTAGGGTCACGCGGCAACGACATTTTTTTGGGAATTTGTTTTTACGCACTGGAATAGGATGGGGGCTCGATGAGACTCAATTGGCTACAATGGCCGCAATCCTCCGGTTTGCCCGCCTCGGGCCGGCGGAAATCACCAGAAGCCCGGCGCTCAGCACCGCCCGCGCGGAGGCCGGGCCGGTGCGTCGGACAACGCTAACGCACTCACCCCGACCCCCGGCCAGTCCGACGGGGCTCAGAAGTCCAGTCGAAAATCTCTCTTGGCAGCACACTTGGCGAGGGCGCTGCGACGCAACCGGTTTTGCTTGCGCCGGGTTCCTGCATCGACATTGCGACAATAAGTGTAGTGGTGATCGTAGTCGGACGACCAGCGCAGCCGCTGCGAAAAGCCGCAATTGCGATCGAGATTGATCTCCTGTGCCCGCTGGGCCCGCCGGGTGTAGCGGTCGCAGACCGGATCGGTGTCATCTCCCGCGTCGGCCCCCCCAACCGTGCCGTCATCCCGCGTACAACGATCGAGCCGGCGCCGGCGGACCCGGTCTTCCTCCCGCATGGTATCGGCGTCGGCGTTCATGCAGAACCGGACATGGTCGGAATAGGTCACACTCCAACGCTCGCCCCTGAAACCGCAACGCGCCGAACGTGCCTCCTTGGCGGACGCGACGGCCGAACGTGCGTAGCTGCCGCAGCCCGCCGAGCGGGCGAGACAGCGGTCGATCCGGCGACGCCGAACCCGTCTGGCCTGGCGCCGCTTTTCCGGCGTGGCGTCCAGACAGAACCGACGATGGACGCTCCGCTCCAAGCTCCAGCGATCACCGCTGAAACCGCAGCCCTCTTCGTCAGCCTGCCGCGACTGTCGCAGCGCCACGGCAACGTAGCGCGTACATTGGCTGGACCGCGCCTCGCAACGCGCAATACCGCGCTCCCGACCGTCGATCTCGGCACGACGCGCGTCTTTGCTCTGCTCCATGCAAAACCTCACGTGGCTACGGCGATCGTCGTTCCAGCGCCGGCCGGTAAAGCCGCAACCCATGCGCGCCGCCCGCTTGACCTGGGCCAGCGCCTTGTCGGAGTATGTTTTGCAGACGCTACGCTTTGCACGCTGTGCGGCACAGGTCTCGAGCCGCCGGGTGCGGGCCTCTTCGGCGTCGTCGCGCTGGCTTTGCGACACGCTCATGCAGAATGCAAAGTGATCCTCGCGGGCGAGCCGCCAACGCCGGCCGGTTGCCCCGCACGAATTGGTCCGATTCTGCCGCGCTTGGGCGGCGGCCTTGTCGGCATAGGCGTTACAGACCCGGCGCGATGAGTAGCGGGCCTCACATTGTTCGAGAGCCCGGGCCCGCCGGTTCGCCTCGCGCCGGCGCTCCGCGCCACTCGCGTCAGTGCAATAACGGTAGTGTCGGCGCCGGTTATCGCTCCATCGCGCACCGACCTTGAAGGCGCATTGCCGGGCGACCGACTTCTCGAAATCCCGAACCGCCTGACGGGCATACTGGCGGCACGTTCGATTGACCTTGCCACCGAGATTGAAGCACCGGGTCAGGCGGCGTTCGCGGATATCGAACTTGTCCCGGGTGACGCCATAGGGATCGCGCTCGCAGGTTCGCTTGTGCGCGCTGAGGCGGGTGCTCCAGAGCGGTCCGTCGAAGTCGCAACTGGCTCTTTCGGCGGTTCGTGACTGCTCGACCGCAAGGCGGGCGAAATGATCGCAGCGGGCCTTTTTGAGCCGCGCGGCCAGATTGGTGCAATGTTTGAGGTCATTGGCGCGCCGGCGGGTTTCGGCCCGGACATCGGCCCGATCCGCCCTCAGACACCAGCGGTAATGCCTGGCATGGCTGCGGTGCCAGCGCGGCCCGGAATAGCCGCAGCGCTCGGCCAGGTTCGTGTCCTGAGCGTCGAGGGCCTCGCGAGCATAATCGGCGCAAAAGCTTTGGCGTGACTGTTGAACGGGCTTCGGCCGCTTGCCGGAAATACAGCACGAGTTGGAGAATTTGGGCCCGGCAAAATACTTCAGTCGGCATTGCCTGGTGGTCTTGATGAAGGTCCACGCCTTGCAGCGCGGGTCGCGGCCACAGGCGCGCCGGCAGGCCCGCCACGTCTGATTGCGCCCGACGATGAAATTCTCATAATCGCCGAGAAACAGGATCGTGTCGCGTTGCTCGGCCCTGGCCCCCGCAGGCGCCCAAAGAGCGCCGGCGCACGTAAGGCAGAGGGCGCAAAGAATGCCAGGTCGCTTCATCTGAAATCCTCCCTCGGTCCGTTGCCAGACCTTATGGTCTCCTGGTGGTCGATCCCCGGGCCGGGCCTGGCCGGTTTCCGAACTGGTCAGAACCGGAACAGGAACTTGAACTTTTTGTTCCGCCGCTCGCACCTGACGAGGCGATCCTTCATGTCGGAAATCGTGGCACCCGTGCGCTGCTTGTTGTCCAGGCACCAGCGGTAGTGGCGCTGAAAGTCGTTGTGCCAGACGGCGCCGCGCAGTCCGCAGCGCCCCCGGACCCGGCGGTCATTCAGGGCGACCAGAGACTTTGCGATCGTCCGGCAGGCCTCGTCGATCCCGCCGCCGCCGCGCGACAGGCAGCGCCGGATCATTCGTTCGCGCTTGAAGATCCGATCGCGGTCGGCGCTTCGCGTCCCCTCTTCGCACCAGCGTTCCAACGCCCGCCGATTGCCGCGCCAAAGTTCACCGGAAAAGCCGCATCCGTTCAAGGTATTCGACTTCTGCTGCTGGATGGACATCCGGGCATAGTGTTCGCAGCGCATACTCCGGCTCCGCCCGGCCAGGTTGCGGCACTCTTCGAGCGCTTCGGCGCGCGCGTTCCGCTCGTCCCGCCGGGCGGCCGGCTCGAGGCGCTTGCAGCGCCGAAAGTGGCGCTTGTAGCGGCCATGCCAAAGCGGACCGCGCAGACCGCACCGGTCCGCCAAATTGCGTTCGTAGTCATCCACCGCACGCGAAGCGAACGCGGCGCATTGGACCTCGGCGGTGTCACTCTCGTCGTTGCGTGCCTTGACGCCGGAAACGCAGCACCGATTGGCAAAGGCCTGGCCGATGATGTGCTTCAGGCGGCACTGGCCCCTGGTGCTGTCGCCACGCGGTTTGATGAAGGTCCAGGAGCGGCAGCGCGGATCACGCCTGCAGGTTTGTTCGCACTGGCGGAAGTTGCGCAACTGGATCCGGTCGTAGTCACCGCCGAGCCGGATCTTGCCGACCTCGGCCGCACGGCCGGGGGCACCGCTTGCCGCCAACCCCGCCACCGCGACCAGCGCCAGGAAGGCGGAGCGAGTGAAATGCCTAGCCAAGTGAGCCACGCGAGCCCTCCCCAATTCTCATTTGTTGTTGTCGCCCGGCAAAATCGACCGGAGGAGACATTCGACCCCGCGCCGTTCAGGTGACATCGGGCGAACACGGAGGGGCGGCAATTCGGCCACCCAGGTCTTCGTAACTGAACCCATGCGACGATAAAATGTCTAGAAAAATGCGATTTGGGCGAAAAAGTATTGTGCGGACCAGTCCACCGGCTCGGCGCCTGCGCCCGGAAGTCGTCGGGGCCGTCACGGCGGGACAACAGTTCACACGTGCAAAGAGCTAGTCAGACAGCCGCAATTGGCTTAGGTTTCCAGTGTGCTCGTGAGGAGTAGCGTGTACGCGGAGCGCATTCGATGAGTCTTTATGGCAGTATCGCCGCGGCCCAGCAGGGCCGGGCGTTCGAAAATCTGGGTCGGCGTTTTTGCGCCGACGAGGGCGCTGTAGCGGAGTTCGTACGTATCGTCCTCACACCATTGCTGGCCGGCTTGCGCGGTTGGGTGGCGTCGCGTGAAGGCATGGCGGCCTTTCTCAGGCAGCTAAGCCGTGACGACTTCATCGAGCTTTACAAATGTTCCGCCGGGATGAGCGATTTCGCGGCCCGCGAACTTGGTCTTGGCGTATTGGCCAACCTGACGTCGGTCCATGATTTCGATCCGGATGTCCTGTCCCGGGCGGCCGACGCCTCGGGTGTCCGTACGGCCGACGTCGAACGGATGCTACCCTTTATCGCCGTGCTATTGATGGCGGCGCTGCGGTTCCGGGTCGAGAAGCCGGTCCGCCAGGTCCTCTCGGAGCTGGAAAAAAACCCCTCCCTTGGCAATGCCGTCAAGGACCCGTTCGCGGCTCTTGCAGATGTCGTCGATAATCCGGGACAAAAACGTGACCGCCGGCAGCCAAAGGGCATGCTGCGCGCCATATTCACGATGCGCGTCACCCCCGCACCGGCCGATTCCGAAAATCGGATCGACCACCGCGCCTGAAAGCCGGCGCAACGCACTGCTCCTGCCAACCCCCGCTGAGACTGTACCAGACAATCGTCCCGATCGGGGCCGGCATCAGTCGCGAGCGGCCACCTCGGAGACGCACGATTGCGCCAGGATCGCGCTACCGTCATCACCCGGCGCACCCGGGCGGACCCGGTAGCGCTTGTTGCACAGGCTGAAGACCGGCGGAACGCTGGTTTGCTCGAACAGCCGGTAGCCGGGCTCGAGATCGCGCCAGAATGGCTGCCACGGGCTGTCGGCGTGCAGAGCCAGGTTCCAGCGCGTCATCCGGAACGGAAAAACATGCACCTGGAAGCGTTTCTGGCCACCACGTAAGGCCGCGGTTACGAGCCGCCAGATTTCGTCGACAACCGGATCGGTGACTGCGAAGCAGCCAATCGATGTGCACCCGCCATGGACCATGATGAAGGA
>Ga0114931_10006497_pt1 | contig 14364 bp, 14 predicted proteins | sample 2SBtaG_FD_89579 | JGI IMG/M metagenome (GOLD analysis project Ga0114931, IMG submission 89579) | Deep subsurface microbial communities from Kolumbo volcano to uncover new lineages of life (NeLLi) - 2SBTROV14_V59a metaG | ecosystem: Environmental > Aquatic > Marine > Volcanic | place: Kolumbo...
CCACGAGCCCGGCCCCGCCTACCACCAGCGCCGTGGTGACCAGCACCCGTCGCCGTCTCCGGTCCACGGGCTCGGTGTCAGGCAATGACTCAACGCCGTTCTCGCTACTCCCGCCCATTTCGATCACCGCTCCGTTCAGTTGCATCAGAACGGATCGTACAACCTGTGACCAGGATACAGGTCAAGCCACGGGGCCCATGATTTGGACCCCGCGCCCTCACTCGAGATCCAGCAAGCTCCTGAGTTCGGCCTCACTCGGCTGCCCACGGTAGACCACCTCCCCGACAACGAGGTTCGGCGAGTGGCGGATTGCGTACCGCTGTGCGATCTCGGGATTGTCTTCAACCTTGACCGTCACGCCGAAGCGAGTTCTCTCTGCGGACCGACTCCAGCGATTGCCGCTCCAACGCTCGGAGACGCGGGGCCCGCAGGCCGAAATACCGGGCGCGCCAGGCACATGGGGTCTCGAGATATGCCAGACCTTCAGACAGACGCAGAAGATCCTGCATCAGCTGCTGTTGCCGAGGACCTTTTTCATGTCCTCGTATTCTTCTCTACTGATCTCACCCCTGGCGAATCGCTTGTCGAGGATCTCTCGGGCACTCTCCGCCCGTGGACCGCCGTCACCACCGGCGGATCCCTGACGGAACATGGCCCGCACAAAGAACAGAAACACGACAAACAAGAGTACCGGGACAATCCACATGACACCGAGACCATGTCCCCACCAGTCATTTGGATGCATCACAATCTCCTGTCGGTCCCATGGGCCGCAGACCCGTCATCGACGGCTCGTTTTCCTCTTCGGTGGCGTGACATGCCCACGCTCATGGATCTCCATCCAATCCCGGAAATCATCCAGCAATCGGAGCAACTGGGGATCCGGCAGGCAATAATAGACAAACGCCCCTCTGCGTTCCGGGCGCACCAGCCCAGCCTCCCGCAAGGCGCGCAGATGAAAGGAGACGTTGGTCTGACTCAGCCCCGTGGCCTCTATGACATCGGACACCGGGCGGCACTCCAGCGCCAGGCCGTACAGGATCTTGAGGCGATTGGGTTCCGCCAGGAGCTTGAAGAGCTCGCTCAGACGCTTGACCGACCCACAGTCATATCCGTTACCAGTCACATCCCTGTCCACCCATATGCGCATTTGCTCACGCAACGATACTTATGGATTGTCCGATGGATGTCAATGTTTGACGGAACCCCTGCTCGGGCACCCGACAGCAACGCGACGCCATATCGGTTATCGCGTTCTTAAGCTGCTGGTATGACGGCCGTGACGCGGCAGGCCACTCCGCCGCGGCGATCGCATTGCCGATCTACTTGCTGGCCGTACCATCCACATAGGGCCTGTATGCCGCTATATAGAACTCGGCCTCACGCCGATTCTCCTGGACCGAAGGGCGTTCACGCATCGCAGCCAGCCAGCGATGTATGTGGTGATACTGCGCCGGGATGTCGAATCCCCGATAGTGAGACAGGACGGGTGCGTGCTCGAAAAAGGGGTAGTAGCTCAGATCGACCAGGCTCAGATGCCTGCCCAGCCAGTAAGGCCCCGGCGCCGCCTTGGCCAGTCCCTCATCGATGGACCTCAGGCTCTCCTGCAGCACATCGCGGATGGCGTCGTGCCTGCGTTCATCGAGCTCGAAGACCAGGCCGCAGTAGTTGGGCTGGAAGGCCGTATTGCAAAACTCGATCCAGATGCGGGCATGCGCCCGTGCGACCGGGTCCTTCGGCAGCAAGGGGGTATCCGGATAGGCATCCTCCAGAAATTCATTGATGACCGTACTCTCCCAGACCACGTCGTCACCGCGCTTGAGCAACGGTACCTTGCCGGTGGGTGAGATGCCGTAATACCACTCCGGGATATCGAGCAGATCGATCGTGTGCAGCTCGTGGTCTATGGCCTTCTCAGCGAGGGTCAGCCGCACACGATAGGCGAAGGGGCAGACATCGTTGCTGTAGAACAGTAATGAACTCATAGGGATTTACTCCGGGATCTGATCGAAACGATGGTTGACGCGGCAGTCATGTTATGCGTACACTCACATATGAGTCGTTGCACATATCTTTGCCGATCCACTCGTGGATGTCAATCAGGAGCCCCGAACATGAACGATGACGCACTGTTCCCCGCCACCGTCATGCCGGACCAGGACTGGTGGCGGGCCCTGTGGCCCGACCCGGAGGACGTACTGCGCCGTGTCGGCATCGGACCGGCCATGCAGGCCGTGGACCTGTGCTGCGGTGATGGGCATTTCACCCGACCCATGTGCCAGCTGGTCCACCCCGGCAAGACCTGGGCAGTGGATCTGGACGAGGAGCTGCTCGACCAGGCCGAGCAGCTCTGCCAGGACGCCGCCAACTTTCACGCCATTCGCGGTGACGCGCGCCGATTGCCCGAACAGATCCCTGAGCCGGTGGACTGCGTCTTTATCGCCAACACCTTCCATGGCGTACCCGACAAGACCGGCTTGTCACGAGCGGTATATCGGGCACTCAAACGCGGCGGGCACTTTGCCATCGTCAACTGGTACCGACGGCCGCGCGAAGAGACCCCCGTGCTCGGCCGGCCTCGTGGACCGGATACCGGGCTGCGCATGGAACCCGAAGACGTGCAGCAGGTCGTAGAACCTGCTGGATTCAAGCTGGAAAAAGTCGTTGCTGTCGGCCCTTACCACTACGGGGCTGTATTCCTGAAAATCTGAGTGCACGAGGCATGGAGAGAGCCATGAAAGAAACGATGCAGAAAGTGATGGAGAAGATTCTGCACCGCTATCGTGCGAACCCGGCCCGAAGGTACTCCAGGAGGATTCTGAAATCCTCGTTTGTCAGACTGGGATTCCCGCCCTTGGGCGGCATGGCCATGGGTGATCCCGGACTCTGGAAGCCGTCGATCATGTGTTGGATCAACAGCCCGTCCGGCTTCGACAACGGGCCATCCTTGGCCGTGAAGTCCGGTGCGCCCGGGATGGCCCCCTTGCCGTCCGGGCCATGACAGGCGATGCAGGTCTTGGCATAGATCTCCGCTCCGGATTGCGCGGGAGGTTCGGCAGCAGCCGATGCTACGCCTTCCCCACCACGGGCTGCCGCGGCGGCCCTGTTGTTGGAGACCTGCAGGAAGGTGAGCACATCGCGTGTCTGCTGCCCGGTCAGCCCCGCACGGATGCGCATATGAAACATGGTCGTGATCCACTGATCGTCCCGAAGGTCCTCCGGGCCGCGGATGTTGTGGCACCGACCGCAGACCTGTGCCCAGGTCTGCGACCCCCTCAGAAAATCGCCGGGCGCTGGATAGTCCGCCCCCGCACCCACGACCGGCGCCAGACAGGCACCGAGTCCGAGCGTGGCGCCCAAAAATGCCCTGTAGATCCCGCCGCGTAGACTCTTGCTCATCGTAGGCGCCCTCTAGAATCCGTAGGCCAGCTGAGCCTTGAGCAGATTGTCATCGGCCTGACTTCCGCTGACCCGCCCATCGTTCAACTCATAGTTCAGTTTGGCGATAAAGTTGCCCGTGAAGAGGTAATTGATGCCGAATCCCCACTGGCTCTGCTCGTCGATCTTCTTCGGTGAATCGAAGTCGGCGTAGCGCGCGACCAGCTCGAATTTGGTGGGCAGCAGCCGATACGAGGCCTGGGCATACCACGCGGTCCATTTCGCGCTGGGCGATGGTGTGCCTCCGCCGTTCGCGGATCCGACCCGGCTGCGTACATATTCTCCGCGCAGACCGAGTTTCTCCCACCGCCATGAAAAGTCGGATCCGAAGACGCTGTAGTCGCGCTTGCTCTGTCCCGACAGCTCGGCAGTCGTGCCCGTGGCCTCATTTTCCAGCTTGGTGACCTCCGCCTTGCCGATGGCTCCCGACAGGCCTATCTCCACACTCGGTATCGGGAGCAGGCCGAGGCGTCCCCCAAAGACCTTTTCTCCATCTGCGTCCTTCCCAAAGGCCTCGGCCCTGATCCCCTCCAGGCTGAACTCCGTGCCATCTTCCGTAGTTGAATTGAGCTCGGGCCCGTTTCCCACGTAGACCGCGTAGTTGGCAAACATCTCGCCTATCGGGATCCCGCCGCGCAGCTGGACGCCAAGATCAGATACCGGCGCTGCGCCATCGTGGCCAAAACCAGGGGGAGCGGTGGTCATCTTGTTGATCCACGACGGGTGTAGATTCTGGCGGAACTGGCCGATCGGGCTGAGGAACTTCCCACCCTGGACGACCATGTAGTCGTTGGCGAACCAGTCGATGGTCATGTACTCGAGCTCGGCCTCGGTCCCGCCATCGGAGTCTACCGTATATTCCAGCTCCGACTCGAGCATCACGATGTCGCGGTACTGGAAATGGAATATGGGACTGAAGCTCCCGACGGTAAAGCTGCTGTTGTCGCCCTGGCGTTTCTCGAAATTCACGTCCCCGTATCCCGCCATGTGGAACAGCGTGTTCGGATCTTTCCAGGAGGCCGCATCGGCCACCTCCTCCTGCAGTTCCCTGACCTCCTGCTTGCTCGCGGTCTGCGCCGCCTGTGCCTTCATTTTCTCCTCCTGCACCTTCAGTTTGGCCTGGACCGCCTCCAGCTGTCTCTGCAGCGTCTCTACAGAGCGGCGCAACTCTTCCATATCATCTGCCGCCCGGACGCCTTGCGACAGCGCTATGGCGATGGCCGACGAGAGCACTATCCTTCCGGGCCAACTCATGTCAGGGTTCATGTCTGCGCCTCCCGCAACTGTGGTTGGGTTCGTGATCTAGGGTTCATGCAGGCGCACGGGGATGAACAGCCCAGGGCCCCGGCACCGGGCGACGCGTACTCTACAACCTGTACCCAGGGTAAAGGTCAAGGGGGATGTCTCACCGATCTGCTTTGAGCCCAAACCAGTGTCCGGCAGAGTTCATCTCCTGCCCGTTCTGGCGTATGCTGCAGCGGATGGCCTGGCAGGTGTGTCCGAGGCCCGCGCCCACGACCCGAGGGAGAAGGGCATGACTGCTCGGGCATATTTACGGCCTGTTCCGGGGTCACCCCCCCCCCGGGAGATGCCGAACAGGTCCCCTCCTCACAAGTACAGAGAGCACTGGGCATGAACGCGCTGGAACAATATGGGCTGCTGCTGGGTCTCGCCGTTGGCACCGTCGGAGTGGTGCTGAGCCTCTATGGGCTCGCCCGACGCATCGGCAAGGTACGCCGGGAGCCTGGCAAGGACGTGCCGGCCACTGCGGGCCAACTGTCACGGGACCCGGTCTGGGTCCGCTATCACGCACGTTACTACGGATACGCGTTGTTGTTTCTGGCCTTCGATATGGAGATGGCCTACATGTACCCATGGGCAGTGGTGTACAGACAGGAGGGACTGGTTGCTCTGCTCGATATGGGGGTCTTCCTGGCCATCCTGTTTCTGGGTCTGCTGTACGGCTGGAGTCAAGGTGCCCTGCGGAGACAATAGATGATCGCAGGTGCACGCCAGGGTCGCCTGTCCGGACTGCGTCGCCTGACCGCCCTCGCGATGGCCCGGGATCTTCGCGCCTTCCTCGTTCCGGGTCCGGAGATCGCCCGTGCCCATGGGCTGGACATCGAGGCAGCCGGGCTGCTGAGGGTCGCCAGCCCGCGTCACGCCAGCGTACTGCTGGTGGTGGGTGCCATACCCCCTGCGCTGCGTGAGGCCGCGGCGATCGTCTATGCCCAGATGGTACGCCCCCGGGCATTGTTTGCACTTGGCACACAGACCCTGTCACCCCTGCCTGCAGCGGATGTCGGGGCACGGCTCTCCCAGGACGAGCTGGTCGAGGGAGTGCACAGGCTGCGCAGGGCATTTGCCGAGGGCGCGTTCCGCCCACAGGTATCGAGCTTTGATACACCGATATTGCACGTTCGCATCCAGTACACCTGTCCCATGCACCCGGAGGTGATACGGGACGAACCGGGGACCTGCCCGAAGTGTGGCATGACACTGGTGCCACACGAGACCCGGGCCGAGGGCGGATCTGCCCATAGGCATCACCACACGATGGACAGCGGAACGCCGGGACAGGCCGCCTCCGAGCCCGGACACAGCGGCCACCCCGGGATGGACCACGCCGCACTGGTCCAGTACACCTGTCCCATGCACCCGGAGGTGATACGGGACGAACCGGGGACCTGCCCGAAGTGTGGCATGACACTGGTGCCACACGAGACCCGGGCCGAGGGCGGATCTGTCCATAGGCATCACCACCACACGATGGACAGCGGAACGCCGGGACAGGCCGCCTCCGAGCCCGGACACAGCGGCCACCCCGGGATGGACCACAGCGCCATGGACCACAGCGCCATGGACCATGGCGACGGGATGTTCATGTCCATGGTCGAGGTCACCAGGGACCTGCCGCGCAGCATCGACGGCCTGGCGATGGACTGGATCGACGTGCCCTTCGGGCCGTTCTTCCCCGGCCTGCCCGGAGGCCTGCAGTTGATGCTCACCCTGGACGGTGACACCGTCGCCCGGTCCGCTGCCCATGCGCAGCGCGATATGGAGCCGCTGTTGCCAGCACCGGACCTGGACCCCGTGCGCTTCGTTTCACGGCTGACTGAAATGGATCCATTGTCTCCGGTGTCCTATCGGCTCCTCGCCTGTCGCGCCATGGAGGACGCCGCAGGCGCGGAGGTGCCTGACGATATCGCCCGCGGGCGTGTCGGCGCATTGGAGCGCGAACGCATCGCCAGCCACCTGGGCTGGCTGGCGCTCTTCGCCCAACAGACTGGCCTCGGCTGGCTGATGGGAGACGCCGCAGGGCTGCAGCTACACGTCCGGCACGCGGACCTGAAGCGGCTCATGGGACTCAGACCGGCCCTGCGGACCCTGACCCGGCGCCTGCGCCGCACGCCGCTCCTGAAGGCCCGAACGGCAGGGCTCGGTCGGCTGGCGCCGGACCCTACCCTGCGTGGCCCCGTGGTGCGGGCCACCGGCATCGGCGCAGACGCCCGCCACACGGACAGCACCTGCGCGATGCTGGGATTCACCGCCATCACCCGCACCGGAGGCGATGCCCTGGCCCGCCTGTTTGTTCGCGTCGAGGAGATCACACACAGCCTTGCCCTCATCGAGACCGCAGGTGTCGTCGAGCGGCCCGAGCCGGCCGATACGGGTGAGGCGTCCGGTGCAGGTGAGGCCGTGGTGGAGACACCCCGAGGTGAGGCCCGCCTCCAGCTGACCCTGGACAAGGGCCGGGTCAGTGCGGCGCGGCTGGGCACGCCCTCGATGCGCCACCTGGAGCTGGTCGGCCCGTTGACCGAAGGGCAGGAGTTGGGCGATGCCCTCGTGGCGGTCGGCTCGCTGGACCTGTCCCCCTGGGGGACAGGGCAATGACCACCCTGCTCGTGCTGCTGTCCCTGACGGTCGGTGTCTATCTGGTCGCGGTGCTCGAGGCATGGACCACGAATGGGCATTTTCGGATCGCCGCGCCGCTGTGCTCCGCCCTTGCCCTGCTCGGAAGGGAGTCCATCGTACCGCGCAAGGCCGATCGGATCTTCTTCGAGGCGGCCCCGATTCTGCTGTTGACCTCGGCCCTGCTTGGCGCAGCGGTCATCCCGCTGGCCCCTGCGCTGATCGTCACCGATCTCGCCACGGGCGCGCTGTTTCTCAATGCGGCACTGGCCTATGTGCTGGTCGCCCTGCTGATGGCGGGCTGGGGGCCGGACGGTGCCTATGCCATGGTGGGCGGCTGGCGCTTTCTGGGTCAGGTCATCGCCTATGCCATGCTCATCGTCATGCCCATCATGGCGGTTGCGATGCGCGCCGAATCCCTGCTGACCACGGAGATCGTGGCCTCTCAGGCGGGCCTGTGGAACATCCTCTACCAGCCGCTGGGCTTCGTCCTGTTCTTTGCCGCCGCCATGGCGCTGGCCTTTGTGCCCCCCTTCGACCTCCCCACTGCGCAGGGGGAGCTGGCCGGGGGTGTGGAGGGCGAATACACCGGGGTCAGGCTGGCGGTGTTCCGCCTCGGGCGGATGGTGCTGATCCTCACCCTGGCGGCGGCCACCGTCACCTTCTACCTGGGCGGATGGCAGGGGCCGTTGCTCCCGCCCTGGGCATGGAGCGCGATCAAGACCCTGGCGGTGGCCGCCACGATGTTGCTGGCCGGTCGAATGATGCCGCGCATCCGTGAGGCCCATCTGCTCGCCTGGGGCTGGAAGCTCGGCATTCCGCTGGCCCTGCTGAACATCTTTCTGGTCGGGGTCCTCGTGCTGGTGCTGCCATGATATCCGCTCAGGGATTGTTCATCGCCTTCTTCGGGCTCGCCGCCGTATGCTTCGGGGTCGCCGTCTTCCGGACCTCATCGATGGTCCGTTCCGCCCTGGCGCTGCTGTTCTCGCAGACCGCCATCGGGGCCATGTTCCTGAGCATGCAGGCGGAGTTCCTCGGCGTCCTGCAGATCATGATGATGGCCACCGAGATGAGCATCATGGCCATATTCATGGTGATGTTCATGATGGATCCCGGGGGGCTCGGCAAGATGGAGATGACCCACCAGAAGGGCCTGTCGCTCATATCCGGCTCCATCGCCTTCATGGCTGCCGTGGCGGTCGCCGTGTTTGTCGACTGGGGGCCCGGGGGCGCCTCGCCGCCGGATGCGGCTCGCCAGACCCGTGAGCTGGGCATCGAGCTGCTGGGGCGTTCGATGCTGATCTTCGAGACCGCGGGGATCACCATTCTCACGGCCATGATCGCGGCAACGGCGGTGGCCATACAGCCCCTCAAGAGGAGCGGTGACCGATGAGTATCGAACTCCTGTCTGCCCTGGTCACGGGTGCCGCGCTGTTCGGCGTCGGAGTCTACGGTGCGCTGTCGCAGACCAACCTGGTGATGATCATGATGGGGGTGGAACTGATGCTCGCCGGCGCACTGGTCAATCTGGTGGCCTTCTGGCGCTTCCTGCATCCGGACACCCCTGCCGGACAGATGTTCGTGCTCATCGTGATGACCGTGATGGCCGTGGAGATGGCGGTGGGTTTCGGCGTGGCCATCGCCCGCTTCCGCGCCAGGGGCTCGGTGGAGATGGAAGAGGCCTCGGAATTGAAGGGATGAGCCTCATCGCCACGACCATTCTCGCACCCCTGTCCGCCATGGTGCTGATCCTGTTGCTGCGGCGCATACCCGCGGCCCTGGCGTTGACCGGGGCCGGCATCGGCCTGATCGCAAGCCTGGGCCTGCTCTCGGGCGCCTTCCACGCCACCGGCGAGGCACTGATGCTGCCCGGCCTGCCCGGACTCCCGCTGCGCCTGGCCGCCACCCCGCTGACGGCACTGCTCTCGAGCCTGGTCGCCGTGATCGGCGGCCTGGTGCTGGTCTATGCCGTCGGCTATATGAGCCGGGACCCCGAGAGACCACGTTTCTTCGCCACCATGCTGCTGTTCGTCTCGGCGATGCAGACCCTGGTGCTGGCCGGCGACTGGGTGTTGCTGCTGGCGGCCTGGGAGCTCATCGGTCTGTGCAGCTACCTGCTGATCGGATTCTGGTACCGACGCCCGGGCGTGCGGGCCGCCGCCACCCGCGCCTTCCTGGTCACCCGCAGTGCCGACCTGGGCCTCTATCTCGCCGTGTTCATCCTCATTGCCAGTACCGGCACCAGCGATATCGAGACCACCCTGAACACGGGCGGCAGTACCGCCGTCGTCGCGGCACTCCTGCTGCTGGTCGCGGTCATGGGCAAGTCTGCCCAGACGCCGCTGCACGACTGGCTGCAACGCGCCATGGCCGGCCCCACGCCGGTCTCGGCACTGCTGCACTCGGCCACTCTGGTGGCGGCCGGGGCGATCCTGCTGATTCGTACGGCCCCGATGCTGCCCCCTGAGGCACTGCTGATGGTCGGTATCGTCGGTGGTATCACCACCGTGGTGACCGGCCTCATCGCCCTCGGTGAGGGGGACCTCAAGCGCCTGCTTGCGGCATCGACCTCCAGTCAGTATGGGCTGATGCTGGTGGCGGTGGGTGCCGGCGTGCCCCTGGCGGCCCTGCTGCACCTGATCGCCCATGCCGCCATAAAGAGCAGCCTGTTCCTTGGCGCCGGGGTGTTTCAGCACAGTCGGGGCAGCACGCTGCTGGCAGAGCTGGGAGGGGTCGGGCGGGCCAAGCCACGGGTGTTCCTTGGCTTCGTGCTGAGTGCACTGGCGCTGGCCGGCATCCCCCCCTTGAGTGGCTTTTTCTCCAAGGACGCCATCATTGCCGCCACTCTGGCCTCGTCCAATGCCCCCCTGCTGGGGCCATTGGCAGTGGCCGGTACCCTGCTGACCGGCGCCTACATGGCCCGGGCGCTGCGCATCCTGTGGCACGGCGACGGTACCACCCGAAAGGTCGCGGGACTGGGCTGGATGGGTTCGGGACTGGCCGGACTGGTCGCTCTGGCCGCAGGCCTGGGTAGCGCCTTTCCCGCCATCGAGAGCCTGCTGGGTGCCCGGCTGCCCGAAGGCACCCTCGCCCAGGTCCTCGGACTGGGGGCCGCGTCGGGTGGCCTGCTCCTGGGCTGGTCTGTCCGCGGGCGGCGGCTGCTTGGCCCCCTGTGGCCCTGGGCACAGCAGGGCTTCGCCATCGCCGGCGGTCTCGATACCTGGGTGGTGCGTCCCGCGCTCGCCGTCGCCCGCGGCTGCGAAGGACTGGAGCGCCGCCTGTATGACGGCGTGCTGGCGACAGGACGACTTGGGCTCGGCATCGGCCGAGCCGTGCGCTACAGCGACGAGCAAGGGATCGACAGGCTGATCTCCGCGCTGGTGCGCGGCACCGTCGACCTCGGTGCCCGCGCCCGCCGCCTGCAGAGTGGCCTCATCCATCGCGAGCTGGCCATCACCGTGGTGGGAACTGCGCTGATCTTCGCCACCATGTTGATCACTCTACTGGCCTCGTGACAGGAGATCTCCCTGGTGCCTCCCATCGTGTCCCTCACCCTCTTCCTGCCACTGCTCGGGGCGCTGCTCGTCATGACCTTGGGCAAGGCGCCCGTGCGGCGCGTCCATGCCATCGGTATCGTCACCAGCGCGCTGACCCTGGCGGGGGCCCTTGGGATGTGGGCGCGGGGCGTCAATGAAACGGGTTTTGCGCAGATCGAGGAGCTGGACTGGATGCCGGCGATTGGCGCGGCCTACCGCGTGGGGGTGGATGGAATCAGCCTGCCGCTGGTACTGATGAGTACCCTGCTGTTCTTCGTCACCTTCATCTTTTCGGCCAAGGTGCGCGAGCGACCGCGCGCCTACGTGGTCCTGATGCTGCTGCTGGAGACGGCCTCGATCGGCGCATTCACCGCCCTGGACGCGATCCTGTTCTACGTCTTCTTCGAGGTCTCGCTCGTCTCCATGTACTTCATGATCGCCGGCTGGGGGCACGAGGATCGCCAGCGCGCGGCGCTGATGTTCTTTCTCTACACCCTGCTGGGCAGCCTGCCGCTGCTGCTCGCCATCCTCGGCCTGTACCTTGGCAGCGAACCCCATAGCTTCGATATGCGCGTGTGGATCGGCAGCCCACAACTGGAGGGCACTGCGGCCACGCTGGCGCTCATCGCGATGCTGTTCACCTTCGCCGTAAAGACGCCGGTCTTTCCGTTCCATACCTGGCTGCCGGCCGCTCACGTCCAGGCCCCTGCCGCCGGCAGCGTCATCCTCGCCGGGGTGATGCTGAAGTTCGGTACCTACGGTCTGGTGCGTTTCGCCCTGCAGATGACACCCGAGGCGTTTCGGGATGCCGGGATCGTCATCCTTGGATTCGGGGTGGTCAGTGCCCTCTACGGTGCCTTCGCCGCCCTGGCGCAGAGCGATCTCAAACGCCTGATCGCCTATACCTCGGTCAACCACATGGGCTATATCATCGTCGGGGTGGCGATCGCCGCCCTCAGTCTCGATCCCGCCATACGTGCCACCGCACTCGACGGCTCGGTGCTGCAGATGGTCAGTCACGGCCTGGTCACCGGTGCCCTGTTCTTTCTCGTCGGCATGCTCCAGGATCGTGCCGGCACCCGCGAGATGGATCGCTTCGGTGGCCTGCTGAAACAGGTGCCGATGCTCGGCTGGTCCTTCGTGCTGGCCGCCTTCGCCTCCCTGGGCCTGCCCGGACTGGCTCACTTCCCGGCCGAGTTCCAGATCTTCCTGGCCACACTGCGGGTCGAGCCCGTGGCCGTGATCGTCATTCTGGGCATCGTGATCACCGCCGGTCTCTACCTCAAGGCCATCGGCAGGGTCTTCATCGACGAACCCCGCAAACAGTGGAAGACCATGGGGGATCTGAGTCTGCGCGAGGTGCTCACCCTGGGTCCGCTGCTGATACTCATCGTGGCGGTGGGCATTGCACCGGCCTGGGTGCTGGACATCATCCACAAGACCACGGCGGCCCTGCAACTCTGATGGCACGTGACCTTGCCCTCCTGATCCCGGAGATCGTCGTCCTGCTGACCGCCGTTTCGGCGCTGGTCGCCGAGATGCTGCGCCTGCCCCGCATCGCCCTGATGGCCACGCTCGCAGGGCTCCTGCTCGCGACCGGGCTGACCGTGCCGCTGCTGGGTGCCGACACCCAGGTATTCAGCGGCACCTTCCGCATCGACATGCTCAGCGTCTGGGCCAAACTCATCCTGCTCCCGGCAACCGTGCTGTCCGTGCTCCTGGCGCGCTCCGAACTCGGCGGCAGTGACCGCGAAGGCACCGTCTACAGCCTGATCTGTCTGGTCACCCTGGGCGCCCTGGTGCTGGCCGGGGCGGGTGACGGCATGCTCCTGGTGCTGGGCCTGCTGCTGTCCGGTCTGGGGTCCTTCGCACTGGTCGCCTATCCCGGTACCGAGACCGCCACCGAGGCCGCCATGAAGTTCTTCGTCTTTGCGTCGGTGACCGGGGCCGTGATGATCTTCGGTCTCACCTACTGGTATGGTGGCACCGGCTCGACGCTGCTCGGCGACCTGAGCCGCCTCGACACCGCACCGGTGGTCGCCGCCACCGGTCTGGTCGCCGTCATCGTGGGGCTGGGCTACAAGGCCTCCCTGGTGCCCTTTCACTTCTGGGCCCCGGACGCCTACGAGGGGGCCCCCGTATCGATCGCGGCCTACCTGTCGGTCGTCCCCAAGATCGGTGCCATCCTCGCCCTGACCCAGGTGGTACGTGATCTGCCCGTGGCCACAGGCTGGACGCTGGTCGTCGCCGTGGTCTCCGCGCTGACCATGAGCTATGGCTACCTGGCCGCACTGGTCCAGGACAACATGATCCGGCTGCTGGCCTATTCGTCGATCGCCCAGGCGGGCTATTTTCTCCTCGGTGTCGTCGCCACGGCTGCCAGCCCGCTGGCCTTCGAATCCATCGTCGTATTCGCCGCCGCCTACGTCGCCATGAACCTCGGGGCCTTTGCCGTGGTCATGGGGATCGGCCGGACCCTGTCCGCCTTCTCCGGCCTCGGGCGCAGCCACCCGGCCCTCGGTGTGGCCATGGTGGTGTTTCTTCTGTCCCTGGTCGGCATCCCGCCACTGGCCGGTTTCGTGGGCAAATTCCTCCTGTTCGGGGCATCGATCGATGCCGGTTTCACCTGGCTGACGGTGGTGGCCATCCTCAACAGCGTGCTCTCGCTGGCCGTGTATCTGCGTGTGGTCGTGCCGATCTACCGGCCGCGCAGCGATACAGTGGCATCCCCCCTGGCTCCGACAGTGCTCATCAACGTGGTCTGGATCATCGCCCTTCTCTTTACCCTGGGGATCGGGCTCGCGGCACAGCTACTGCTCGGACAGCTCCACTGAGATACCCCTCGCACCTGGCATTGCGGCCTTCAGGTGCCGCCTCTCTGGCGTGCATGACGGCGTTGGCAATGCTTGTCATATGGGTGATACGGGCAGGCATCGCCGCCTTCTCCTACACCTGGATCCACGCACCGAACATAACGGAAAACCCCAACGCACAGCTCTCAGCTCACCCTGAGATACGACCCACTACCCCGGCCGCAGGCGTGTCGATGCGGCCGGGGCTCCTGTGCGGCGAGCAGGGATCGGCGTACAGCTCGTGTCCCCGTCATCGCTATCGGTCTCCCCATAACCCGAGTTTGACAGTTTCTAGTAACACCCCCGATGGAAAGCCAGGCAGCACAAGGCTTTCAGGCGTGCGCAAAAAATGGGTGTGTAACTAGGTTTTTAGCAGGGGTCAGAGCAGGTTGAGCATCGGTTTAGGCGGTTTAAGCTTCAGCATTTTCAATCGTTTAGCCGCCTCCTGGGTAACTTCTCAATAAATCCGTGCACTCACAAGGTTTTCAGCAGGCTTACCTTATCCGCTAACAGGTCAGGCAAGTACGGAATCAGCTGTTGTTGACGCAACCGATCGGTGAGAAATTCCCAGAAGGAGATGCCCTGCTTCTTACAGGTCTTTTTCAAACTGGCAAAGGTATCGCGAC
>Ga0114931_10006498_pt1 | contig 14364 bp, 13 predicted proteins | sample 2SBtaG_FD_89579 | JGI IMG/M metagenome (GOLD analysis project Ga0114931, IMG submission 89579) | Deep subsurface microbial communities from Kolumbo volcano to uncover new lineages of life (NeLLi) - 2SBTROV14_V59a metaG | ecosystem: Environmental > Aquatic > Marine > Volcanic | place: Kolumbo...
CAACGCCATCCCCGTCTTGAAAGAGCGAACCCACCTGCCTATTGTAGCCGACCCGAGCCACGGCACCGGGTACTGGCAGTACGTAACCCCCATGGGGCTTGCGGCCATAGCGGCCGGGGCCGACGGGCTGATGATAGAGGTACACTACAAGCCTGAGATAGCTGCAAGCGATGGAGGGCAGTCCCTTAAACCTGAGAATTTCGTCGAATTCATGAACCGTGCCCGCCCCGTGGCGGATGCCGTCGGAAGAGAGATATAGCATAAATCTTAGAGTGCGGCACGGGCGATGTCGGCCCTGCCTCAACCATATGGAGTTTTAAGAGGTGATTACTCGCCCCCACCCCACACTTAATTCCCACCCACCTGCTAAATAAGCCCTAGAGCAAAACCTTGACCCTTCTCCCCTCTATGCGAAGCCTGCCCTCCGCAAATAGCCTTATCGCCTCAGGCAGAATCCTGTGCTCTTCCCCGTGCACTCGCTCCGTCAGGCTCTCGAGGGTGTCGTCCTCCCTAATTCTCACAACAGATTGAATAATTATGGGGCCGGTGTCCATGCCCTCGTCAACGAAGTGAACCGTGCAGCCGGTAACCTTGACCCCGTACTCCATCGCTCTTTTGATTGAGTTCGTGCCGGGAAAAGAAGGAAGCAGGGCGGGATGGAGGTTCATTATCCTGTACCTGTACGCCCTAATTATCATCGGTGACAAAATCCTCATATAGCCCGCAAGCACCACAAGCCCAACCCCAAACGGCTCAACTACAGCGAGCACTTCCCTATCGTACGCAACCCGCGAGGGGAAATCCCTATGGCTAAGAGACCTTACGGGGATTCCGTGGCTTCTAGCCCTTTTGAGCGCGTATGCACCGGGGTTATTGCTAAAGACCAATGCTATCTCAACGCCTTTTATTTGTGAATCGATTATAGCCTGCAGATTGGTTCCGCTCCCCGACACAAAAACGGCCATCTTAAGGGGTTTATTCATGGGAGGGACGTGGGGAATCATTTAAAGATGAACCAGGGCGACTACCTACTTTCCCGCCCCCTTAGAAGGGCAGTATCATCGGCCTTGAAGAGCTTAACTTCTGGGTTCGGAATGGAGCCAGGTGTTTCCTCTTCAGCATCGCCACCCAGATTCCCAATTAATATAATCGTTATATCTCTGGTTGTCAATTGCTCCCTAAAAACCCATTGAAAAAGAACAAAATGACCGTGGATTCTCATTTGATTTAAGGGCGAGCCGGTCATCATGGGGAACCCTTGCAGTAGCTCGAGGGATACTCGGATTAAAGGAAGGCAAAAAACAGTAATGCGCGCGCGATGAGCACAAAACGGACGAGCCTTACAAAGGAAACGAATCAGTTATCTACATAGCCCTTGATGGGATAAGTTCTCCCCGACCTCTTCAGCTTCTTCATCGCCTTTACCTCAATCTGGCGAATCCTCTCCCTTGTGACGTTGAACTCCTTCCCCAGCTCTTCAAGCGTGTGCTCTTTCTCGCTCTCAATCCCGTAGCGGAGCTTTATAATCCTCTCCTCCCTATCGTTAAGGGAGCCGTTTAGGGCGGACGTCATGATATTTTTGAGCTCCTTAAGCTCAAGGACCTCAAATGGGGAAGCCGCCTTGCCGTCCATCACGAAGTCCATCAATTTCCCATCCTCCTCCTCCCGTATAGGGGTTTCCAGCGAGATTGGATCCTTGGCTATGCGGAGTATCTTCACTACCTTATCCACCGATATTCCCACCCTTCTCGACACCTCCTCTGGAAAAGGCTCCCTCCCGAGCTCCTGTACGAGCACCCTCGATACCCTGATAATCTTATTTATAGTGTCTGTCATGTGTACGGGAATCCTGATAATGCGTGACTGGTCGGCTATCGCCCTGGTTATTGCCTGTCGAATCCACCATGTAGCGTAAGTAGAAAACTTGTAGCCCCTACCGTATTCGAACTTCTCCACCGCCCTCATGAGACCCATGTTCCCCTCTTGAATTAGATCGAGAAACGGCAGTCCGCGGTTAATATATCTGCGCGCAATGCTCACAACCAGACGGAGATTAGACTCGATTAGCCTCCTTCTCGCTTCTTCTATAATACGATCGATTTCCTCGTATTTCTCTACTGTCTTCCTCAACTTTGCAACAGACTCGACCATGACTTTCGATCGGCCGTTATCCCCTCGTACGCCCCTACCGTTAAGCCCTTTTTTCGAATTGCGTGCAACAGACTTTGTCCTCTCGAGTTGAGAGAGAGTCTCTTTTGCTACAAGGAAAACCCTCGCAAGCTGTATCTCATTCAAATCTATCTTATCGAGCAGTGTGACGAGCTTATCGTTATTCTCCTTCAACGTCCTCTTTAACGATTGCCTCTCCTCCTTGCTGGAGCGCGGGATCTTTCTACCTAATTTTTCATTCTGAGCGGCAAGTTTTTTAATGGTAGCAAGCTCATCCTTAAGCTCTCGGTGGGCCTCCATATCAATTGCGTACTCCTCATCCTCATAGCCGTTCTTAATGTCTCTTACATCCAACGCGCCCCGCAGAAACTCATCCCCCAAACCGAGGACCTCCCTCATCATGAGCGGAGAAGAAACGATGACCCTCAATTTCGTCTTAGAGCCATCTTCTATACGCTTCGCCATCTCTATCTCTTCTTCCCTGTTGAGAAGAGAATGGCCCGCTATCTCGTTCAAATAAAACCGTATCAGGTCGTATTCGCTCATACGTTCGCGCACGGTTTTCACATCCGCCTCAGTGGTGGTAGCGGGGGTGGAGTCGGAATGGCCGTTGGAACTCCCGTTTTCGCCGGACCCTTCATGCACGTGCCCCTCAAAAGGAGCATAATCATAGGAGCTCCCATCCCGCTCCCCGTGTTCAGGAAGAGGGCCTATAAGCACAGCATCGTTATGACCGTCCCTGTTTTCTTCCTCACAATTGACCTTAAATTTGTCCTTGACGCTCATAAGGTCCTCCTTTTGAGGTTTTCGCGGGCTTTTTCCAAATCCCTGTGCTGTGCAATCAGAAGGCGCTGCAACTCATCGTCATTCGCCCTTCGAGCCCTTTCTATCTCTTGCCTTAGACGCTTCAAGCGCAGGCCGAGGCCGTACTGTTCGATCTGGTTCAGGCAATCCGCGAGATTGTTGAGCGCAGACTCTCGGGTTGGAATCTCTTCGGAATTGAATACTGCATGGGATATCAGCTCCTGAGCCCGATGGCTTTCGTTAAACCTCGTAAGAAGTGTGGAAACCTCATGGCATCCGTTCGTCACCACTTCGTTCAGCACCTCTTTGGTGTCGGCGTCGGTTAAATATTCGAGGAAGGCGCGATCGACATTGCTTTCGGCCAGGTCGGGGTATTTGAGCAAAACTTTAAGCACCAACGTCTCCCTTGAAGGCGCGGACTGCTTCGTAATTCGGATGGGGTGGGATTTTGCCTGTGTGTTTTTCGATAAGAGGCTGATTAAATCGCCTTCGCGGAGGCCTAGTGCCTCGGCAAACCTCTTTACATGATAGTTTCTCTCAATGGGGTTAATCACCAGCCCAAGGGCTTGAGACGCCATCTGGGTAGCTTCAGCCAGCTTTAATTCATTGTCGCCGAGTCTCTTGAGGAGATCGTCGAGGTAGTAATCCAGAAGAGGGACTGCGTTATCGACAAGCCCCAGAAAATCGTCCCTTGAAAAGCGCCTGATGAACGAATCCGGGTCTTCCCCCTCGGGGAGCACGGCTATCCGGGGAAACATATCGGCCTTGAGGAGCGCCCCAAGCGCCCTCATCGCGGCCTTAACCCCGGCTCTGTCGCAATCGAAGACAACCACGACGTCGTTGGTGAATCTCTTAAGAGCGGCGGCATGACGCTCGGAAAACGACGTGCCCAGGGACGCTACGGCGTTCCTGACTCCGGATTCCCAAAGAGAGAGCACATCCATATACCCCTCTACGACGATAACCTTCCCGGACCTCCTTATCTCGTCACGCGCGTGGTTGAGCCCGTAGAGGGACGTGCTCTTCTTATATATCACGCTCTCGGGGGAATTGAGATACTTGGGCTCCTCGCCACTAAGCGCCCTTCCCCCAAAACCGATGACTCTCCCCTCCACGTCCTGGATTGGGAAGATAATCCTGTTCCTAAACCTGTCGTAATGACCGTCGCCCGACTTTCTCGCAATTACAAGCCCCAGTTCTTCGAGTGCCGGCACCTCTATCTTCCTTTTTCTCAACTCGTCCCTAAGGGCGCTCCAAGAATCGGGAGCCGCGCCCAGCTTAAAGGCCCTTTGAGCCTCCTCTGAGACGCCCCTTTCCTTTAAATACCGGCGAGACGGCTTCCCACCCGCCGAGTTAATAAGGAAATCGTGATAGTACTCGGCAGCGATGGAGTTTATTTTGTAAAGGGAGTTTTTTTTAGAAACGACCTTGCGGTCTGTCTTGAAATGGGTTAGGGTCACCCCTGCGAGCTTTGCAAGCTCCTCCAAAGCCTCAGCGAAGGGAACATTATTATACTTCATATAAAAGCCGAAGATGTCCCCGCCCGCTCCGCAGCTGAAACAGTGAAAGAGCCCCTTGTTATCGTTTACCTGCAGGGAAGGATTAGTGTCATCGTGGAAAGGACACAAACCCTTCAACTGCGCGCCTGACTTTGTAAGCGAGACATATCTTTCTACGAGGCTCGCAATGCTCAGCCGCTCTTTAATTTCCCCAAGTGCGTCGTTCGTGACAAAATCACTCATGCGGATTTGCGAAATTAAAGAGTAATCTCCATCCAAAGTTATTATTAACTTAAATTACTATTGCTCGCGTAATAATATGAAATGCGCTCGATATGCCTACGCCGTAAGCCTCAACGCATAGCCCGAGATATTACATTCCCCCCTGTGGGCTCAGTAGCGTCTTGACTTTTTCATCATTCGTTTTTTTGCGGCGAACAGGCGCTTTTTTTTCCTCTCACTAGGTTTTTCGTAGTATTCCCGCCTTCTTACCTCAGAAAGCACGCCTCCTTTCTCAACCTGCTTTTTGAAACGCTTTAATGCGCTGTCGATACTTTCTTTGTTGCCTACCACTATGCCCGGCATTAAAAAACCTCCTTGTCAGAAGAGATCAGGTGCAGAATGAAAAGGAATAGATTGCTTAGCAAACAGCTGATGCAATATTATACCATAAATTCCAGTATCTAGAAAGAACAGCTAAACCGCTACGAAATGAAGACCGAGCAATCACGACCTCAGCATCCCAAACCCGTTGAATAGGAACCCCACCGAATAGGAACCCCACCCATCCCCCCTCCAGAACCCTTGAGCCTACCTGCCTTGATAGTCCTCTTTCTTTGGAAAAACACCAACCATCGAGCGGTTCTTATTTATAACCTCGTTTTCCTTCTCCCTGTCCATAGGGACGAACTGCTCGTCACCCTCATCCTTTCTGTGCTCCTCAAACCTATATAACCACGAATCACGCTTCTCTCGTATATTGTTTATGAGACTCACAATGCATACTCCTCAGTTTCTAAGTCAGCTACAGTACATTTTAGGAGTGAATAATGTAAACATTACGCAGAAAGAAATCAAGTGGCCTGGAATAGATAGGCGGAGGAAAACGAAGCGTAGAGGCGTATGCCCCGCTAGATACTACCTAAGCAACTCCGAGATGGGGACTATCTCCACCTTGTTTTTCAATCTCGGTATCTCCTCGCTCAACACCTCTATAGTATCGGGGTAAGGGTGGCAGATACCGATAGCCAGACCCTTCTTCTTGGATAGTTCAACGAGCTTGTCGAGCTGGGATCGGATGTAGTCGGCCCCAAGGGCGGATTCATCGAGAAAGATGTCTCTTGCACCGGTTTTCATACCAAGCTCCCTTGCAATCTTATACCCCTTACTATTTGAAGACGTTCTGCTGTCTACGAAGAAAAGGTGGTGTTTCTGCAGCCTGCGGAGCACGAGGGACATCAGCTCCTCGTTCTCCGTGAACTTGGACCCCATGTGGTTGTTCACCCCCACTACGTAAGGGACAGATGCGATGTCGGCCTCGAGCTTGGACACTATCTCCTCCTTCGGCTGACCGACTAGGAGAGCCCCGTCGCCAGCATCCACCCCAGTGTATCCGGAAGATATTTTTGGCTCCATGGGGAGGTGAAGCATCACCTCCTTCCCACTCTTATTCGCCACCTCAGCGGCGTAACGAGAGTAAGGCAGGCCGGGAAGAACAGAAAAAGAAAGGTCGGCGGGAATACTTGCGAGCCTCTCCACAGGCCGAGGGTTCTGGCCGAGGTCATCCACTATTATGGCTATCTTGGGCTTCGGACGACCTAAAGGCAGCAAAAGAGCCCTAGATTGGGGTTTCTTCGGAAGAGAGGCTAAAGCCCTGCCGTCCGCTTTGGGACGGCGAGCGGCGGCGGGGGGAGCTTTCTTCTTCAACCCTCTTCTCGGCGCCCTTTTAGCCACAGCCTTATATTTGTTAAAGGTGAGGTGATACGCATGAACTCCAAAAACATCTATATTCGCCTCTACCCTGCTGCCCTTGTCCCTGAGCTTCCATTTAGTGTGCTCCACGGGCTTTAAATGCTCCCGAAGGAGATTCTCCAAGTGACCCTTATTCATACCCCGGGGAAGGTTGACCGCAATAATCTCTTTCTTCCACGTCACCCCGCCATTGGATTCGCGTATAGTCTTCTCCGTGACGACCTGCTTTCTCGTAATTCCGGCGTCAAAAAACACCTTCACAAGGGCGTTGTCGACCTTGCTGGTTATGGCGCCGATGTTGGTGGACGTGGTAAAAGGGTCGGACTCTCCCTTGAAAGTGTAGTCCCTGAAGTGGTAGAGGAGCCACATAAAAGGGATTACGAGAAGCACAATGGCGGCGGCAGAAGCCCACGGCCTATACCCCGGGGAAGGCTTTCTTCTCCCTCTGCGTGTCTTTCTCTTTGCTGGGATTTTGCGCTTAGTAGGCAACTACAAAGTTCACCATCAAAAGGGGGTAGGTTTTCACAATCAACCGCCTGAGGAGAGCAGCTCCAAAGCCCGGGTCAGCTGGACATCGTCCTGCCCCGAACCCTCCTCAACAAACACATCCGGGGTAACACCGACCCCATTAATTGAGCGGCCGCTCGGAGCGTAGAATTTTGCCGTTGTGAGCTTGAGCCCCGAGCCGTCATCGAGCCTTATAATAGTTTGCACAGAGCCCTTCCCAAACGTCTTGTCTCCAAGTATTACCGCTCTTTTCCTATCCTGAAGGGCTTCGGCTACGACCTCCGATGCGCTTGCGCTCCCCTTGTTCACCAACACCACCATGGGGTGCTCGTAAGCGGTCTGCTCCTTCGAGGCATAGTAGTCTGTGGTCTGTGCGGTCGACCTTCCCCTCACGCTTACAATAAGGCCTTTATCAATGAACTTATCCGTGACATCAACGGCCTGATTGAGCAGCCCGCCGGGGTTATTCCTGGGATCGAGTACCAGCCCCCGGAGCGGAGCGGCGTTTTCCTTCTCTAGCTCTTTGAGGGCATTCGACAGCTCCTCGGTGGTCTTTTCCTGAAAATGGGTGAGCTTAAGGTAGCCTACTCCACTTTCCTCAAGCTTATATTTCACGCTAAGGGCGTGAATAACCTCGCGGGTTAGGGTGACATCCTCGACCTTTTCGTCGCGCGCGCGGCGCAGGGTAATTGTAACGTCTGTCCCCACCTTGCCCCTTAGCGCCTTCACGGCCTCATAGGGGCTCATGCCGCGGGTTGTGACCCCGTTTATCCCGATTATCAGGTCACCGGGCTTAATCCCCGCCCTCTGCGCCGGGGTGTCATCAAACGGCGCAATTACCTTGATATAGTCACCCTGAGTGAATATCTCAATGCCCACTCCCCCGAACTCCCCGGTCGTACCCTCTTCGAACTCCTTATACCGCTCGGGGGTAAAGTAAACGGAGTAAGGATCCAGGCTCTTGAGCATTCCCTCGATAGCGCTTGTCGTGAGCTTCGCAGGTTCGACCTTCTCCACGTAGTTGCGCTCGATTAAGTCGAGCACCTTGGTGAAGTTGGAGAGGCTCTGATAAACTTCTTGGTCGTCAGAGGCCCCTGAGGCAGGAATTTGCGCTCCGGCGTAAAAGAAGAGCAGGAGGGTTAAAACCGATAAACCGATAAGCCTTAATGAACGTACGACCATAATAAAACCATACTTTGGAAAAAAAATTTTACAAGCGGGGAAAGGTATAATTGGTGTAAAACGCCTTAAATCCTCACAGACCTTGTTCCGGCGTCAAAATCGAGGAGCTCGTGGGCGGCAGCGACGATGTTTTCAGCCTTAAGACCAAAGTAACCGAGCAGTTCCAAACCCTTCCCCGACGTCCCAAATCGATCCCTCATCCCAATCCTCTTGATAGGGGTGGGGCAGTGCTCACCCAGCACCTCCGAAACCGCGCCGCCAAGACCGCCTATTATATTGTGGTCTTCAGCCGTAATAACAGCCCCCGTCTCACTCGCCACTTTGACTATCGTGTCTACATCTATGGGCTTTACCGTAGACACGTTCACCACAAAGGCGTTGACGCCCTCTTTCTCGAGCATCTTAGCAGCCTCTAGGGCTTCGGAGACCATGATGCCTATGGCGAGAATAGCCACGTGGCTTCCCTCCCGTAAAACCTGAGCCTTCCCCACCTCAAACTCGTACGAATCGTTAAACAGGGTGGGGAACTTAACCCTTGCAAGCCTCACATACGCAGGCCCCTCCGTCTCCATGAGAGTCCTAATAACCTGCTCCGTCTCGACGGCGTCTGCGGGGACTATGACCGTCATATTGGGCAGCACCCGCATAAGCGCCACGTCCTCAAGCGCCTGGTGGGTTGCCCCGTCTTCGCCCACCGTAACCCCTGCATGTGTGGCGACTATCTTCACGTTGAGACGGGGAAAGGCGATTGACTGCCTCACGTGCTCCCAAGCCCGCCCCGTGGCAAACACCGCAAAGGTGCTCGCAAAGGGTCTCTTTCCGGAAAGAGCAAACCCGGCGGCGGTGGCCATCATGTCCTGCTCCGAGACGCCCATGGTAAAAAACCGCTCCGGGAACTGTTTTCCGAACACGTTGGTCTTAGTGGACGTGGTAAGGTCCGCGTCGAGGACGATTAGGTCGTCATGGCTCTTGCCCAGCTCGGCCAGGGTATCGCCATATACCTGCCTTATGTAGACGCTCTCTCCGGGCTCTTCCAATACAAAACTGCTCAGCTTCGATGCATTCATACAGCCTCTCCCAGCTCGCTGAGCGCTACGGCGAACTCCTCATCCGAGGGCGCCACGCCGTGATAATGCCCCTTATTCTCAAAGATAGACACCCCCTTACCCTTAATGGTGTTGGCTATTATTACATAGGGCTTGCCCTTGGTCTCCCCCGCGTGTTCCAGGGCGGAAAGTATGCTCTGGATATCGTGCCCGTCCTCAAGGAACTCGACCTCCCAGCCGAAAGCCCTCCATTTATCGGTTACCGGCTCTATGTCCTTTATCCCAGCCATGGCCCCGTCGTTCTGAAAGCGATTCCTATCCACTATGGCACAGAGGTTGTCTATCTTCCTGTACGAAGACGTGGTTATAGCCTCCCAGGTCGACCCCTCTTGCAGCTCTCCATCGCTAAGCAGCGTATAGACCCTGGTGGGCCTGCCGTCCAGTCTCGCCGCTATGGCCATCCCGTTTGAAACCGATAGCCCGTGCCCGAGGGAGCCGGTAGACGCCTCAATCCCCATGTCGGGGTCGCACTCCGGGTGGCCCTGAAGCCGGCTTCCCGGCTTCCTCAACGTCATGAGCTCGGCCGTATCGAAGTAACCCGCGCGAGCCAGCACCGCATAGAGCGCCGGCGCTCCGTGTCCCTTGGACATGACGAACCTGTCCCTATCCGGCCATCTGGGGTTTTGGGGGTCGTGGCGCATGTGGGCGAAGTAAAGGCAGACGAGGATGTCCACAGCGGAAAGAGAGCCGCCGGTGTGACCAGACTTGGCGTTATTAAGCGCCCTAAGAAGGTCAATCCTCACCTTCCTAGCAATCTCTTTTAGCTGGGATACGTCCTTTGTATGCTGAAACATAACGAGTTTGCCCGGAGCTATTGGGTAATGACGCCGGGGTCAAGTGAAAAAGTCGAGTGAAAAACAAGTATTATAATATAAACCTGATGTGCTGCTTGTCAATCTAAGCCGCTGGATGTCTCACGTTTTCACCAACGCACGGCAGGCGGGGGACGGGTGGGAGAAGGAGGCAGAGGGGGAAAAAGAAGGGGGCAAAGGAAGAAGAGAAGAGAGAGGAGAAAATCACAAATCAAAGCCCTGAGCGCACTTTCTTAGCCGATGCTCGAATCGCCGCGGCAATTCGCCTCATTCGCACTTTTGTGTTAACTATATTAGGAAATTCGCAAAGCCAATGGAGGTTCCCACAGTGCTATCTTACAATGCTTACAAGCTGATTCACCTAATCTTTATACTGCTCCTTTTCTTTTCTCTCGGCGCCTATCTCATCCTCTCCAGAATGGGGACTCTGCGTGCGCGTAGGCTCGCAGCAATAACTCACGGCATCTCAACCGTCATCATCCTAGTGTCGGGTTTCGGCCTCATAGCCAAGCTCGGCATCGGCTCCTTCGAAAGCTGGCCCGCGTGGCTCTGGGTCAAGCTCGCCGTGTGGCTTTTGCTCGCCCTCGTAATGGCCGTCATAAAAAGAGTACCCTCATTAACCGCCGTGTTGTGGTTTGTGATACCGGCCTTAGGTGCCCTTGCAGTATTCATGGTCATATACAAGCCCATCTTCTAGGGGGGACAGGGGAACACAACGAATAGTGGGAACGGCCGGGGGGGCGATTTTCAACAGTGAGAGCATAAAGAAATATCCATCCCACGGGGGAAAGGAGCGTGCGAGTGTCGTTGAATAAAAACGCTGCAGAGACATGGGCATATCACAACTCAACCAAGCACCCGGGCATGCCCCCGCATTACATGGACTGGCAAAACCAGCCCCTGCCGTTTAAGCTCTACACCACCCTTCCCCCAATCGAGATACCGACGGGTATTGTCCACTCCGGCCTCACCGCGGAAAAAGCCATCTTGGAATCGGCCATGGCTGGTGGGGGCGAATGCGTTCCCGACCTCAAGACACTCGGCCGCCTTCTTTTCTTATCCGCGGGGATAACGAAAAGGTCAAGCTATCCGGGAGGCGAGATATATTTCCGTGCCGCCGCGTGCACGGGCGCGCTCTACCACATCGACCTATACGTAGTGACAATGGCGATAGAGGGGCTGGAAGCGGGTGTATACCACTTCGCGCCAAACGATTTCAGCCTTAGAAGGCTCCGCAATGGGGATTTCAGGGGCTATCTAGCCCGCGCAACGGGTGGAGAAGAGGCGGTATCCAGCGCCCCTATGTCTATAATCTGCACTTCCACTTATTGGCGGAACTCCTGGAAGTACCAGTCCCGCGCCTTCAGGCACACCTTCTGGGACAACGGCACCATCCTTGCCAATCTGCTCGCCGCCGGAAGGGCATACGACATCCCCGCCCGGGTCGTGCTGGGCTTCGTGGACGTGGACGTAAACCGCCTGCTCGGGCTGGATACGAAAAGGGAAGCAGCGGTAAGCATCGTGCCTATCGGACGGACGGCAACCTCGTCTGAAGAGGCTGCTGGAGACATAGAAGAAGTACGCTACGAAACCTCTCCCCTCTCACGGGAGGAGGTGGACTACCCGGCTATAATACGCATACACGAGGCCTCTTCCCTCTCCGACCCAACGGAGGCGAGGGATTGGAGGAGAGCGTCCATCGCTTCCGACCCGCCCAAAGCGGAGGGAAGAATCTACCCATTAGCCATACCCAGAGAGGAGCGGACGGGGTCACAGTACCGCACACTGGAAGAGACCATAGTCAAACGAGGCTCGACACGGGTGTTCACGCGCGAGCCGATTACGTTCGAACAGTTCTCCCAGATGCTCTACTACTCCACACGCGGAGTGCAGTCGGACTTCTTGACGCCGCCCGGCTCGACACTAAACGACCTCTATATCATAGCAAACGACGTTGCGGGCATACCAAAAGGCGCCTACTATTTCAGGCGTCAAGACCTCTCCCTAGAGCTGCTCAAAGAGGGGGATTTTAGGGAGGAAGCTGGCTACCTGGGCCTCGCCCAGGAGCTGCCAAGGGACGCGAACGCATGCGTGTTCTTCATGGCAGACCTAGAAACGGTGCTGGAGAAATTCGGGAACCGGGGGTACCGCGCCGCCCTACTCGAAGCCGGCATAATAATGGGCAGGCTCTATCTGGCAGCCTACGGGCAGCGCCTGGGCGCAAGCGGGCTTACATTCTTCGACGATGAGGTCACCAGATTTTTCTCCCCGCACGCAGAGCAGAAGAACGCGATGCTCCTAGTAGTACTGGGCAAGTCGGTGAAGAGAAAAGCTCAATGAGGCGCAAACACGCCTAATGAGCGTTTGAAGTATCGCTTTTAGCATTGGGAAGACCCGTAAACAACCAGAGAACGAGCAGGCCGAGGCCCAGCAAAATCGGATAGGAAGGGTTTATTCCGTAGAGCCCCCCGGCTAGAATCCCTCCAAACGAGGCGCCGAGAAAACCCGCAAGATTATAGAACCCAATGGCGGTACCCCTCCTCTCCGGCGGGGTGCGCTGTGTGAGCAATGTCGGCAGTATTGATTGGTACAACGTGTATCCCAGAAAAAAAAGCGCCGCGGTAGCGTACAGTGACCACTCGCTTCTTCCGCCAACTAGATAGATAAAATACCCCGATATCATTGTGACATAACCAATTATGGGGACGGGGGCGAGCCGGCCCTTCTTCTCGGCGCGTCTTATGTACGGGAACACCACGACCAGGCTTGGAAGCAGCACCAGTAAGTATATCTTCCATAGACCGGAGCGCCCCACACCGGCCTCCATCCAACTTATGGGATAGAGAAAGAAGAATAGATTGAGCGTGAGCGAGCAGACCAACGCCGCGGTGTAGAGCCTTCTCAGGTTGAGCCGGGCAACAAGGGCTAAGATTCCCTCCTTTTGCCTGTGCAAGGTGGGCAACTTCATCTTGGGGAAACAGACCAGCGCAACGAGAAACGCAACAACCCCAAGAACGGCCAAGATTGCGAACAGCGCGCTGAAACCGTAATGCGCCGCAAGGATAGGCCCGCCTAGAATGCCGAGCACAAAGGCGGCTCCAATAGAAATCCCGGCTATCGTAAACGCTTGCGCGCGGACCTTTTCCCTCGTGAGGTCGCCGAGAGCCGCCATAGCAACAGAGCCTACGGCACCGCTCCCCTGAACGGCCCTCGCGGCGATAAGCTGGTATATGTCGGTAGACAGATATGCGAAATAGCTGCCGACAGAGAACAGCAGAAGACCCAGAAGAAGGGGCCCCCTTCTCCCCAACCTGTCACTCGCCCACCCAAAGGGAATCTGAAAGAGCCCTTGCACGAGCGGGTAGATTCCAAATGCGATTCCCACCAGCAAAAGGCTGGCGTTTTTATACTTAATCGCACTGACGCTGAAAACGGGGATGAGCAGGAATATCCCCAGCAGTCTCAAGGACACAATCAGGCTTACGGCAAGAACGGAGCGGAGCTCGCCTCTTGTAAGGGTTGTTGAAATCGAATCGTGGTGTTTCATAGTGGGTACAAAGCGATTAAAACTACCACAGAAGGGGTGCAAATAAAAGCCGAACCGAACATAGCCCTAAGAGATATTCATCGGTGAATACTATGTAGATACGTCTTAGAACGAGCCTGTCCCCCCCCCACCACTTCTCGATAGGGTATGGCATCTCAAAGATTCCGGTATTTTTACTCCGGGTATCTCAAAATAGGGAGAGACAATCATCCACACACGCTCACACCGGCCATCCGCATAGAGCACAGCCTAAGCCCCAATGGGCAGAGGCACATTGTAACAATAGTGCATATGCAGACGTCTAACATACTGAATACAAAATGGAGGTGGACACATGGCTAGATTCATAACGTTACTCACAGCGTTTGCGTTTGTTACCCTTTTTCTTCTTTCCCTCTCCAACACCTCGTATGCGGGTCCTCGAACGGATTTCATAGGCCCCGGCAACTCAGGCGCTTTCTACGACTTCTACCTCGACTACATGTACCCAAAGGGGAAGAGACCCCAGCAGGCGAACACGACGGCACCGTCGGCTAAGCACTCGCCGCGTACGGATTTCATAGGCCCCGGTAACTCAGGCGCTTTCTACGACTTCTACCTCGACTACATGTACCCAAAGGGGGAGAGACCCCACGGGTCCAACGTAACTCCCCTCACAGCTAAGCATTTTCCGCGTACGGATTTCATAGGCCCCGGTAACTCAGGCGCTTTCTACGACTTCTACCTCGACTACATGTACCCAAAGGGAAAGAGCCACGAATCATAGG
>Ga0114931_10006499_pt1 | contig 14363 bp, 12 predicted proteins | sample 2SBtaG_FD_89579 | JGI IMG/M metagenome (GOLD analysis project Ga0114931, IMG submission 89579) | Deep subsurface microbial communities from Kolumbo volcano to uncover new lineages of life (NeLLi) - 2SBTROV14_V59a metaG | ecosystem: Environmental > Aquatic > Marine > Volcanic | place: Kolumbo...
AGATTGGTATCCTAACAGCCAACTATATGCGATTTTTGAACCTAATGTCGGTTCTAGAACCAAAGAATCACTAGACAGTTATAACCAAGCTTTTAAATTTGCCGATGAGGTAATCATCCCCCGTCTCTCGACTATTAAAAGTAGGCCAGGGGAAGAGAGGCTTGACGGTCAAGCCTTAGCTGACCATATTAAAAAAACCTCAGGGCAGACGAAATATATTGGTGATGATGATGAGCTGGTTGGTTATCTAAAGCAAAAAACCCAGGCTGGAGATGTTATAGTCTTCCTGGGTTCCCATGGCTTTAGAGGGATGATTGAAGAATTACTTAGTAGTAAACCGTAACTTGTTTTAGAGCCTATCCCAAATTAATTTCGGTAATCTAAATAGATCCAGGATCAACTCTCTGATGAGGCTAGAGCGTCATTTTTCCATTTCTACTATTTCTGGACTGGCAATTTCACAAACAGCCTCGCCAGTTTTAATATCTTGAGCTTCTAGCGTAATGCCACAAGTCGGACATTCAAAATGATCGCCCTCTTGCATAGATTCCTTAGCTAGATTAATATCATTTTTACATTCTGGGCAAATAGCATGATAAGACATAAGACAGATTTAAATTATAAGATTAAAATATTTCGACATAATATCCAACATATTTAATATATTCAAAAAAATAAATGTTGTCAACTAAATTAAAACCGACACCACTAGAGAAATATCCTGAATTAGCTCAGGCAGTTGAGGTTGAAAATTTATTTATCAAGCGAGAGGATTTAAACCCATCTGGCTCGCATAAGGATAGGGCAATTTGGTCGATGCTGGAGCATTATTATAAACAGGGAATTAAGCATTTTGTCATATCTTCATCTGGCAGTGCAGCCATAGCTGCAGCCTATTTTGGTTCTCATATAAAAAATTTAAAGCTTAATATATTTATTTCGCCAAGAATGTCCGCTGATAAAAAACAAAGGCTTGATAAGATAATTAAAGATAATCATAATATCAAACTTCAAATATCAGACCGTGCTAAAACCGAAGCTATCAGATTTGCCAGAGACAACAAACATCAGCTGGTTAGAACCTCCACTGACGATCTAGCCTTGGCAGGGTATAACAGGCTGGGCGAGGAGCTTAATAGGCAGCTGATAGAGCAGGGGAGTGATGTGGGTTACTTTGATATTTTCATTCCAACTTCATCAGGCACTACCCTGCAAGGCTTATTTGAATACCTAAGAACCCAAAATCATCATGGTAACATTCGTGCGAATGATACCATGAAAAGCTTATTACGGCTGCATATTGTTCAAACCACTAAAGTCAATATTATAGCCCGCGAGTTTGATCAAGACTTTGAACAAAATGACACCTCATTGGCCTCTGCCATAGTTGACACTATTGGACACAGGAAAGATGACGTTGTAAAAGCAACAAAAGATTCAGGCGGTTCTGGCTGGGTGATCAGCGATAGTCAGCTGCAAAAGGCTAGGGGACTGGCAGAAAAAAACACAGGCATTGAAAATCCAAGCTGGGACTCGCTGCTATCATTGGCTGGCTTGATTAAAGCCAAAAAACAAGGTTTAGCTATTAAAAATGCAATAATACTATTTACCGGAAAATAAATGAGTATCTTTTATATAACCAGAGACATAGAAAGAGCTACAGGCATAGATCTTGAGCGTTACCCAGAGATTAATATATTAGCCAACAGGTCTCCCTTGGCTGACTTAATGTATCAAAAATTTCCTGACAAAATAATCTTAAACGAAGAAGGTCAGCTGGATACACAGGATTTACTTAAACACTATGCAGTCCATATAGAAAAAAAATCCCCCGAGCCGCAAATTTTAGTTTTTAAAAACACCCAGCAAATAGAAAGATTTTGTGAAGCTAGAAACTGGAAATTGCTAAATGGGGCAGCTGGATTATCAGAAAAATTTGAAAGAAAAATAAGCCAGCACGAATGGTTAAAAACTTTTGATTCACCTATAGAAATTCCTGATACAGTCATTGACAGACTAGAAAATCTCAAGTACCAAGACTTGGTAGAACGCTTTGGCCAGCCATTTATTATGCAGTACAACATAGGCCATACTGGAGAAGGCACAAAACATATCACTAGCCCCTATGACCTAGAACAAGAAATCCAAAAAACTCCCAAGCGCTTAGTCAAGGTGGCTAAATATTTAAAAGGTGATGTATATACCATAAACGCTTGCGTTTGCCCCAACAATATTTATTTAGGCCAAATCAGCTTGCAACTTACCGGCCTGCCAGATCTAACTGACAATGCTTTTGCTACTGTGGGCAATGATTGGGGAAGAGCAAGGGAAATTTATGGAGCTAATTCAAATGCTGCGGCCAAAGATGACGAGTATATACCGGCAGTTGCCAGTCCCTCTCAGCCAAAAGACTTGGCTGGGCAAATAGAAGCTTTGACCAGAAAACTTGCGCAAAGTATGCGTGATGAACGCTGGTTAGGACTTTTTGGTGTAGATGTTTTAGTGCAAGAGCAAACTCATAAGCACTATCTAATAGAAATCAATGCCCGCCAGCCAGCCTCTTGCACCTTTGAAACCCAGTTAACCCATCTGCAAAACGCGGCCGGTCCTTTAGATTGGCAACTACATTGTCTAGCTGGTCTGCCTCTTGCTTATCCTGAAAGGCAAGTGTAAATAAAAGCTGCACAAGTATTTTTGAGAAAATCATCAGGCCCTATCTTTGAAAAATATATGGGAATAAAAAAAGTGGGCGAGTATGATAAAAATCAAAATTTAATTGTGGAAAAACCGATTTTTGACTTAGCGCCTAAATCTGATAAAATATTTCTGTCACCTAGAAATACAGAGAAAGAAATAATTCGGTTGCAAATGACTAAATTCAAACTTTGACTACAGGAGGGGTAAATGCCGGAAACAAAAAAAATAATGATTTTTGAATACAGGTTTACACCCAAAAATTATCATGAACCGACAAGGGAAAGGCTTTTTGCTAACAAATTACCTTGCCCTGAAGATATTTGGAAAACTGATGAATTAATTGCTTACATTGAACAAAAACTAAGCGGCAATAAACAAAAAATTGATCTTTCCCCTGATTTTTTAAATCAAGATTTGTTTAAAGTGACATGCTTAGTAGTCAAAATTGGCCAGAAAGAAGAAACATTATATTGTGAAATTCGCGGAATAAAAAAAAATATTTATTTCAGGCCTCTGGCACTTGTTGCTTGAGATCTGAATTAAAAGCCCTTGCTTTAATAAAAAGGGCTTTTCTTTTTGCTCAAAATATGCTAGAATATATGTTGAATATGCCCGGTAGTGATCCGCGTACTTTGGCATCTAAATTTTCACACCAGCATGTTGTAATTAAAAATATTCTTCAATTTAAACTCCCGTAATATTAAAAGTGAGGACTACTACTGGGTATGATTAAAACACTACCGAAAGAGGCTCTAAGTATTATAGACCAATATAGACACCTGCCACTGGGCGATAAACTCGTTCAGTGTCCTTATTTTAAAAATCGCGCTAATGTCAGGGCAGGGCTTAGTGTTTATATGGGCAAAGGAACGCCAGATGAAATCATTGAGGAAACTAAAATTTTGGCGCAAAAAAGCAGCTTTGACCTGAAAACTATGTCAGAGCAGGATATTAATCAATTTATGATACTAAACAGCCTAGGTATAGATTGTTCCGGGTTTATTTCACAAATACTAAATGCTTTAGATGAAAAATTAGTCAAAAAAATTGCAGCTATTAAATTTTCTAAGCGGCCGATACGAGCCTTAATTTCTAGATATAGGCCTATTGAAAACATATCAGCCAATCAACTAACATCAGCCCCACACAGCGAGATGCTAGACCTCTGGCAAGATCTACAGCCAGGCGATATGATCCGCACAAGAGCAGGCAAGCATGTTTTGCTCATAATCGAGACTAAAAGGAACGAATCAAACGATCTAAAAGAATTTACATACAATCACTCAACCAGCTACTATGACCAAGCTAATGGAATAAGACAAGGCAGAGTCAGTATTATATACCCCAATGAAGCTTTAAAAGACCAAGACTGGCAAGAAAAGGATGATTCAGGAAAAAATTACACACATGAAGGCCTGCTAGAAGACGATGGGACAAACGGCGTATATCGTTTAAAAATCCTAAACTCTAAGTTCTAAACTCTAAACAAATTCAAAACTCAAAAGTATAAAATTAGAAAGTTTGAATTTTGATTTTTGGTTTTTATTTAGGATTTAGGGTTTAGAATTTGGATTTAACTAATCTATGTTAAACGAAATCATCACACAAAGTTTACTTTTTTTACTTATCAGCGCCGCACTGGGGTTTTTGCTAGTTAAGCCTTTGATTTTGTTACTGCGCAAGTTTGATATAACTCGCCGCAGCGAGTTTGATGATGCATTAAAATTCAACCAAAAACACGAAAAAATCGGCACACCCATCATGGGCGGCTTACTGATAATAGTTGTAGTGGCTGTAATTACTAGCATCTTCAACTGGGATCGGCGTTTTACTTGGGTGCCTATTGGTGTTATGGTTTTAGCTGCCACCTTAGGCGGTTTAGATGATATATTAAATATTTACGGTCACTTCAGAAGAATCAGGCCCATAGATCTGATCAAGCGCCTTTCCAAAGTTCACAAACATGGCTACATGCGGCTCTGGTATAAAATACAACTTCCGCTGTCTAGGATAAAACAATTCTTCAACGCCTTGGGCTCCAGACCCGGCAGGGGAATACAAGTACACGAAAAGCTCCTGACCCAGCTGGTAGCTGGCGCAATTACAGCTTGGTGGATTTTTTTTAAACTGGGGCCACAGTGGCAGGCTATTTGGGTGCCCTTTGATGGCGAGCCAAATATTGGCTGGCTTTTGTTGCCTCTGGTAATATTGATTGTTATGATCACAGCTAATGCTGTCAATGTAGCAGACGGTTTAGACGGCTTAGCCGGCGGTGCGCTGATTACTGCCTTTGGCGGCCTGCTGGTGATTGCTTGGTTGGAAGGCAATATATTCTTTGCTATCCTAAACGCAACTGTGATTGGCGCTTTATTGCCGTATACGTATTTCAATATCAAACCAGCTAAATTTCAAATGGGCGATGTGGGCTCTCTAGGTCTAGGCGCACTACTGGCTGTGATGACAGTTGCGCAAAACAGGATATTGATTTTGCCTTTTTTGGGCTTTATATTTTTTATTGAGCTCGGTAGTGTGGTTATCCAGCTATTTTCTAGATATGTCCTCGGAAAAAAAGTATTCAAAATGACACCGCTACATCATCACTTTGAGCTCAAGGGCTGGCCAGAAGAACGCATTGTCCAGCGTTTCTGGCTGCTTAACTCCATAGCAGTTCTAGTCGGCCTCTGGCTGTCAATGCATTAATAAAAAATTCTTAGGGATCTTTGCTCCCATGATTATTAAAAATATCACCAAAGAAGTCGGTATATATAAATCATTCACTTGAAATTATATTTTATTTCATTTTATTACACTCACTTCGTTACTTCGGAGTAAAGGAGTAAGTTATTAAGATATCATTTAATATAAAATTTATTATTAAAAAACCTATACTTATGTCTAGATTTAATATTAACAATTTGAATGGGGAGGAGAAAGAAAAACTTTTAGACAAGCTGTTTGAAGCAGTCAAACAACTTAAATCCAAACAAGAAATAGTCAGCTTTTTCAGAGATTTGCTGACTGACTCTGAGTCCGTTATGCTAGCGCGGCGCTTGCAAATCGCTCAAATGATTGTTGATAAAAAAAGTTTTTATGAGATAAGAGAAGAAATGGGTGCGTCTTTTGACACTATCAATTCAGTCAAGCGGTTTGTGGAATATGGCTCTGATGGGTATAAAAAGGTGATAGAAAGGTTAGTTTCATAACTATCAGGCTATTTGTCATAAATTTGATTTAAACTAGCTAATAAAAAAGATAAGATTTGATGAGTTAAAAAAGGTAATTTTATAATGTAAATTCATCTACTCTGATACTTCGGAGTAACAGAATAAATTTAATATTTGATTTTTATCGTTTTTTAGCCTAAAATATATTTATAAATCAAATTTTATGTTAGATATAAAATTCATCAGAGCCAATCCAGATAAGGTCAAAGAAGCCATAAAGCTGAAAAACATTGAGCTTGACTTAGACCACTTACTAGAACTGGATAGTCAGGTCAGACAGCTCAAACAAAAACTAGATGATTTGCGCGCCCAGAAAAATAAAGCCTCAGATGAAATCAAGAGAGGAGGGGACAAACAAGCTATTGTAGCAGATATGAAAAAAGTTGATCAAGAGTCAGATGCTGTTTTGAGATCTCTTAAGGAAGTAGAACCTCAGCTAAACAGCTTGATGTATAAAACTCCAACCATTCCTTCACCTGACACACCTAGAGGCAAAGATGAATCAGACAATAAAGTAATTTCTGTTTGGGGTGAGCCTACTAAATTTGATTTTCAGCCCAAGGATCATATGCAGCTAGGTAAAGATTTAGATATTATAGATTTCAAGCAAGGGGTCAAAGTCTCTGGCTATAGAGGTTATTATCTAAAAAATCAAGCAGTTATGCTCCAAATGGGATTTTTAATGTATGCTCTGCAAAAAGCCATAAAGCGGGGCTTTAGTCCTATGCTGCCACCAACCCTAGTGCGTGAATTTGCCCTTAAAGGGAGTGGTTATTTCAAAGACGAAAGCTATAATCCTGAAGTAGATGAAATATATAAAATTGCCAATGACGAAAAGTTAGCAGACGGTAGCACTAAAAAAGAAGATAAATTTTTGGTGGGCACGGCCGAACCGTCAATACTGGCATACTATGCTGATCAAATTTTAGACAAAAAAACACTGCCGCTTAAAATTTGCGGTTTTTCCCAATGTTACCGCTCGGAAATAGGCAGTTATGGTCGCGATACTAAAGGCATTTATAGGGTACATGAATTTATGAAGATGGAATTGGTAGCCATTGCTGAAGCAAATGTTGAGCAGTCAGAGAAGCTACACCAAGAATTGATTGGCATATCAAAAGAGCTACATGAAGATTTAGGCTTGCCTTATAGGCAGATTCAGATGTGCACTGGAGATTTAACTGTCGGCAAGTATAAGCAGTATGACTTAGAAGCTTGGATTCCTAGCCGAGATGGCTATGGCGAAACAGGCTCAGCTTCTAATTTCCTTGACTGGCAGGCTAGGCGGCTGAAAGTCCGCTACAAAGACGATGACGGCAAGACCAAGAATGTATATATGCTCAATGATACAGCTCTGCCGTCACCACGCATTTTAATCGCTATTCTAGAAAACTACCAGCAAGCAGACGGCTCTGTCAAAATTCCTCAAGTTCTCGTACCGTATGTAGGGTTTGAGGAAATCAGTTCTAAAAAGTAACTCTGTTAAAATTCGTATAAGATACAAAAACTGGTAGATTATAACCATTTTATTCGCATAATAACCAGTTATACGCAATTCAAAAAATATTTTTCTAACGGAGAATAAAGAACGATAGGCTTTCAAAGGGAAATAAATTTGATTTTTTCTTTTATTATAGAGGCGGATAATATTGTGTTTTCTCCACTCCGTTCCGAAAACGATTTTATATATAATTTGATTTTTTCTTTTATTATAGAGGCGGATAATATTGTGTTTTCTCCACTCCGTTCCGAAAACGATTTTATATATAATTTGATTATGAGCATACTAAACAAAATTATCGGGTATTGGTTAGACTGCATAAAGCACGAAGATGTTTTAGCGAAAGATATTTCAATCAATGTTAGAACAAAAGCAGTACTATACCAATTTGAATATGATCCTTTCATTTTTAACAAAACAGAGTCGGAAATAAATATAGAAAATTCAAAAATATTGGATTTCTTAAATCGATCACGCATTCAAAATGAAGAAATTTATTATGGCTATCCATTATTATTTTATTTTGATGAAAGAACACAAAAACAATATGTTGCTCCATTATTTGTAGTTAAACTTGGATTCAATCAAAACGAACAAGGAATTTTTTTTTATAAAGATGAAACAATTCCAAATTGTGGAATACAGGCATTGGGAAAAATTGGGCTAAGAACAGAAGAAATAGCGGAAATAAATCAAGAATTTGAAAAAATCTTTAAAGGTGATATCTCTAATTCTGAAATTATTGCCAAAAAATGTTTAGATATTCTTTTGGAAGAAACTAATTTTTCGATAAACGAAGAAATTAATCCAAAAGCTTTAACAAACAATCAAAAATTTTCTAAAAATACTCAAATCGGACTCTATAATAAAAGTATTATTTTCTCTGGAGAGGATACAGACTTTAACAAGAGTTTGATAAAAGATTTGAACAAATTGCAATCTAAAAACGATATTGCAGAAACCGCACTGTCATTTATAAAAAATGGTAATACAACAGCAAACGCATCGTTTGACAAAACACCAATTTTACCTTTTCCGCTTAATGCCTATCAAATTAATGCATTGCAAGGGGTACTTGAAAATAAACTGTCAGTGATTACTGGTCCTCCAGGAACAGGGAAGAGTCAGTTTATAATGGATTTACTAATCAATTTATTTTTAAATGGTAAAACTGTTTTGTTTGTAAGTCATACTAATGAGGCGGTAGATGTTGTAAATGAAAAATTAAATGATAATTTCAAAAATTTATTACTTCGTACTGGGAAAAAAGAATTAAGACAAGGATTGCTTCAAAAATTTAACGAGCTTTCTCTTGATTCCCAAAAGAAACATACAACTTCCGCCTCAATTAAACGAATAGATGTTTTATGGAGTAAAATAATTCACCTTAAAAAAGAAATATTGAAAATTGATGAACTGGAAAAGAAAGTAATGGAGTTAATTGAAATCCAAAAGCTAAAGAAAGGAATAATCACTTTCTTAAAGCTAAAATTTTTTACTTGGCGATTGAAAAAATTGCCGTTAAAAATTGCAGTAGAAAAACAAATTAAACAAATGGAAAAAGATTTTTTCCAACTATCAAAGGATTATGTAAAAAGTATCTATACAAAGAAAATGTTAAATAAATGGGGATCATCGAACAAGGCTAAAGATTTTCTAAACGAGGTAGAAAAGACAAGATTTTATGAGGATATTTCTGAACACTCTTTTGAAAAAGCACTAGAAGTATTGAAAATATGGTCATCAACTCTTAAATCATTGAATAGAACTTTTCCGTTAAAGGCTGGAGTATTTGATTATGTTATTTTTGATGAGTCATCTCAAATAGATTTACCGTCAGCCGCTCCTGCACTTTATAGAGCTAAAAATGCGGTAATCGTAGGAGATCCAATGCAACTTTCTCATATTGCGGGAATAACAAAAGACCTTGATAAAGAAATTGCTAAAATACACGATTTGTACGACAAAAAAGATTTTTATCCATCAAAGATTAGATATTATGACGTATCGTTATATAGATGTGCTGAATCTTTTTTAGATAAACCGCCAATATTATTGGCAAAGCATTATCGGTCAGATGATCAAATTATTAATCTATGTAATAAAGTTTTTTACAGCGGACAATTAACAATTTCTTCAAACCTAAACTATTCTGTTTGGCCAAATAGTTTACCTTTAGGTATACAGTGGGAAGATTGTATTGGCACAACATTCAAACCGCCAAGCGGTAGTAGAATAAATAAAGAGGAGGCACAAAAAGTTAATGAAGTATTTCAAAATATTTTACAACATATTAAAAATACAAATCTAACTATTGGAATTGTTACTCCATATTCTCAACAGCAAAAACAAATTCAACAAATTATTATTGATTCAACATCTACCGAGATTTTACAGAAGCATGATGTAAAAGTTTTAACTGCTCATAAATTCCAAGGCTCAGAAAAGGATATTATGATTTTTTCGGTTGTCCTTTCCTCAAAAGGAAATGGAAGCAGTGATCGTTGGTATAATGCAAATCCTCAAATATTAAATGTTGCGTTATTTCGTGCAAAATATTTGCTTTATATTGTGGGTGATAAACAGTTTTGCCTTAAAAGAGAAGGTATTCTAAAAAAGATAGCTGAAAATTATGTGCAAATTAAAAAAGAAGAAGAATTTGAAAAACAGTATTTTTCAGGTAATTTTGAGACACAGGCTGAACAATATCTTTATCAAGAGTTACAAAAACAAGATTTTGAATCTATGGGTTACAAGTTAATACCCAAATATGTAGAAAAGCGTTATATATTGGATTTTGCCCTGATCAGTGGTGATAAAAAAATTGATATTGAATGTGATGGTTTTGGTACACATAACATAATTAATGGATTACCAGTTATTGAAGATATTGAAAGAGATGAATATTTAGAAAAGAAACAATGGGCTGTGTTGAGGTTTCCAAATTATGAAGTATTTACAAAAACAAGCGATGTTATAAGTAAAATTATGAATACTTGTAAAAAAGAGAAAATGAATAAGGAGTTTTGGATTTTGGGCATTCACCCCTAACCCCTCTTTCATTTTTCAAAACGGAAAAAATCAAATTTATAAAAATTAAAGAAAGCCTATCTAATAATTGAGAATGAAAAATATTTTTTGAACTCGCTCCTTTCAGTTGCGCCACGCTGCGCCTGCCTACCGGCAGGCAGGCTCTTCTCTCCCGCTTAGGCGGGATCGTAGGGGCGTATAATTAACTAGGGATATGAGGTTACGAAGTCTTGCAGATTTCTCCACCCAAATTTTTATTTCTTTTAGTTTATAAAATAATTAAATTGATATACTTAGTCATCTATGCTCAAGAAAGACTACTCCAAAGCCAAATACCAACACCCCTTAAAGCAGAAGAAAAAGGCTAAACAGATGTCCAGAGGAAGTAGGGGAGCCATTGCCACACTGGTGGTTATTTTTGTCTTAGGCGGCACTGTCTATGAAATATTTTTTTCAAATTTTTTACAGGTAAAAAAAATTCAAGTTACAGGAACTGACAATCCAGAGGTCAACAATATAGCCAATCTGTGGCTAGAGACTAAAACAGGGGAGAGGCTGCTAAACTACATATCTGCCAACAACATACTGTTGCTGCCACTGGATGAACTAAAGCTAAACCTGGAAACTGACAAATATATAGCAACTGCAACTATAGAAAAAAAATGGCCTGAAACCTTGATTATAACAATAGGGGAGAGGCAGCCTGTTTTGGTTTACACCATAGAAGAGAATAATTTCTTAATAGACTCCAAGGGCCACACCATAGAGCCCATAGAGCTCAGTGAGCGGCCTCTGGGCTTGCCCCAAGTGCTGGGAACAACTACTAGCCAGTTTATATTTGCCAAGGATTTATCTTTACCTGCTGAGTTGGTTACTTTTATAGATAAGCTAAATAAAGAGCTGCCAAAATTTCTCAAAAACGTAAATTTAGTCAAATATGAACTATTGCCTAATACTTTAGAATTCAGGGCACATACATCAACTGGCTGGCAGATATATTTTGATCCAGAAGAAAATCTGGTTATACAGCTATCTAACTTGACCAGGACTTACAATGAAAAAATATCAACTGAAGAAAAAAAGAATTTACAATACATAGATGTCAGGCTGCCAAATTATGTTTATTATAAATAAACTGTTAATAGGGAAGCGAGGTTGACAGTCATTTTTGGCTGTATTATAATAATAATATAACTGAGTATAATAACTCTTACACTCAGTTAAAATATATGATATTATTATATTAGCCCTTTAACCTATCCCCTTTATGACTTCTAATAAAATAAACCATACTAAGCAAACATTGCCCTTGTTAGATGATTATTTACTTAACCTGCAAACAAATAATTATTCAAATAAGACCATATACAACTATGAGCGCGATCTTAAGGTTTTTGAGGACTTTTTAAACACACAAGTTAAGATGCCTTTGCAAAAAGCCTCCAAACGCACAATTCAGCTATATAAGGCTCATTTATCCTCAAAGGATCGTAAAACGCCTATAAAGGGCCTACAAGGCCTTAAAAAGCTCAATTCTTACTCAAAGAATAGAATGTTATCAACCCTGCGCAGCTATCTTGCCTATTTAATTGAAATGGACTATAAAACCCCAATTACGCCAGAAATGGTAAAGCTTGTCAAGACTGAAAAAAAACACCCGCAAGTAGCAGAACTTACGGACTTGATTCGGCTGATAGAAGCTCCTGAAAAACTTGAGCCAAATAAAAAAGTAGCCCTGCGCAACAGAGCTATGCTAGAAGTGCTTATCTCAACTGGCATGCGCATTTCTGAGCTAGTTAATCTCAAACGCAGCCAAATAGATGATACCGGGAAAATATTTATAATGGGCAAAGGCAAAAAACAAAGATTTGTCTATATGACACAACGAGCCATTAAAAATCTAGATAACTATTTAAAAACCAGAACTGACAACTTAGAGTACTTATTCATCCCCTACCGAGGCAGTCGCTCTGGGCAACTAGATAGAAAAATTTCTACTAATTATTTACAAATGAAAATCAAAGAATACAGGGAGCAGCTCAGAATCAACGTCCCCACTTCAGCACACTCACTGCGCCATGGCTTTGCCACTTACTTAGCAGAATCAGGGGCCTCCCCTGCTGCTATTCAAATCCTGCTTGGCCACGAGTCGCTGGATACTACTACTCGCTATGTTAACGCCTCGGATAGATTTGCAGAGCGCTCTCACCGTAAATTTCATCCCCTGAATAAATAACTGTTAAAAAGGTCACCCCTAGATATTTAAGGATGACCTTGGTTTTACCCCATTTTTTTTATTTCTTGATAAAATTGTTTCCATGAACCAACACGCTGGATTTTACCATATAGAATTAAAATAATCTATTTTAAAATTTTAAAATATCAAATCAACATTCTCAAAATATTCATAAATCCGAACACTGATCGGATAAGCATAATTTATTTCTGTATTTTAGCTAGCTTTTAACCCTAGTTTTTTCCGTATTCCAAAAAACAAGATGTTTGCCGATGAGCAGGCGCCACTGCGCGTCAATGGCTGGGACTGAGCCGAAAACTATCAAGGTAATAGGCAGTAAAAACCACTGCAAGACCATGGTTAAATACTTATAGTAAACATGCTTGGGCGGTGAGCCTGGCAAAAGCATAATGTTGAAAACAGCTGAAGCTACCATGCCCACCATGGCTATTTGCAAAAGCGTTTCTATGACAAACGGCGCGTTTTGTATCAGGACAGATGTGTCATTGCGGGCTACATACAAAGGCAAACGAGTAAATATCATCAGCAGCACAGGAGCAGTAGCCCAAGACAGCTGGCCCTCGACAAGCTTCCATATATATCTGAACTTGACCCACCTACTAATTTTCTGGTTCTTTTTAAAATTGGTTATCAGGTATGGCTGGTGTTCAGCAGACCAGGCCCAACGGCGCATTTGCTTATACTGATTGACTACAGTTTGCCAGAAACTATTGACAGCTACAGTATCCATATTAACCGGAATAAATATCGGCTCTAACTCATAATCTCCATCATAACGTAAAAAACACTGCAGGAATATTCTAGAATCTTCTGTAACAATATCCTTTTGCCAATAACCTACATCAACTAAGGCTTGCCATGACATAGAATGTGAAGAAAAGGTCATAAACTGCTCTGGCCGAGCTAATTCTGTCATCAGCCAGAAACTAGTTGAATTGGCTACCACGCGGGTATAACTGGGAGATTCCCATAAATTATTATTATAAAGCGCTAATGGTTGATAGCTAGCTCTAGTGGGATGCGGATGGGTTAAATAAGCATAGGTTAGGCGGGCAAAGTAAAGAGGGTGAGGTACGGTGTCACAGTCAAAATTTGACACTATGATATTTTCATAAGGGATTTTCAGCTCATTGTCCAGAATACGGTGAAACTGCTGGGCCATATAATGGGCATTAGCACCTTTGCCAATAACTTCATCGGGTAAATCCTTGGGGTGGGTAGTTAAAATTAACTTATGAAAAGTATTTCCGAATTTCTCTAAAACCTTAGCACTACGTTCATGCCAGCCAGCCGCATCTCTCTCCTCTCCTCCGAGGATAACAATCATTTTATCACGGGGATATTTACTGTTGGCTAAGGCATTTAAAGTAGTTTCTAAAACCCCATAAGGCTCTTTCCAGTGCGGGATAAATACAGCGTGGTAAATCTTGCCCCAGTCCCCTATCTCCTTAACTTTGGCTAACCAGTCAACTTGAGTTTCTTGTTTATATTTTTTCCAGGCAATAAATAAGTAAGTTATAAAATACATAACCCTAACCAGCCACAAAAAAGCATAGACAATAATAAAATATATGACCCAGACCGGCTTAATAAACGACAAAATAATTATCAGAAAATAAGTTAATAGCGTTAGACTACCGGGCAGCATTTCAAG
>Ga0114931_10006500_pt1 | contig 14362 bp, 11 predicted proteins | sample 2SBtaG_FD_89579 | JGI IMG/M metagenome (GOLD analysis project Ga0114931, IMG submission 89579) | Deep subsurface microbial communities from Kolumbo volcano to uncover new lineages of life (NeLLi) - 2SBTROV14_V59a metaG | ecosystem: Environmental > Aquatic > Marine > Volcanic | place: Kolumbo...
ATATTCGTAGAGTTTCCGAACGTGTCGAACGCAGAGATGTTCACCCCGGCGTTCGGGATTAGACTAATCCCGAAGGGACTTGTAGTTGACTTCAACTGCAGTGCCCCATCTGATGCCGTGTTTGTAATCTTGGTTTGTCCTGAGGAAGTTGTTTCCAGGTACGTGTAAACGGTGCCATTTGTGTAAGTAGCCCGGAACTGGGGTTTTGCAGTGTCTACTGATTCGATTCGAGCGGCTGCCGTAGCTAATGCACCACAAACCAAGCCCACATTTCTCCACCTTGAGTGACCCACAGAATTTCCGTAGAAATCCAGGTTCTGTAACCCATAGGTCAGGTAGGTCGATGAGTAGTACCCGATGCCCCCGTCTTGGGCAATGTCGATATTTGTTCCATCCCACGTCAGGTTCGCGTCCCCCTCAAGCGTCCCATCCCCGGTCCAGACACCAATCTGGTTGTTGACCGGAGTTCCGACCTTGGAGACGTCACCACCACCGCCCGAAGACCACACTGCTGCTCCAACGGTCGCATCTACGCAGGTGTAAGCCGTATCAGCAACCGTGTCAATCCATACGTCCCCAATCGCATAGCCACCTGAGGAATCATCGTTGACTGTCGGTGCCACGGCCGCAGAGTGAACTTTAGGAGCCCCAACTGCTCCGGCACTAGAGGTGTAACTGCTCACAGTCTCATCCCTGTTTCCTGCTCACGATGGCCGTAGCCTCCGATGTCGACCCCACATCTGCCCAAATCTGGCCAACGTACGTTCCAGCGTCGTCAATCGTCACAACCCCGCCCTGAGACAGCAGCGACCCCCCATTATCCTGGGCCACGTCGCCCGGAAGCACGTTCTCATCGCCCCAATAGATGGCCTCGGCCGAATGATTGCTCATGAAAATCAGCGTAGAACCCCTGGAAACACCGTCGAGGATTTGGGTTCGGCCCCGAATCGCCAACTCGTTAACGTCGACCACGGCCGACAAGAGCGCCGATACGGAAACCCGTATATGATACCCCAAAGTCCCGTTAACTGTATTCTGGGACCATGTCGACCCCGGATAGGAGAAGAAGACGGTTCCGTCCTGGGCCAGCGTCGCCCCGCCGATAGCAGTTCCGTCAACCAAGCCCGAAACCGCCGTCCATGCCGTCCCATTCCAAAACTCGACCGCGAGGGTGGCAGCATTGGCGTTGACGTTGGTCCCCATGTCGAATCGCAACCCGCGAACGTTCGCGGACCCGAACCGCACAATCACCCAATCCCCATTCGCAACCGTATCAAGCGCTCCCAACGGCATGTTGGTTGCCGCCGATCCATCGGTCACTTGGGAAGTATAGTCGGTGTAGTTGGCTCCGACATCGACGGTTTTGAGCGCGGCCAGAGGAGTGCCCTCGCCAACCGTTACCGTCCCCTGAATCCTGAACTTTGCCGAGAATACCATACAGCAGAAGTTCGGGAAATGGAACTAATCTCCCTGCTACTAGACCACCGGCCGACCCTCACTACCGGTTTGAGGCTTTTCGGATTGCCCTATGACCTGACCTCTGCTACTAGACCACCGGCCGGAATTCGACCGTAGAGGCCTTCTGAACGCAATCGTTGTCGACTGTGGCTTGACCGGTAGCCTTGACCACCACGGCACCGCTAAGGGTTTCGGTCGGCGTTGCGAAACCGGAAACCGCAAAGGATGAGTTCGAACTGCTGGCCATTACCCACGCCCGCTGGGTTGCCGCTCCGGTCCGAACTACAACCATTCGCAAAGAAAGCGTATCGCCATTAGCCGCCACCGTTCCGGACGCATAGACTGCCGTTGCCCCAAAATAGGCCTTAAACTGTTTGTTGTTGACGTTAGCGGCACAGGTGAACGTCATGTCGACCACCAGCGAATCGCCGTCATAGGCTAGCGTACCTGCCGGTACCGAGAACGTCTGAAGGTTGTCTTCGCCTGCTCCGACATTTCCGGCATCCGCAAACTGCGAGTTGAGAACCCGAACCTCCCGAGCGGTCGGCCCGATAACCCTGAACTCGCCCTCTGTGACCGTGTAGACCATCAGATATGTGTTGCCGGCCAGCAAATCGCCGGCTGCCAGCGCCGACCCATCCCGCTTCTTGATGTTCTTGGCGCCGAGACCATCTACGTTCAGGGTCGCAGCCCCGGAAGCATTCGTGGAGTGTATTCGGGCAAACACCATCATTCCGTCGGTGTAGGCGCCAGGAACGGTTGCCGGTGAAGCGAGGGTCAGGGTCAGGGTATAGGTCGGTTCGGTCCCGGCCGTAGTCCCGAACCGCAAACTGTTATCCTCAAGCCTCCCGACCGTCGTCCGTAGCTCGTTGACATGCTCGAACCTCTGAAGGTCGCCGGCAATTAGCAGAGCATCATCGGTGAAGGTTGTCCATCCGTAGGGCATAGGTTAGAGGTTCGAGGAACCGGAATCGGCTACCTGCCGGACCCTATGTGTATCGGTTCAGGGTCCTGGTGTAATAGTTGGCCTTCAGGACGTTGTTGCCCATTACTGCCACTGTACCCAATCTTTGGTTCAGGATAGATGAAGTCGAGACGATCGACCCATCGCTCAAATCGTAGAACCTGTATAGCCACCACACCCAATTCCCGCCGCCGTACATCAAAGATGGCCCGCCGCTCGCATAATCCGTGTAAGGTGAACTCCATTGCAACGAACCATCGGACGCATCCAGGACCGACAACCTGTAGTGCAATAGATCGTAAGTGGTCACAGCAAGTTGATCGCTCACCGGAAAGTAGGCCATCTGTTGGGTAGCGGATCCGCTTAATGGAATCGGGACCTTCCACCGTCGGCCTCCTCCTGCCTCCCAACAAACAATGCTTAATACCGTATCGCCAACATCACGGTAAGTCCCAAATGTCGACCCGTCATCATCCATCGCCCAACCCCAAACAGGATTGCCCCACCGTTGGATCCATTCGGCCGGAGTCGTTGTGTATAAGGGTGGCTCGATTGCTGGCGGTAGGTCGACCGAATCTGGACTGATCTTCAGGATTGCATGTGTCCTGGTGTAATTGATCGAGTCATAATTTTCATAAGTTGGCTCGATTCCCCAGAGTCCCCGGTAATTAGGAAATCCAGACTGTCCAGGAGCCAAAAACCCGTCCGAAAACGGAGCCAATGTTCTCGGATCGTAGACATAAATTGACGGGTCAACATAATCCAGTGAATCATAACCCTGAAGCGTCAAATCGTCTGCCCAATAGCGCCATGACCGACCTCGCCACTCTGGATCGTTCGTCCCGTCTAGCAAACCGGTCAAGAGGGCACGGTTACCATGACGCCCACCTGGAAGAATTCGGTTCCGCTTGGCGCCCCACAATTTTGCCCCAAATCGGTCCAACCCGCCAAACCATGTTTCGGTATATCCATAGAAATCTGATGCAGTTCCTGGTCCCGAGACGATTAGGGTTAGGTCATCTAGCAGGAACAATGCAATTTTGTTTTTGCTATCATCAAAACTGTCATAGGTAATCATCATCCGCCCGTTGGTCGGATCCAATCTGCAGTCATACCGCAATTCGTTAGTCGGATTGTAATATCGAACGTCAGCATAGGTCGTTTCGAGGATCGGACTAGTCTGGATACCACCGTTCAAATCCCATTCCCGAATCACGATGGTAGCCCGACGATAGCTCCCGGAGGTAGCGCCAAGTGCGCTTAACCCGACTGTCCAAAGGGATAAGTCCCCACTACCTTCGACCTTTTCGCCAACCAGAACATAAGGATTCTTGGCATGGTAGTCGTCCTGAATTGGGAAGCAACTGAATGAGGAGTCCATAGTCCCGGCCGGGATTGTCAGGTTCTCGCGCTGACTCCACTGAAGCATGTCATTCCGCCCCGGCCATGGCCAACCGGCATATTCGAGAAATGGCGGAGGACCCGACGGAAGCGCGCCCACACCCCCAAACGGGGCCCGCTGCCGGGTCAAAATCATTGGCATGTGAATCGACCGCTCCTGATACACCTGCCGAACCGTATCCGTCTCACCGAGATCTTCATTGCCACTCTGCGGCACGTTGGGGAACACGTTCGTCCGGCCAGGGACTCGGGTATCAAATGTTCCGTCGGGGTTGGCGGTAACGATTTCTACGTCCTCCCACTGCGGATGCCGTCGGAAGGATTCGCGGACCCCTTTGACGATTCCGCGCCCAAAAAGGCCGTCAGGTTCAGATCCGCGTGGCATCTCGGTATGCTGGCGCCGGAGTCGGTCCATCAGGCTGTTAGTCCGGGCCCTAACCAGGGACTGAATCCAAACGACATATCCATACTGGTTCCACGGTCTGAGGCTAGTATGATTGCCGGATCGCCGGGGTTCTGGTCATCGAACACTTGAGCGACGGATTGTCTAGGGTTAGCCCGGCCCCGAACACCTACCTGGAGGAGACCGTCAGAATTGGCCGTCACGGTTCCGATCATGAACCCAGGTGACCGCCGCTGCTCGCGTTGCGTTATCTGATTGACCAACTGTTGACGTTGCGCTGAATTCGGCATGGCCGATCACCTCCTATTGATTATACAGTTTTGGCCGAGGGAAGGGGAAGCCATGATTATAGCAGTTCGTAGGCCGTGAATTGGGTCAGGGGTCGGAGGTCGTCGGCCAGCGGCCCGTGCTGGACCGACGTGATTGTCAAATTGTGGATAGAATTCAGGCGATGGTTGTCCCAGGTGACCCGATGGCCGGGTTGCATTCGTGGCATGAAGGGCACCTGGAAGGTGAAGTCACGGCGCGGTGCACCCACGAACTTGAGCCAGCGAGAAGCGTAAAGGGCCGCGATGGTCTGGTTGGGGATTAGCGGGCTCGGCCGGAGTTCACGGAACCGGGTGCCGTAAAGGGCAATCGAGGTCGGGTCAGAATCGGTTACCGTGAAATTGCTGCTAAACTCACCGAAGGCAGTGTCCTCGTTCTGGAGGGCTGTTCCGCGGAATAGGATTGACCCATGTCCGCCGGTAATTCCGGCATTCTGAACCTCGATAGATGCCGCTCTCCAGCGTAACGTTACCGACTTGATACGGTTGGCGGCATCGGCAGCAGTGATGTTGGTTGGATAGTTCTTCTCTGGTGGAATGTTACGGACTCTGACGATGTTGCCCTGCTCATCGCGCAATCGGATATCGTCAAACACCCCCGAATTGGAGGCCAGGACCTGGTGAGTGACCGCGTACAACGGTTCGTCGAACGTGAATGTATATTCCTGGAAGGCGTAGACTTCGTAGGGGGTAGTGGTCGACCGTTTGCCGGCGTTGACGGTCCTGACCATCCGAACGCTATTGTAGACCGACCCTAGCGATGTGCTCGAGGTCCGCGACGGCATGACTCCCAGGTTTGAATCGAATGCCCAATTTTTGGCCCCGGTCTCTCCAGGGACATAGATGACAAGTTTATTTCCATCCTCTACTCGATACTCGGCCATCAGAGGTTCGATAAGATCGGCGATCCATTCCAGCGGCCGGCCGCCCTGGCGGTTGAAGACCGGCACCGGATAATCTTCTGTAAGGATGTTGACTGGGACCCCGTACTGTTGGCAAATCTCGCGAACGACGGATTTCATCATCACTACTCCGCCGGTTTTTGAGGACACGACTGATGGCATCTCCTGGTCCTCGACGGTTAGCAGATAATGGACAAGATCGGTCGCTCCCCAGGACATGGAAATCCAATGACCGGGGGCTTCGGTATCGCCCCAGGAATAGGATTTGCCGGTCCAGGTCAAGTTGTCCTGAGCGAAAGCAACATCTACATAAACCGGTTGCGCGAGTAGTGGACTTGAGGTCAAGTCGGGATGGATGGCCTGGCTATTGGGCACGTCTATGGTCATCTCTGATGGGCCAGATTGACGCAATGTTAAGGTAAACGGATTGGATCTGCAGGGGTCAGTTCCCGCGACGGATCCAGTAACTGATGGGAGTACGGGTTTGCCGGCATGGTTAACTCCATATCTGCTGGCGAGCGTTAGGGGATCGATGGCCGTTCCCGACGCCAGGTCGCCGATAGCAATAGTTGTGAATGCCTCCGGCGGCAAGACCTCGTATCGAGGTTCGAAATATCCCAGATACTCCTGATTGACGGCGTATCTGGGCGCAAAATGGCCGATATGGTTTTCAGTTCCATACCGGGGTGCGAAATAGCCGATTTCCTCGATCGAAAGACCATACCGGGGGGCGAAATAACCGACCTCCTCTGCCGGAATCTGATAGCGTTGAGGAAGAAATACGCCACCGGTAGAATCTGAATATCGGGACCCGTTGTAGGTCGCTCGGCCGCTGTAGCCGAATATGTTGCCTCCATCGAGGAATGCCACCGCGCGCTCCTACGCGGCCTGAATCCGGAATCCGAGAACGTGTTGGATATCCGCAGAGGTTTTGGCGCCGGGTTTGACGGTCAAGCGCAACCAGATTCCGATAGCGTCGGTGGGAGTAAGCGTTCCTCCAGGGGTTGAGAGGGCCGCCGTAACGGTTGCATCCTGGGTAGCCTGTTGCCGCGGACGCGTGAAGGTGACCCCGGTAGGCGGGTCTGCTGCGGTCGTTGCTCCTCCAGTGGTCGCCGTATCGTTGATTGCTGATGCGAGTCCGATATCCACTTCTGCCGTTGCCGACCAACGGCCTGCGACAATAAGAGGTGAAATATTGATAGGGCCTGGAACAAACCCGACCTCGGTTGCGGATTGTTTTACCGTTCCGGTCTCATGGATAGCCACCAGAGCGCTCGGTGAAGCCACGTCACGGATTTCTACACGGTCGAGGTTCGAGGCGTTGAATTGGTCGGCGGCCGTGTTGGAGGTTGCCGAAAGCGCCACCTCTGACTGAATCGCGGCTCCGGAAGAATTGAATCCAATAAACCGGGCCTTCTTAGTCGCATCGGCGGTTGCGAACGTAATGGTCGGATAGTCAAGCGCCGGCCAATCGTCGAGGGCGTTATCCAGCCACCACTTGACTTCGGTCATGTTGTTGCCGGCAGCAGCGTCATTCTGACCGAAGATCTTCTCGTATTGGACTTTGTTGGACCCACCGGCGGCCTCGGGTGCCATCGTGAAAAACACGCCAGCAACGGAAGAGACGGTGATAGGGGTTACACTGACCGCTCCTCCGACACTCGTGGTCGTGAAATCGGCACCCATGACCGCCGATTGATACAATCCCATGTCGGTGAACGTTGCGGGCATTTATTCAACCCCCTGATGCGCGGTTGGCTTGATGGTTGGACTTGACGGTAACGATATTGATGTCTGTGACCATCGAGGGGCCTGCTCGAAGCGGATTTCGAGAGGCCCGATAGTCGGAAACCGGGCCCGGAGAAGTTTGGCCAATGCAGGTTTGCCCTGCTGCCTGAGAAGTCGCATATTTTCGCGTCCACACACAACCGTCAGTTCAACAGATTCGACAGGGTCAAACAGATAGGAGCACATCATGTCCACTATGATTGCCGTTGGATCATCGCGGCCCGGTAGCCAATCCATGGGGGTCAGGTGAATTTGTCGCATCAGGCAGCACCCTCGCGGATTGGCGGTTGTAGTTGGACAATATCGGAATCGGACCCGGCCCGTGGGTTGGTCGTTTTGGTCTTTACAATTGCCGCGAAGTTTTGGTTCAACGTAATCATCTGGGTTAAAATGTTCTGTAATACGGCAATGATTTCCTGTGATCGGTCTTGAGAAGAAGGTCGGTTAGGAGATTTCCCATTTTTACTGCCAGATTGGCCAAAAATGTTAGGTTCAAAGTTCCCCGAATTGTCGGCACCGGTTCCTAGTGTGCTTGGGCCGAAAACGTCTTTTGCAGATCCGAATTTGAAAGTTTCTCCAAATGGAGTCTTAGGCTTATTGCTCGACCCCGTTTGAATGTTTTTTGTGGCACCAGATTCAGACTTAGACCTTTTCGCTCTACTCGTTTCGTTGGAGGTCTTGCTTTCCGGTCTCTTGGATGTAGCAGTTTTGTTGCCCCCGAAGAGAATCTTGTTGAATTCTGCACCTTTTTTGGCACCTTCGGATATGATTTTGTTGAGGGACACAGCCTCCTTCCTGCGGATGATGGACTGCTCTGCGGTAGATTTGCCAATCAGATTGATTTTGGTCTCAAGATCGAGAATCTTTTCTCTTGCCGCGATCAGGTCGTTGTTAGACTTGTTTTCGAAATTGGCCAGATCGATACGTGATTGCTTGATTTTGTCCGATGGTGGATCGGCAGACTTTAATGCGCTGATTTTTTGCTCTAGAATAGACTTCTGCTGTTCAATTGATTGTTGTAGTTCTTGCAGGACAACCGCTGCGGTCTCCCTGGCGATTTCCAGTTTGCGCTTGGACTCCTCCTCGGCGATTTTCTTGCGCTCCTCGGCGCCCTGCCTGTCGATGGCCGAGATTTTGGTTTGGAGTTCAGAATCAATGGCGGCAAGTTGGGCGTTAAGTTTCTCCTGCAGGGCCTTCCGGTTACCAGGATCCTTCTTAACGTCCTGGGCAAACTTGGTCCGGGCAGCGCCTCTCTGGTCCTCGGCGGTCTGTTGGGCAGCGGCCTTGGTTAATTCGCGACGCTTGGCCAGTTCTTTGTTGAGTTGCGCGAACTTATCCTTGCCGGCATCGATGGAGCTCCTGATGGACGCGATCTCCTCGTCTGATGCGGATATGGAGGCATCTAGACGGATCTTCTCGGCTTCGGCCCGAGCGGCGGCGCCTTCGCGGGCCAAACGGGTCTTCTCGTCCTCGGCATCCTTCGTAAGTTTGATTTCCTCGACCAGTAAGGATTGCCGTTCGCGCTTCTCCAGATTCGCGACTTTGAGTTTCTTTTTAACTGCTGCAAGACGGGTCTTGACGGTAGCGGTCCCGGCAGCCTCCTCCTTGGCCAACTGGAAGTCGATGGCCGATATGGCCTCATCCTTCTCGAATTTGGAAACCTTCTTGGCCAACTTCTGCCGGGTCCGGTCGGCCTTCTGAAACTCTTTGGAGGTGTTGTCAAGCTTGTTGATGATAGAATCGAGAGCGTCTAATTCCTGTTTCGGGTCCGAGAATAGGCCGTCTGAGGTTTTGGCTTGGAAGTCCGTGAATTCGGCCAGTGCGTATTCCTGCTGGGCTTGAAGAGCCTCAAATGCTTTTGTGTTTTTGTTCGCGCCTTCGGTAGCAATGCTTAGGGCCGATATCAATAATTTTGTATTCTCGAGTGTTTTACGAGTTGCTGCTTCACGGGATTTGCCGGCTTTAAGTTCAGCCTCTTCTCGACGCTTGACAAAAGGCAGCAATTCTTTCTGGGCATCGGACTCAAGTTGAGCGTTGTCTTTGACTTGCTGTGCAAGTTTTTCGTTTAATTTTTTGCGCTGGTCGACTAGTTGTAACCGCTTTTTAGCAATGTCATCAGCCTTGAGTCCAGAACTTACAAGCGCATCAGCGATATCGTTTGCGGACTTGAGGCCTTTTGTCCGGACCTCCTCCATGGCATTGCCAAATTGCTCGAACCCCTTCTGGGACAGTTTCGTCTTGTTGAAGAGTTTCTGGCCAAGTTCAAGTTTGAGTTCCTTAGCGGCGGTATCAGCCTCCATTAACTTGATGATCAGGAAACCTACGGCACCGACAACTACCCCAATACCGGTTGCGGCAGCAGCAAATCCAGCCAGAGATAGTCCTAATGCTCCTGTTGCTGTTGCGGCCTCGCCGGCGGCCACGGTAGTAGCCTCTAATCCTGTTACTGCTCCAGCGGCGCCATCTGCTACAGCAACTTCGGCTAACGCAACTTCGGATTCAGATTCGGCCAATGCTTGATTCGCTATTGTGGCCTCGCCAGTAAATCCAATTTGGGTCTGAAGCAATTTTAGTATAGGACCAATAGCTCCAGGAATCAGGTTTAGAACAAACCCCAATGAGGCTAATGTTCCGGCAATTCCTGCAATTCCAGTCCCAAATAACGTCAAAAAGGCGGCGGCTTGTTTTAGAGGTTTGGGAAACTTGCCAATGGCCTCTACTGCAGACGTAATGTATTGGATGAGGGGGATGATTGTCGGTGCAAGTTCCTGCCCAATGGATGCTGACAATTTCTCAACTGCATCCTTGACCAGTGAGAATTGGCCGGCGAAGGTTTCGACGCGCCTGGAATCGGCCCCGGTGAACCCTCGGTCTACAGAAAGTTTCTTGAACGCATCAGTGGTTCTGCGAGCTCCATCACCTAGAAGAGAGATGGCTCCCTGAGTTCCTTTGGCTTTGGCGCCGAATTTGATAAGTTCGGTCCGCGAGATGCCGAAGGTGTTAGATAGGACCCGAAGTCCATTTGCCGACCCTACGGAGACCTTTGCTAATGCTGATGCGGCCTGGACAACGTCACCGTTGAAGACGGCAGCGAGATCTCGGGCCAGAGGAAGTATCTCATCGACGTTGGCACCCAGAGCCTTGATGCGAACCGCTGCAGCGATGATGTCGTTAAGATTAAAAGACGATTTGGCCGAGATTGCTTTGAACTTCTCGAGTTCGGCGGTAGCGGCAGACTGGGACCCTGCTAATGCTACCAGGCTTGCTTTGTAGTTCTGAAGGCGCTCGGCAGCCCCAATAAAGGTCGTTATAAGTTTGCTGCCGGAAACAGCGAATGATGCGAGACCAATCGTTGCCGCACCGAGAACTACGCTTGTAGCCGATAGGGACTTATCGAATTTGTCAACTGACTTTGCACCATCAGTAGTCGATTTGTCGACCTTATCAAATTCTCTGGCAGTCTTTTTTGCGGCTTCGTCGGTCTTCTTGAGGTCCTCCTCGATCTTCTTGGCCTCACCGTCTAGTTTGGTAAGGGCTGCGTCAAGTTTCTGAGTGGCGGCCTCAAGTTCTTTGTGGGCCAGAGCGGTCTCTTTGAGGGAATTCTTGTATTCCTCGAGCTTTTTGGTAGTCTGGCTGAAGTCAGGAACCGTCACGTTTGCGAAGGCAGATTTGAGGTCGGCGCCAAGGTCGGCGACAAGCTTGCGGGCTTCCTTAACGGCCTGGTTGAAGCCGTTGATGTCAGCCAGGAATTCGATTTCTACGCGGTTCTTGCGGGCCATGGGTTAACCTGCCTCGATCGAAGTCGGTGTCCGAGAGAGCAAATCGTCTAGGGCCAGAGTATTGGGATCAATCAGATAAAGAGAATACTGGTCCTCATTGAGTTCGCCCTGAGCGGCAACGATAAGGGTCTGGTCCTCGGTGGTCAGAGTGTTAACCCAATCGTTGTCTTGACCGGTAGCCATCATTGTTAGCGTTGTTCCGATGGCACAGAGCAGGGCCAGATTCTCGAAGTATTCGGCTTCATTGGGGCCCAGGGCATCTTTTAGAAGGGTTGAGGATAGGGCTCGTTCCCGTTCGGCGCCGATACGGGCCAGAAGACCTTCGATGTCATCTGTGGTCTCGATGGTCCCGATTCTCTCGGCTACCTTCTCCTGAACTCCATCCCAAAGGATGTTCAGGTTGGAGACGTGTAGTTGGGCTGCCGTCAACCGGACCCGGACCCAAAGGGCAAGGTCATTTCCTGACATACGGGTCAGGGTTAGCGGTCCCCTACTGGTATCGATGATTGCGAAGGGGGTAGATGTTATGGGTTCGGGGTCCAGGATTCTGGAAACCCACTCGGCGCGGGTAAGCCTAATTTTTTCGGCCCGCATCATTTGACAGCCTGCTCTTGCCGTCGGACAACAAGCGGAAGCGCCATGGTCTTAACCTTAGACTGGACAAGTTCGCGAACCCGTTCATTGATGCCGAGTGCCTTCCGAGCGGCGCCATCGTCGTTAAGTCGGCTTTGGGTCAGGGTAACTGATTCCCGGTCCTGCTCTGTCCAGGTTTCGTCGATGACTGTTGGCGAGGTCCCAGTGGCAAGATAGCAGAGATAATAGGAACCGGCCAGGAGGGTTCTAACCATCGTATCGCGCTCGGTTGGGTCTTTGGCAACACGGACCAGGACCTGAGCGTCGGTCATGGTCAGTTGGATAGCCGTCCACTCGAGAAGTTGAGAACCTACCATCGGGCGCAGGGTGAAGGTCTGGTCGCCGATGCTGACTTCGGAGGTCTCGGGGTTATGGTCCACGATTCCTTCAAGTCGCCGAATCCAAGTTGACAGGTCTGGAAGGTTGGATTTAGATGATTTTGCTACCTGCCTCCTGATTCTGCTCAATTTTCCCACAGGGCTCCTCCATTAGGTGTAGTTGGCGACCGTGTTGAACAGGGTCAGAGTATGGTCGGTTGCCGTAGCCGTGTCTTTGAAGGAGATGAACTTAACAGATTCGATGATGCGGCCGGCGGATACGGGTGCATCGGCATCTCCAGCCCGGTTGCGCGGCAGGTCCCAGATGAAAAGGAACGGGAACCCATCGGCAGCAATTCCGTGATTCGAAAGGTTTATCAGGTGGTCGGTTGAAGCGATGGCCTCGCCGAAGGAGTTGATTTGGATCGAGAACTCGGTGCCGTTGAGGACCCGTAGCCAGTTGACAAGATCAACCTGCTGCCGAGTGAAGGAGCCAGAGATTCGGCGGAAATCGTTGTCCTGGACGTCCTGGGCCTCGGCAACCCCGCACATTCCGAAGACATGTTCAAGGCCGTTGGTCCCATTGATAGTGATGGATTCCATCATGCATTCGGCGGTTCCATTGATCATGGTTTTGATTCTGGTGCCCGCGATAGGTTCGCGGACGGTCACGGATGCGACAGGGTTGGCCACAGCCGCGACTCTGATGGCCAGGAACTTGAACTCGAAGGTCGAGATGGCGTTCACCCCGCTGGCAGCGTAGGTGAACTCGTTCATCCGGCAACCTTCGGCCCGCTTGGCCTGAGCAACGTCGACATCGAAGGTAGCCGAAAACCCCGGGAGGTCGGATGCGGTTGTGGGCAAGGTGAAGGTGTGTTTGTAGATGGTCGAGGCGTAGGATTGGATAGAGGTGTCAAGTTTGGTTGCTCCGATGTCGACAACCGAGGATCCGGTTCCGTGTTTGATGAGCGTATATTCCTGGTTGCCGACAGGGCCAACGTTGGAGCGGTAAACGAGGGTTCCGGCATAGGTGAATCCGGTCGGCGGGGTGAGGGTGGTTGGATCGGTGTAGGCGATGGTAGCTTTTCCGGCACCGGCAATGGTTGCGGTTGCAGAGACGGTCGAGGCTGGCAGGACAACGTTGGTGCCCATGGCGGTCCAATTCCATACGGATGCAACCGAGAAGGTATAATCGCCGGCACCGAATCGTAGCGCCAACTTGAGCGCTGTCAACTTCAGAGGAGGCATCGAGGGCCGCAGAGACGCTAAACCGCAACCAGAATCCGGTGATGCCATCGATAGTAGACTGTTTCCACCCGCTGGCCGGGGTGAAGGTAATGTCTCCACTTTGACCGATGGTCGCTCCGGTTAACGCGGTTCCGTCGGTGATGGTCTGGGCCTGCCATTGTGTGCCATCCCAATATTCGGCCGTCAGAACCGAAGCATTGCTGTTAACGTTGGCAGTCAGTGTCAGGGTCAGTTTGTTGAAGACCTGATGATATCCGGCGTAAAAGTGATCGCCGTTGGCGGCCGTATCGAGACTGCTCAGGTCAGCAAATCCAGCACCCCCAACCTGAGCGGTATAGTCGGTATAGGAGACCTCTGCATCGGTGGTTTTCAGGAATCCGTCAACGGTCTCAGTAGTTCCTGCGGCCGGGGTAATGGTTGGGGCTGCCGTAATGTATCCGTTACCGGCGCTCAGAGCTTCGACAACATGGCCATCGCTCCCCCCGTTCCAGTAGAACATCCCGCGTGCGAAGGCTTCACCGTCAGATTCGGTACCGAATGTTCCGTTGGGTTGCTGGGCAGCATTGGTGACCTGGAGGACCGTTCTGGAGGCCGATAGGGCCGCAGATTCGATAAGTTCACGCGGGGCTGCGATGTTTCCGCCCGTAAAGGCCACAAACCCATCAGGGACTACTCCGGTGCCGAAGGTGGTTTCCGAACCCAGTCCAAGACTGGCGTTTTTTCCTAATCCGGGCATGGGTTATTTCCTCCTCGAGGTCTTTCGTGCAGATTTGGCAGATTTGGTCGGAGCAGGTGTAGCAGGCGGGGTTGGAGAGGCGGACCGTTTTGGTCCTGGTTGCGGGAGGACTTCAAATCCGCTCTTGGTTCCGTCCGGGTAGATGCGTAGAGGCCGGCAAGCTTGCAACGCTCGGACGTAGCGTGGATGGAATAGTCGGGGGATTCCATATTCAATCATCAGGTCGGATTGTCCGGCCAGATTGACGAAGTTCACAGGCCCCTGAGACGGATTGTTGGGGCCCGGATGAAGGACCCCTAGAATCGGTTTCTCGGACGCATGAGGTACGGTTCCAGGTCGCATACAGACGACTTCGGTGAATTGGGCACTATTCCCTGCGGAAGGGGTTACTGAACGGTTCCGTCAAT
>Ga0114931_10006501_pt1 | contig 14362 bp, 14 predicted proteins | sample 2SBtaG_FD_89579 | JGI IMG/M metagenome (GOLD analysis project Ga0114931, IMG submission 89579) | Deep subsurface microbial communities from Kolumbo volcano to uncover new lineages of life (NeLLi) - 2SBTROV14_V59a metaG | ecosystem: Environmental > Aquatic > Marine > Volcanic | place: Kolumbo...
ATTTTGTCCGCTACCTGCTCGAAACCTTTGGCGTGGCCGTCGTGCCGGGGATCGCGTTCGAGTCCGATCCCTATTTCCGCCTGTCATTCGCGGCCGCGGATCAGGTTCTCGCGGAAGGTTTGCGACGCATTACCGAAGCTTGTTCAGCGCTCGAATAGCCTAAGATCAAGGCGCGTTGCCACCCGTAAACGCCGCGCGCTGTAGACCTTACTCTTTTGCCGCCTCGACCAACCAACGGGCGGTGCGGAGCAGACGGGCATCGTCCCCTCTGGGGCCTACCAATTGCACGCCGATCGGCATGCCGTCGAATCCTTGAAGAAGAGGCAAGGTAATCGCCGGCACGCCGCAGAAAGTCCACGGCGTGGCAAAGATGGGATTGCCGGTGGTGTCTAGGCCCACCGGTGCCTGTCCGGTGGAAGCCGGTGTGATGATCGCATCGTATTCGTCAAAGATTTCGGACAACAGGCGGTTCAGTCCCACCCTCGTGGCCGCCGTCTGGTTATAATCCATGGCGAGTACCTTTTGCCCCTGCTCGATCATGTCCACCATGATGGGGCTCAGCTTGTCTTTGCCGTGCTCGTATTCGCGGCGGTAATTATCGGCCTGATCGGCCCGCATGATGGTCTTGAGCCAATCGTAAACCCGTTCAAAGGGCGGAGGGAGATCGATGCTTTCGACGTTTTCCCCCAAGTGCTCCAGCAGTTCGGGGAAGGCTTCCTTGGAATCGGCGTCCGCGTGTTCGTCCCATGCCGGCGTGGCGACAAAGGCCAGACGGGGTGGGACCGGCGGATCCTCGGTTATTGTTTTCACGAGTTGAGGGGGGGCATGGGGCCGGGTATCGGGGTCGTTGGGGTCATGGGCGATTAGCACTTGAGCGATCAACGCCGCATCCTCCAACGAGCGCGAAAACACCCCTATCTGATCTAGGAAGCGGGACTGAAGGAGCACACCGTGCCGGGAAATCAGCCCGTGGGTAGGCTTGTAGCCATAGATACCACAGAAAGACGCCGGCCGAATCATGGAGCCATTGGTTTGCGACCCGGTGGCCAAGGGCACCATGTAAGAAGCAACCGCCGCCGCGGAACCGCTCGAGGAGCCGCCGGGAGTGCGGCTGGGATCGTGGGGATTAGTGGTCTTACCCGGGTGCATGACCGCTAGTTCGGTAGTGACGGTCTTGCCAATGATGACCGCACCCGCCTGGCGTAGCAGTGCTACCACGGTACAGTCGTTTTCCGGCTGGCGGCCGGCGTGTAACACCGTGCCGTTTTCGGTTGGCATGTCGCGGGTATCGAAGATGTCCTTGATGCCGACCGGCACTCCGTGTAGCGGGCCCAGGCTTTCTCCAGACCGGCGCCATTCATGGGCGGCCGTTGCCTGAGCCAAGGCGTATTCCTTGTCCAGATGGGTCCAGGCGCCGATGGTGTCCTCGATCTCCTCAATACGATCGAGGCAGCTTTGCACCAGTTCTACCGACGTCAATTCGCCATCGCGAATCTTGCGGGCGGCTGCGGTAGCGGTCAGGCTGGCCGGGGTGGTGTCCTGCGGCATGATTCTTATCCGTTAGGGCGAGCTTGGAAGGGTCTATTTCCGGCGAAGGCACGAATCCCAGTAGTCATAGATGACCAGCAGCAAAACGCCTACGCTGATGATCCAAAACGGCAATCCACCCCAAAAACCGGCAAAGCCGGAAGTGATGCCTTCCGCCAAGCCAAGAACAAATGAAGCGACCAAAAACAGCCCAATAAACCCGGAAATCTTATCAACCATTGCGCTAGACCCTACGATTTTTCATGGCTCATCAGGGGATATACTTGCCAAACAGTACATCGGGCAGCCACAGGGCAATGCCCGGGAACTGGTACATTAGGACCATAACAAAAATAACAATGCCCAGATAAGGCATTATACCTTTGAATATCTGTATCAGTTCAATCGATTTACCCAGCACTCCCTTCAGATAATAGGCCGACATGGCCATGGGTGGCGTGAGGAACGACGTTTGCAGATTCAGCGCTACCAGCATGGCGAAGAAATAAGGATTTACGTCGAAAGTGGGCAACATGGGCAGGAAAATCGGTACGAAAATAATTAGAATTTCGGACCATTCCAGCGGCCAGCCCAGAATAAAGATAATGATCTGCACCATGACCAGGAATTGCCATGGGGCAAGATCAAGGCTCAGGAAAAATTGCTCGATTAACTCCTGCCCGCCCAGGTAGGAAAAAACCGATGCGAAGGTCCAGGACCCGACAAACAACCAGCAAACCATGGCGGTCGCCTTGGCCGTCAGGTAGACGGATTGTTTGAGCATTGACCAACTGAACGAACCGTACGCGAACGCCAGGACCAGCCCCCCCAGGGCGCCCATCGCGGCCGCTTCCGCCGGGGTCGCCAGACCGCCTAGAATCGATCCAAGCACCAGCATGATGAGCACGGTCAACGGCACGAAGGATGTCAGCAGTTGAAGGTAAACGACGCGCCGTGGCGGTACATCCTCTTCGCGCGGTTTGGGCGCGATGGATGGGTTCATGTAAACCCGAACGATGACATAGAGGATATATGAACCCGCCAGGATGAACCCCGGGAACACGGCCGCCGCATGCAGCCGCAAGGGCGACAACTCGGCGATTGCCGCATAGACGATCAGCATGATCGAGGGTGGGATCAGTATGCCCAGGGTGCCGCCCGAGCAGATGACGCCGGCCGCGAAACTCTTGTCGTATTTGGCCTTGACCATGGTTGTGAATTCTAGCAGGCCCATCAGGGTCACCACCGCGCCGACGATGCCGCTGGCGGTGGAAAACACGGCACAGGTGACCAAGGCCGCGATCGCCATGGACCCCGGTAAATTACGCGCCGCCATTTGCAACGAGTAAAACAACCTGTTGACGATATTTGCCCGCTCGACCACATAGCCCATGAATAGGAACAACGGTATGGCGACCAGCGTATCGTTCTCCATCACCGAGTAGGTGTTCTGGTTCAACAGGTAGAAAATGTTGTTGTTGAAGGCGTCTGCGATAACCTCGATTCTACCCACCTCGGCATAGGCGTAATAGCCAAAGCCGACGCCCATGGCGAGTAGCGTGAAGGCCACCGGGAATCCCAGCAACACCACCACGATGAAGAGGGACAGCATTAAAAGTGCGACTTGGGGGTCAGTCATCCTACCGGCGGTTCCGTCTCTAGATTTTGAGAAAACAAAAAAGAGTTACTCGACCTCAAACTTCGTAGCCTGACCTTTCAATAAATCTTCGGTCTCTCGTGCGTCCTCCATGCGCGGCAGCCATGTATTGGTCTTCATGGCCAGAATGCATCGCATGCATTCCGAAATGCCTTGAATGATCAGCAACCCTCCGGCTACCGGGATCAGGGTCTTGAAGTAGTAAATCTGAATTCGGGCCGGGCTGTTCCAACTGACTTCCTGATAGCGCCAAGAATCAGCGGCGATTTCCGCGCCAAACCAGAACAGCGCGAGCATGCCCGGGAAAAAGAACAAGACGTACAAGACAAGATCGATCCGCGCCTGCCAGCGGACGGGGACCAACCGGTAAATCACATCCGCGCGCACGTGGGAATCCTGGGCAAGGGCGTAAGGTCCCGCCATCAGGAACAATGCGCCATACATCTGCACCATCATGTCGAAGGCCCATACCGTGGGATCGTTGAGGACATAACGGACGAAAACTTCGTATGACACGGAAAGGGTCAAAATCAGAATGCACCAGCCAAAGGCACGCCCAATCCAGATGTTCAAGCTTTCGATGGAATGAATAATGGACGCCACGGCTTTGTCTCCAGCCATAGGGAATCAGAGTAGACACGGGCAGAGAGGTGAGGGACAGCCAATATGGCTGTCCCTCCCTGAAGGTTTGCTTTTATCTTCTCGGCTTAGCGAATAGTACCGGCCGGATCAACCGAAGTAATGCTTATAAGCCAAGCCATAATCCGGTGAGTTCAGAAGCAGATAGCCCATGACCTTTTTGGCATAAACCTTCTGCGATTCGACGACCTTGGCAAAGAACGGATCTTTATCGGCGATCTGACCGACCACAACATCCCAAGCTTTCAACTGCGCGGACATAACGGAATCTGGGGTGCGGTGCACCTTGACCCCATCTTCAGTCTTCAGTTTGATTAGATCGTCGGCATAGCGAAGGGTGTTGTTCCAGTAGAAGTTCGAATTCTCGGCTTCCGAGGCATACCTGAGAATATTCTGTTGTTCCTTCGACAGGGAATTGAACTTCTTCTTATTGAAGGTGATTTCAAAGGCTTCCTGAGACTGATGGAAGCTGGCCAGGTGATAGTGCTTGGACACGTCCTGCATGCCGAAGTCCCTGTCCGAAGTTGGATTGTTGAATTCGGCGGCGTCGATCAAGCCGCTCTTCATGGCCGGCTGAATTTCGCCGCCTGGAAGCTGCACCACGGACAGGCCCATTTCCTGCATAACGTTGGCCGCCAAGCCCACGGTACGGTATTTCAGGCCCTTCATCTGGGATACGTCCGTGATTTGCTCCTTGAACCAACCCAGCGGTTGCGCCGGCATCGGGCTGTTGAAGAAGCTGACCAGATTAAGGCCCAGGGTGCCCATCAGTTCGTTGAACAGGTCCATACCGCCGCCATAGTGAATCCAGCCAAGCATTTCCTGGGCCGACCAGCCGAAGCAAGGGCCGGTGCCGAACAGGGATGCCGCTGTCGACTTGGAATACCAGTAGGCGGGGACATAGTGCGCGCCATCGAGCACGCCGCGGTGCACCGCGTCCTGCATCTGGCTTGTCTTGACCACCGAATTAACCGACAGCAGGTCGATCTTGAGGTCCTTGCCGGCCATGGCGTGGACGCGGGAAACATAGCTCTTGGCATTTTCAAGGAAAATGCCGCCACCCCATGCGGCCTGAACCTTCAGGACCGTCGGCGCGGCCGAGGCGATGTTGGGCATGGCCACCGCCGCCGCGCCACCAGCGGCTACGGCGGCACCTGTCTTCAGGAACTTGCGCCGTGACTTGGCCGTGTCAGTTCGAACGGCCTTGCTTTTCGAATTTTGCATGGTGTCTACCTCCCAGTAGTATTTCCGTATCCGGGCACCTGCCCGAAATAGGTGAAATCAAGTACGCGCACGTTGCCGACGCACATGAATGTGGATGCTGCAAGCCTGGATCAATCACCCCCTGCAGGGCTTGTTGTTTGTTTTAACGCCCATCACCCTATGCGATACCGGGCAGTTACTTCTAGCCTCTGAATATTCAGCTTTTATAGCATAATCGCAAGGGTTTCTCTATCCGCTGGGGAATCTGGTTGTGGTTATTCATGCCTGATAGTGGGGCTATATCGGTTCAGAATTCCGAGAATCGGCACGTCGCCATTGGTAAGCTCAGGAAAATAGAGGCTAATTACACTTTTTCTCGACTCGATCATTAGGCTTCCGGCCGTAGTGCTATCGATGTAGAGCACGCGGTCAAAGTGACGGTATCGCGCCATGTGCGTGCATGTATACTGGGGTCTTCTGTGTAATTGGAGGCCTGATGCGGAACGTTTCTCAAAAACAACCCGTCGACGATACGCGGCGCGACCCACTTTCCGTGGGGACGAATATCCATCGTTTTCGCGTCGAAGGCGGCATGACTCTGAAATATCTGGCGGAAAAGAGTGGGGTTTCCATCGACACCATCAGCAAGATCGAGAACGGTAAGAACTCCGGCGGCTTTGAAACCATCTACAAGATCGCGCGTGGCCTGGGGGTTCTGGTCACCGAGATCATCAATTCGGATCATGGCGGCGGGCAAAACTTCGTTGTCCACCGGCGCGACGACAACGATCTGCACCCGACCGGGATTTATGACTACTTTCCCCAGGCCTTCCGCCAGGAGGGATCGCTCAATCCCTATGTCATGGTCATTCGCACCCGCGCCGCGCCGGACAAACGCGACTGGTCCATTCACGGCGGCGAAGAGGTTATCTTTGTCGCCTCCGGAGCCATGGATTTGTACCTGGAAGGCCGCGCGCCGGTGCACCTGAAGACTGGCGATAGCGCCTGTTTCGATTCAGGCGTCCGGCACGCGTTCGTTTGTACCAGCAAGGAGCCGGCCCGTATCTTTTCAGTGTCCACCCGTGGATCCTCGACCCGTGGACTATCTCGGCGCATCAACGGGCATCGCGCTTTTTCCTGAAGAATTTTCGTATTTGAAAATTCTGGTCCGTGCGATTAAGCTGTTAATCATCTTGATGCGCCCTGGGCTGCAAAAGGGCGCACGCCCGCACGAACAGGGAGAGCGGAACATGACCAAACTCACAAGGACCCTTGCAGGGGTCTCCACGGCGGTATTGCTTTTGACGGCAACCGCCGCCAGTGCCCAGGAAATTCTGATCGGTGGTGCCCTCAGCCTGACCGGCGTTCAGGCGCCGCTCGATGAGCCCGGATTCAGAGGCGCGCAGGTCGCCGTCAAGGCGTTGAACGACGCCGGCGGATTACTTGGCAGACAAGTCAAATTCGTCAATATCGATGGGAAGTCGGATCCGGTCACGGTGGGCAACGTCGCTGTCGAGCTTATCGATCAAGGCGCGGAACTCATGGTCGCACCATGCGATTTCGACTTTGGTGGACCGGCTAGCCGGGAGGCGCAGAGCGCCGGGATCGTCGGTATTTCGACTTGCGCCTCGGACCCGCTCTATAGCTCCTGGTCGTTGGGCGACAAGCAGTTCACCCTGTCCATGTGGAATACCACCATGGGCGCCGTGGGCGCCGAATACGCCTTCAACGAGCGCGGTTGGAAGACGGCCTATGTGGTGACCGATCAGTTCATCGCCTATACCAAGTCGTTGTCGAAATATTTCGTCGCGCAATTCAAGGCATTGGGCGGCGAGGTGCTTTTGGAGGATTCCTATACCAACGGCGACAACGATTTCTCGGCGCAACTGGCCCGCCTCCAGGCGTTGGGCAAAAAGCCCGACGTCATCTTCGTTTCATCCTATGGGACCGATCTAGGGGCCATTATCCGGGCCATCCGCGAGGTGGGAATCGATAGCCCGGTGGTTGGCGGCGATGCCTATGACGATCCGGCGCTGTTCGAGGCGTTGGGCGATAAATTCGGCTCGGACGTCTATTTCGTGACCCATACCTGGATGGGTCCGGAGTCCAGCCCGGATATGCCGAAGTTCATCGATCTATACACGAAGATGTATGGCAGCACGCCGGACACCTCCTTCGTGGCGACTGGCTGGGATACCATCATGCTGATGGCGCAGGCGGTGGAGATCGCCGGCACCACCGATGGGGCCGCGGTGGCCAAGGCCTTGGAGGAGAACGAGTTTAATCTGCTAACGGGCAAGCTCTCTTATAAGAGTGCCGCCGAGGGGCACGCGCCGGATAAGGCGGCGGTTCTTGTGGCGTTGAAGGGCGGCAAACCCAGCTTCCTTGGCTGGCGCCGTCCGGAGAACCCGCCGGCACCATAAGGCCTTAGACCACAAGACGACAGTCTATCAGACCAGCCGGGGTGGCCGTTGACGCCACCCCGGCGATCTATCGCGGGATCGTTTCCATTTCTTCGCAAATCACCCTTACCGCCACGAACCTGTCGGTCGATTTCGCCGGCCTGCGAGCGCTCGACCAGGTATCGCTGAGCTTGGCGATCGGCGAGATCGTGGGCTTGATCGGCCCCAACGGTTCCGGCAAGACCACGCTGGTCAACGTTCTGACGGGGCAGGTCAAGCCGATCGCCGGCCGTGTCGCTATCCAGGATGTCGATCTGACCGGATTGGCGCCACGAGCCATCGCCCTCAAAGGTGTCGCGCGCTCGTTTCAGATCGTGCGTTTGTTCAATAACCTGACCGTCCGGGAAAATGTCGAGACCGCTGCTCTCACACACGGTGCCGGACGCCGGGCCGCCGGGATGAAGGCCGATGCCCTTCTGGCCCAATACGGCCTGACATCGCATGCTCACGATTTGGCGGGCGAACTTAACTACGGCGCCAAGCGCCGGGTCGAGATTGCCCGTGCCCTGGCGGCCGACCCGCGCTTTCTGCTGTTGGACGAGCCCGCCGCGGGCATGAACGAAGAGGAGTCGGAGGTGCTGTTGCGCCTGCTGGCGACGTTGCCGGCGGAACGCGATTTGGGCCTGTTGATCATCGATCACGACATGTCGCTGATCATGCGCCTGTGCCACAGGCTGCATGTTCTAGCCTCGGGCCGGACCATCGCCGAGGGCGATGTGGAAAGCGTGCGCAACGAACCGGCGGTCATCGAAGCTTATCTCGGCGCGCCCGTGGACACTGGCGGTGCTTGACGTGGCGGCGATGCTTGAAGTTTCGTCCCTGGAATTGCGCTATGGCGCCATTCGCGCGGTCAAGGATGTGTCCTTGACGGTCGGCAAGGGCGAGTTGGTGGCCCTGCTGGGGGCGAACGGGGCCGGCAAGTCGTCGACGTTGCGCGCCATTGCCGGGGCGCATAAACCGGCATCTGGGGCCATTCGGCTCAACGGCGAGGATGTGACCAACCTGTCGCCCGAACGCATGGTGCGTAACGGCGTTGCCATGGTGCCGGAAACGCGCGATGTCTTTCCCGATCTGACCGTCGCCGAAAACCTTCGTCTCGGTGCCTTCACCCGGCGCGCGGACGTATCCGGTGTCGAGGAAGACAAGGCGCGGATGTTTCGCTTGTTTCCGATCTTGGCCGAACGGGCGGAACAGGCGGCGGGCACCCTATCGGGCGGCGAACAACAGATGCTCGTGGTCGCACGGGCCCTGATGTCGCGCCCGCGTTTGCTGTTGCTCGACGAGCCATCGCTTGGTCTGGCGCCGACCATTGTCGGGCGCATCTTCGACATGATCGCCGAGTTGAAGGATAGCGGCCTGACCATGCTTCTGGTCGAGCAGAATGCCTCCATGGCCTTGGGCGTGGCGGACCGCGCCTATGTCATGCGCCTGGGCAAAATCGCGGCCGACGGCACGGCGGCGGACATCGCCGCCGCATCGGACCTCAAAGCTTTGTATCTGGGCAGTTGATATGGCGGTTTATCTCCAATTCATCATCGATGTGCTTAGCCTGGGCGGTGCCTATGCGCTTATGGCGTTGGGCTTGGTCATTGTCTACGGCATTCTTCGCTTGGTGAACTTCGCTTATGGCGAGCTTATCATGGTGTCGGGATACACCATGTTTCTGCTGGGCGATTCCGCATTGCCGTGGATCGTGATGGCGGCGGCCGGCGTTTTCATGGCGATCGTCGGCGGTATTGTCACCGACTACGTCGCCTTCCGTCCGGTGCGCACCAAATCCGTGACCGCCGTTCTCATCACGTCGTTCGCGTTCTCGACGCTTTTGCAAAACGCCGCCTTGCTGTTCATCTCGCCCCGGCCGCGCAACGTGCCCTTGCCGGATATTTTTTCCGAGACCGTCCGTTTCGCCGGTGTGGTCACCCCGGCGCGCAACCTCATCACCATTGCCGCCGCCGTTATCCTGCTGGCTGTTTTTGCGTGGATGATGAAGCGGACGGTCCTGGGCGTCGCCATGCGCGCGGCGGCGACGCATTTCACCATGGCACGCATGCTGGGCGTGTCGGCCAACCTGATTATCAGCACCGCCTTTGCCATCAGCGGTCTCTTTGCCGGCATCGTCTCGCTGTTTTGGATCGGCCGCATCGGTTCAGTGGTGCCGGGCATTGGCTTGGAGCCGTTGCTGATTGCCTTTATCGCCACGGTAATCGGCGGGATGCGCAGCCTGCAGGGCGCTGTCCTGGGCGGCTTCTTGCTGGCCTTCATCGACACTGGCCTCAACTACAGCCTACCGCAGGATTTGTTGAAGTTCCTCGACGCCTTCACTTTCTCGCTGGTCATTTTGATCCTGTTGTGGCGTCCCGCCGGGTTGATGAAGGGCCCGGCGTCGGGCCAGCGGACGTAAAAGGGCGGCGGCATGAAAGATACCCGGCTGTCCTTGGTCATCCTTATCGCCTTTGTCATCGTCCTCGTGGCGGGCGCGGAGATTGCCGAGATACGTCTTTTCGTGCGGATCGCGACCAATCTCTCGATCAGCCTCATTCTCGTCCTGGGCTTGCAGGTTTTCATGGGTAATTCGGGGATTCTCTCGTTCGCCCATATCGGTTTCATGGGTGTCGGGGCCTATGCCTCGGCGGTGCTGACGATACCGCTGCAAATGCGGGGTATGGCGCTGCCGGATCTGTATCCGATCATGGCGGGGCTTCAGGTTTCGCCATATGTCGGGATCCTGATCGGTGGCCTGACCGCGGCGGCGGTCGCGGCCCTGGTTTCGTATCCGTTGATGCGCCTGTCCGATGCGGCGGCGGTGATCACGTCCTTCGCGCTCCTCGTCGTCTTGCACACGGTGATGCTGCAATGGAGTGCTATCACCAACGGGCCGCGCACTCTGTTCGGCATCCCCAAGGCGACGGATCTGTACCTGGCGGCGGGCTTCGCGATCCTCGCCATCATCGGTGCCATGCTGTTCCGGGAATCGCGCACCGGTCTGTTGCTTCGCGCGACCCGGGACGACGAGATCGGGGCGGGCGCGATCGGCGCCAATGTGAGCCGGCTGCGCTGGAAGGCCTTTGTCCTCAGCGCGCTTTTCGCCGGCATTGCCGGGGCGTTGTGGGGACACTTCATCACCTCGTTTTCGCCCAAGGCGTTCTATCTGAAAGAAACGTTCGTCATCCTGGGCATGTTGGTGATCGGCGGTGCACCCACCGTCACCGGGGCGGTGATCGGCACCTTCCTGGTTGTGTTCTCGTTCGAGGCACTGCGTGCCGTGGAAGCCTCGCTGAACGCGGCAAAAATTTTCACCGGGCAGGTGGTGGGCCTGACCGAAGTGGTGTTGGCGCTGGCCATGATCGCCATCCTAATCCTGCGCCCGGGCGGTTTGTTCGCGACCATGGAGATTGGCGTTCTTCTCGGCCGGCGCCGCAAGAAATCCAACGAGGGAGAAAAGCCCAGCGAAGGAGAGAAATAATGAGTTGGAAAACCGCGTACCGGTCGTTCTACTACGAGACCGCGCCGGAACCCGACGACATCGTGTTGAAACACGCCGAAACCGCCCTTCTGGTCGTCGATATCCAGAACACCTATCTGGAGGCCAAGAGCGACCCGGTGGAGGCCGTGCGGTGGCAGCCGTTCATGGACCGCATGCATGGCACGGTCATCTCCAATACTGCCCGGCTGATCGAGACGTGCCGGTCACGCGGCATCGAGACCATGTTCGCCCGCATTGCTTGCCTGAAGCCGGATGGTCGCGACCGGTCGTTGAGCCAGAAGAAGCCAGGTTTCAACTATCTGCTGCTGCCAAAGGACCGCGAGGACAGCCAGGTTATCAGCGATCTCGCGCCCAAGGACGATGAGATCGTCATCCTCAAGACGACGGACAGCGCGCTCACCGGCTCCAATCTGCGTCTGATCTTGCGTAACATGGGGGTCCAGAACGTCATCGTCGCCGGGATTTTCACCGATCAATGCATATCCTCGACCGTACGCTCGCTCGCCGACGAAAGTTTCGATGTGGTGGTGGTGGAGGATTGCTGCGCCGCCGCCACCGACGATCTGCACCGGCGCGAGTTGGAGATCATCAACATGATCTATTGCCACGTGGTACAGCTCGACGAGGTCATTGGCTTCCTAAAGGAATAGAACGCATGGAAACCATCGTGGCGCGCGGCGATGCGTTTGCCGTCGGCCAGGCGATCGGGCGGCGTGGCGGCCCGTCCGTGCGCGATGCCGCGTTCCAGACATCGCAGTTCAAGGTGCTCAAACGCTGGCTCGGTAGCGACCGCCTGAAAGCGCTAAAGGCAGCGGCAATGCGCGCCTATCCCCAATACATGCGGGAGATCGAAGGCATTGCCGACGGCGCCGGCTTGACCGTCGACGAGATTTTTTTGTGGAATTGCCGTGGCGATCTTCACGATCTCGATCCCACCCTTGACGACACCGGCTGTACGACGGTGCTGTTGCCGGGAAAAGTGGCGACTATCGGTCACAACGAGGACGGCGCCGCGGAACTGGCGGGTTTATGTTTTCTTTGCGATGTTGAGCCGGATGACGGGCCCGGCTTCACCGCGTTCTGTTATCCGGGCATGCTGCCTGGCCATGCCTTCGGCGTGAACCGCCTTGGGCTGATCCAGACGATCAACAATGTCCGGCCGCGCGACCTTACCGTCGGTGTGCCGCGGCACCTCATTTGCCGCGCCGTGCTCGATTGCAAGAACCTCGACGAGGCGATTGCTGTCCTGCGGCGAACCGACCGTGCCTCGGGCTTTCACCACGCTCTTGGTCAAGCTGGCGATTCGCGGCTGTTATCGGTTGAAGCACCGGCCAGCGGGTGTGCCGTGGTCGAGGTAAAAGGCCCGCTGGCGCACGCCAATCACCTTGTCGCCGACGACTATCGCGGCCTCGATCAAGAATGCCAACCTTCGTCCGTGGCCCGGCAGGCGCGGGCCGATGCCTTGATTGCGGCCGGTCCTCCGGCGGACCAAGACCCGTTCGTCATCTTGTATGACCGTGCGAACACCGATTTGCCGATTTTGCGGCGCGGGAGTGAAGATGGCAATGACGGCTACACCCTGGCGACCACGGTGTTCAAAATCGTTTCCGATGCCGTCGACTGGACCGTCAGTCACGGTCCCGACCCTGGCGCCGTGGCATCGGGGCGGATCGATATTGGATCGGCGGACGAGGCGGTTGCGTAAATCAACCCCAGGCAATTCGGTGGGGCCCTCGGCGCTGTCGCGGCGATGATGTCACGCGAAATGGCAGGCGGCCGTGCGGTCGGCCTCGACCGGACGCAGCAAAGGCACCTCGTCGCGGCAACGCGCTTCGACCTTAGGACAGCGCGGCGCGAAGGGGCAGCCGCCTCTGGCGGGTAACTCTATTTTCGGTGCCGCTGGCGCCGCGGTCCGGCGGCGTCCCGGCTCCGGGCGGGGTATGGCGGCGAGCAGGGCTTGCGTATACGGGTGGCGTGGGTTTGCGAAGACGCGTGGCGTCGGCCCTTGCTCGACGATGCGGCCGAGATACATGACCGCCACTTCGTCGGTCACACAGCGGACGACGCTCAAATCGTGGCTGATGAAAAGATAGGTCAGGCCAAACTTCTCCTGCAAATCGGTCATCAGGTTCAGCACCTGCGCCTGTACCGAGACGTCGAGGGCGGAAACCGGTTCGTCGGCGACGATCAGCGCGGGATGGGTGATCAATGCCCGGGCAATGGCGATGCGTTGGCGCTGGCCGCCGGAAAATTCGTGCGGATATTTGCCCGCGTCGGCGGCGGTCAGGCCGACGGCTTTAAGAACCTCGGCCACCCGGCTCCGGCGTTCCGCCCGGTTTTTGCCTTGCGTGGTCATGGCCAACGGCTCCGCGACAATACGCCCTATCCGTTGGCGCGGATCGAGGGAACCGTAGGGGTCTTGAAAGATAATTTGCAGATGCCGGCGCAGGGCACGCAACTCGCTGGCCTTAAGGGCAAAAAGGTCTTGCCCGCGCACCAAAACATTGCCGGCGCTGGGTCGTTCCAGGGCGAGAACGGTGCGCGCCAGCGTCGATTTGCCGCACCCGGATTCGCCGACGATGCCAAAACTGCGCCCGGCCTCGATCCGGAAGCTTACCCCATCGAGGGCGCGCAGGCGCGGCGCGGCCGCGAACAAACGGCGGCGGGGCAGCACATAGTCGCGCACCAGATCGCGGACCTCCAGAAGCGGCTCCGTCACGTGGGAACCCCGTTTAGAACCGGATGAATGCAGGCGGCGGTGTGATCCGGGCCCACGGTCGCGGCGGCGGGCACGTCGGCGTGGCAGGCCTCCGTCCGTCGCGCACAGCGCTCGGCGAAGACGCAGCCGGCCGGCCGGTGGACCGGGTCCGGTACGTGCCCTGGAATGGCGGCCAGGCGCATGCGGCCCACGTCTTCGCCGGCCACCACCGCATGCGGCGAGGCGGCGAACAGGCCACGGGTATAGGGATGCGCCATACGGGCGAAGACCTCGGCGGTCGGGCCTTGCTCGACGATGCGCCCGGCGTACATCACCAACATGCGCTCGGTGGTCTCGGCGACAATCCCTAAATCGTGGGTAATCATGATCAGCGCCATGCCCGTCTCGTCGGTGACCGAGGCGATGAGATCGAGAATTTGCGCCTGAATGGTCACATCGAGGGCGGTGGTCGGCTCGTCGGCGATCAGGATATCGGGACCGCAGGCGAGTGCTATGGCGATCACCACCCGCTGCCGCTGCCCGCCGGAAAGTTGGTGCGGATAGAGTTGCGGCGAAAAGCGCGGCGCCGGCAGGCCAACCCGGTCGAGCAGGCGCCGTGCCCGATCCTCGGCTTGCGCCTGACCCAGGTGCAGGTGCAGGCGCAGACCCTCGGCAATTTGCGCGCCGATGCC
>Ga0114931_10006502_pt1 | contig 14362 bp, 20 predicted proteins | sample 2SBtaG_FD_89579 | JGI IMG/M metagenome (GOLD analysis project Ga0114931, IMG submission 89579) | Deep subsurface microbial communities from Kolumbo volcano to uncover new lineages of life (NeLLi) - 2SBTROV14_V59a metaG | ecosystem: Environmental > Aquatic > Marine > Volcanic | place: Kolumbo...
ACTCATGACTTCTTCTTTCTTTGCATTTGAGTAAATTCCTCTAAGAACAACTTTTAAACTTTGAAAATCAGCTTTTGATAAATACAGTTCAATGACTTCTACAATTTCATCAGGACATATTCTTCTGAGTTTTTCAAAGGTCTTTGCCTGGTTTCTTCGAAGAGCTCTGTCAACAAGCTCCAGACCTGAATATTTACCTGATAATTTTGTTATTGAATCCTTAAATTCAGATTCCTGCAGGAACCTTGTGATTGAAGGGAGGTCCATCTTAAGCATTTTATGATATTCTTCCTTCTTGACAAGCTTTGCGCGCATAACACTGACTCTTGCAAATGCGTATGGAAATGTTCTTTTTGTAAAAGTCTTTTTCATGTTATTTATCCTGCTATTTGAATAGCTGTCCTGTGATTTCTCTTATTTTTTGCTCTTTTATATCATCAATCAAGGTCTCAAAACTTAAATCTACGAGAGTTGTTTTATCCTTGCTTTCTGCAATTATTCCACCAATCATATCCCTGGATTTTGAATTTGGTATGAGTGCTTTATCTTTACTGTTGCAAAAAATAGTTCCAATATCAATCTCTGATTTTGCTTCTTTCACTAATGAATCAAGCAATTTTTTCTTCTCAGCTGCAGTTAGTTTCTTGCTAAGATTTTCTTTAACTTTTGTAAAAACCTCTTCGATGAGTTCTTTTTTTGCAAGAAGAATCTTTTTCTTTGCCTCGAGCCTGGCAGATGCCACTTCACGCTTTTCCATTGCTTCAATCAAACGTTTTGTCTCTTCATTACTTTGCTTTCTAAATTCTTCTGCAAGTTTTTTATTTTCTTTTGCAATCTCACCAACTGTGGTTTTTGCATCTGCTAAAATCTTGTCTCTTTCTGTTTGTGCTTTTGCAAGCACTGATTTTTCTAGTTGTGCAAATCCCATTATAACACCAAACTAAATTATATTTTACCTAGTAACAGAATTGCTACAACCAGACCAAAGATAACTAGTGTTTCTGGAATAACAGTAAGGATAAGTCCTTTTCCGAAAAGTTTCTCATCTTCTGCCATTGCACCGACTGCGGCTGCTCCAATCTCTTTCTCAGCTACACCTGATGCATATGCACTTATACCAACAGCCAAAGCTGCTCCAATTCCTACTAATCCTGCTCCTACGCTTTCTATTGCCATTTTATTTTATCCTCCGTTTGCTCCAAAAGGGGAAAATTCTTTTCCTCCTCCCTTGTAAAACTTAGTGAAATGCTCTACATAATGAAGCCTTAATGAATGTAAAAAAGGTCCTATAATACCTAATGTTATGTTTATGATATGTCCAATTGTAAAAATAATAATACCACCAATTATTCCAACTATCCCTTGGCTGAATAGTGCTCTTGTCTGTTCATTTATGACAACTGCAAGAGCAACTGATGCAAGACCTATTGCCATAAGCCGTAGGTATGAGCCAATATGGACAAATATTGATGGAAGCTCAATAAGTCCTTGTATACCTTCTCCTTTGAAGAGCATAAAACCTACGAGAACAATAATTCCAAATCCAACCCAAAGCATTTGTTGTGGGAATATGTCCATTGCTGATAATACAATAAATGCCACACCAATTTGCAGAATGAACCAACTTGCTTTTTCATACAATGCGTGCAAAAAACCATGCTGTTGAAATACATTGATAAATCCAAGCAAAAGTCCAAAATTAACATGTAAAAATTCAATAATCAACGAAATTATTATGAGCTTGTCAACATTTTCTTTATCTGAATTCCTGTGAAGCAATGGATATGCACTATGTTCTTTTACATGTTCAGTTCCATGGTCCACAATAGTGTTTGAATGTTCCATATCAGTTGCTATCTTGCCATGTCCTGCTCCTAATTCAGTGAGTTCAAAACCAAAAACTTCACCGAATGCAACACCAAAAAGTATGGATGATATTGAACAGAATATCATTATATTAAGGAGTGCTTTTGCATCAGGCATCTTTTGTTTTAGAATCAGGAAAAATATAAGTGTGACAATCCCGTAACCAATATCACCAAGCATGAAGCCAAAAAATAGAGGGAATGTTATGAACATAAAAATTGACGGATCAATCTCTCCATATGATGGCATGGAAAATAGCCTCAGTAAAAACTCGTATGGTTTTACAGCATTTGGGTTATTTAATTTTACAGGGACGCCCTCTTCTCTTTTTATTTCCAATTCTTCAATATTAATGTTTTGTTTTGTTATCTTGTTTAGTATCCTTACAAGATTGGTTTTGTTTTGTTCAGGAACCCAGCATGAGATTATGCTTATATTAGCTGTTTGTCCAAACATAAGTGGTGCTTCACTTTTCTCAACAAAGATACTTAGAGCTCGTTCTGTTGCTAAAACATCTGTTTCATGTTGTTTTTTTAGTTGAGCTAGTTTTTTATCCAGAACTTTTTTTTTCTTATGCTCACTGCTTAATCTTTTTGATAACTCTGGCAATTTAGCAGCCAACACATCTTCACTAAGCCCAAATTCAACAAAAGAATGTGCTCTTAAGACTTCTAAAATATCATTCTCTTTTGATTTGTCAAAAAAAAGAGCAATCATTGTTTTTCCGTCAACAAATGTATATGAAAGCTCGTGGCTGACAGATTGCAAGGTTTTTAAGTCATTTTTTAAGGATTTTATATCATCAATTGCTCCTAGATAATATTTGATATGTTCTGTTTCTTTGTATAATTCTGTGTCAATACCTATTTTTTTTATGATATGTTGTTTTTCGAGTTTATCAGATAGTGATTTTATCACTGCATTTGTCTCTTTTAAACTCTTTGTGATATCTGACACTTCTCCATGCAGATTGTTTATTTGCCTTATTTTTGTTTTTATGTATTCAATTTTAGTAGGAGAAACCTTCTTGTCTGGTTTTAGACCAAATTGGTATAGAATACTCCTAATCTTAATTACTATTTCTGATAATTCTTCTGTTCCTTTAAGAGGTGAGCCAATGTCAAGTGCCTCATCTTTTTTATGTTCAATAATATCAAGTGCTTTTGCTTTATGTAATTCACCAATAACACTTTTGAGTTTAGTGTTTTGGCACATTATCCTTAATTTAACCATTGGTTCTGCTTTTAACATATTTGTTCACTTTGTTTTAAGACTATTTACTATAATATCAACAGTTGTATCTGTATTTTTTTTGGCTTTTGCCATTAATTTGTCTATCTCTTTTTTTGTTTCTTCCTGAATTTTTGCGCGAACTTTTAATTGTTCTTTTTCTGTTGCTTTTATTTTCTCTTCTTGTTCTTGTTTTATCTTGTCTTTTATTGATATTTCCTGTTCAGATGCTCTTTTTTTCTCATCTTCAATAAGTTTTTCTCTGTGTTTTTCAGCATCTTTGATTATTTTTTCAGCATTTTTCTCAACTGCCATTATCTTTTTTATGCTACTATCCATTTTTTCCTCCTCATATTGAGTTAACTAACCTAATTTGTCAAGAAAAAAATGAATTATTTAAAAAACTATTGGTTACTAAAATAGAATTTTTACTGTACAATTTTAGCATTGAATTCTTATGCTTTCCAAAGCCCATGTAAATTACAGTATTCCCTTGCTACTACTTCACCCTCAACAACAAATTCAGCTTCAGGTTTGTCCCCTGGTTTTAGGTATACTCTTTGGGTACCTTTGTCTGTCAGAACTTCAATCCATTCTATGTAATGTGCCTCTTCCATTGGATGCTCTACTGAACCTATGCTCACTTTAACACCCTTTGCTGTCTTTTCAACAACAGGCACATGTTTTTCTGTTGCCGCGTCTGTTGTGTTTTCATCAAGTTTTTTCATTGCTTGTCCACAACATACAAGCTCACCACCTGCTGCATGCACAACCTCAACTATGTTTCCACACGTTTCGCATTTGTATATTTCATTTAATTCTGTCATTTTTTTCCTCCTGTTTAATCCATATATAATTGTATTACATAATATGTTATAATCTTTCTTCTGAAAGTTTAAGATGGTCTTGTTCCACATCAACAAAAGCCATAAATATGGTTTTTATCCAGGAATCATCTGCATTTTTGCAAGCTTGCTCATAAAATTTTATTGCTGAGTCTTCTCTATCATGAGACTCTTGCAAGTCCTCTTTATAATCAACTGAACAAGTATCATCACCAACAGGAAGGTTTTCCATCTTTAAGATCTTTTTCCAGACTTTTGCGTGATGATGTTCAACCTTTGCCAGATTCTTGAACAGATATTTTCCTTCAAAATCCTTGACACTGTTAGCAGCACAAGTATAAAATGCTGCATTGCTGACTTCAACATCAAGCGCTTTTGTGACAAAACCCCTGTCTTTTTCAGTAAGTTCAATGTTGAACTTTACTTTTGCCTCTCTATACGGCTTTTGAAAATTTCTTTTCACACCACAATATGGACAGTTTGCTGCTGCCTCATCGCTGATGTATGTTTCACCACAAATTTCACATACATATAACATAATTATCAACCCCTTAATTGTAAAGAAATTTGTTAACTATTATTTAAATGTAAGCTTTAAGTTTGTGTTGAAAATCAAATCTATCGAAATATTTATTATTGGCAAGTCCGGTTAAAACCCCTACCTTTAGGTCGTGAGTTTGGACGCGCATTAATCAATCTGGATTTTTGTTATCTGAAGGCATCTAATGCCAAACCATTTAATTTTGAATTAAATGAAGGTAGCTGTGAATATTGCAGCTAGCTATTTCTATGCTGCGATTTCCAGCCAAGAATGACGAGAAATTTTGCTTAATATCGGATCTTGTTAGTTTCTTTTCCCACACTTAATTTGCTTTGCAAATCAAAGTTTACTGCAGCAAACATTGTGTGGGAAAATTTCGTCCGAAAAATTTTTTCGGGGGCGTCCAATCAAAAGAACAAAGTGATACGTCAAGGACAAGAAACTAGGGGGACAAAATGTATTATTAATTAATTTGAAGATAAGGTTTTCTTAAGGGTTCAATATAATCTTCATGAACAATATCTATAAATCCTTCTTTTGGTTGTGATGTAATACAATAGCTATCATTCATATGATATTTTAAAAGCAGTACACTAAGATTTCTTACATTAGGATTTTGAATAATTTCACTCATGTCTGTTCGTAATTTTAAATCTAAATCATGGTCTCCAGCTAAATAGCTATCTGGTAAATGTTCTGCTTGACTTCCAATTACATATATTCCATTAACTTTCACTGATGTTTCAGGAACTGATTGTATACATTGCATAAGTGCCATTACAACCATATCTTCTTCAGTTAATTTAAACACATCAATATCTTTACCAAAGTTTTTTTCAGTTAATATTTCAGCAGCAATATGCTTATATTTAGTTGGGAGATTTGTAAAATATTCGGTAATTTCAGACACAATAACATCTAATTTTGGTAATCCTGCGTCATTAAAATGTTGTATTGCCATAATATCTTAATATATATACGCCAGTATTTAAGTCTTTCGTATAATTGCTACTTACAAGTGATATATTATTGTTTTGTCCCCCTATCTCTGTCTTTTAGCCCCCGATAAAATGGAATATAACATCGCGCGCTGTTATACACCCCGAGCCGAAGGCGAGAGTGCAACGTGGTCCGAACGAAAGTGAGGAAGTAAATTTCCGAAAGTTATATTAAGATGTATAATGATTATTATCATATGGGTCTGAAGCAATTAGTAAAATCCTTATTCCCAAAAGTACCAAAAAATATTGAAGATATAACTGGTGATGAATTAAGAGATAAAGGATTATATATTCATGCGTATTGTTATGATTTTAAAAAATCTCAAGAAAATTATCAGAAAATGAAAGCAGAGATTGCTACTTACAGGTTCTTGTAACTTTTGGAAATTTATTGTGTATAACATTGGGATCGCTGTTAAACTCTCCCGTTAGGAATTGAATTTTAGTGCAACGTTCCGTAGCGAAGCGAAGGAAAAATTCAAAGTTGAGGATTTGTCATATCAAGTGCGAAGCACCATTAGTTAAAAGAATTTAGGGTGGGAAGAAAAATACTAAATAGTCACTAATAAGTAGTATCGAAAAGGAAAGATTTATAAAAAGTTTATATTTATTATCTAAATATGAAATTAGAAACTGCTTTAAAAGGTTATGAAGGTGCATTAAGAGAAGGAAATATGCATATTTATCCTGTTAATTCATGTTATGATAGGTGTGCTCATTGTTATATGAGTGCTGTTCCTGAACATTCTTCAAAGGCCAAATATATTGATAAAGGAAATTTGCTTCATTTTGTTGATTTATTGAGGGAAGATAGACCAAAAGGAATTCATATTGGTTTAAGTGGAGGAGATCCCCTTTTATATCCAGATATTGTTGAAATGTTAGATGTTCTATCTGAACATTCAAGATTAGAAGTATTAACAAGTGGATTCGCTTTGTCTTCTCGGAATACAAAAAATAGGAAAAAGTTGCTTGAAGCTCTTGGAAGAAGCAATGCAAGTTTTCTCGTTGCTTCACCTGAAGAACCTTACCATTCAATTACTTGGGATGATATTTCTGAAATTCGACAATATGTAAAAGAACAAGGTTTCAATCCCAATAAATTGGGATATCCATCAAGAGCAGGAAATATTGCAAATAAAGTTTTATTGGCATCAACAATCATTGGTGGGGCTGTAATGACCATAGGATATTTGCTTGAAAAATGTTCAGATAATAATGGAATGCCTCAAGCAATTCCAATTGGAAGAGCAAAAAAATTACCTGAAGAACAACAAAAATTTGGAACAAGAGATTGTACCATTTTTGAAAAACCTGGAGAAATCTATGTTAATTATGATGGAAATTTACAATATTGTATATATACTTGCCATGATGGATTCATGAACATTGGAGAATTAGCCGAGATTGATGAAAAGGAAGAAGCAATCCAATTAGTACTTAAAAGATTAGCTCAAAATGTAACTTTCCAAGATATGATTGAACACGAGAGATGCTACTTTTCGAAGAAGATCAGAAAGAAATGATTTTTCTTCTCACCCCTTCTAAAAAAAAACAAATCCTCAATTGAGTTTAACATCGGGCCCTGTTATATTCTCCCGTTAGGGATTGGGTTTTAGTGCAACGTCCCGAAGGGAAAACTCAAAGTCGTCGTGTCTATTGTTTTTTCTAGGGGTTGCCGCCGTTAGATTTAAAAGATTCCCTATATTTCCATTTATTATGTCAGATTATAAATTAGCTATGAAAGCGAATGAAATTTTAAGAGTCAATAAAAATGGAGATAGATGTCATTATGTTACAGATTTAGCATTTAGAGGAATTAATGCTGATGATGTGACGGGGAGAGTTATTTATGTTGGAAGTGGACACGAACTCTCCTCTTTATTTATATTTGAAAATGCTGAATGTCTTATACACCAAGAATTAGGTGATCCTCAATTATTTAATGCGTTTCCATTACTAGAGCAGAATGGTATTATCTCTGATTTTCAAGTAGTATCAGATGAACCTTCTGAAAGAAGATACAAATTCAAATATAAGGATCGGGAAAAAACAGTTATAGAGGTATTCAATTCAAGAGAAAATCTGGATAAGCACATTCATAATGGAGATGTCGCTTTGAATGTTCACCCATTAGCACAAGAAGGATTAGATGCAATATATTTTTGGGCATTTCCATATGAGGATACAATTAAAGCAATTCAAATCAATCTATTACCTCACTTGAAAATGAGCGGTGTGTTTGAAGGGAGCTATTATTCAAGTTATCATTATGGTGCATCTCCATCTAGATTAGGATTGGTGAATGGTTCAGGAACATATAGAAAAAATAGACATATGAGTGGTGAAGAAATAGAATCAGCAGTTAGATTTTCGATTGATGATTATATTGAAAAAGAATTAACTTTTCCTTGGGTTCTACCTAAAGATAAACCCAAAATAAGAGAAGAGGCTTGCAAAAGAGGAGTTCATTTCAAATAGGTGGCAACCCCTTTTTAATAATTCTACACGACGATTGAATATAACATCGCGATCGCTGTTAGTTTCTTTTTGCATACGAAGTATATAAAAATTTCAACCGAAAAGTCGGCAAATGGCGAATACTATAAAGAACGAAGTTCAATAAAGTGAAAGAAGAAAGGGCAAGAATTATTTTAAAATTCTCTTTAAATCCTTAGGTTTATCATAACCAACTTTATGAAATGCTTCAAGAACTTCACTTCGAGCTTCTGGATTTGTAATAATTAAAGGAGGCCTAACCATACGAATAGAGGTGCCAGGGATTCCTACATTTAGATATTTATCAATCATATCCTCTAAATTTGGTTTTGGATAAAATTGATCTGGTGTGATTACACCAAAGTTCCAGTGGTAAGAAGTTCTTGGTTTATCATTTTGAATCATATGAAAGAAATAGTTTGAAAATGGTTTATCATATGCAAATTCACCCCTGAATTCGTCAACTACTTCAATACAAGATTTGTCTGCATATTTCAGTACTTCTTTAGTTGATGCAACAAACAGCATATTCTCATTCATTCTATCTGATGTAACTATATAGTAGTATATAAATGTTGTGTTTGTATATTCTTGCCCCTTTTAATATATCGCCATTTGCCGATTGAAACTAACATAGGGTCCTGTTAAATCCTTTTCCCATACTTAATTTGCTTTGCAAATCAAAGTTTGCTGCAGCAAACTTTGTGTGGGAAACCTGCGTCAGTCCACAGAGTTTGAGTTTCGGCGTCTTAGAGGACGAAGTCCCATCAATTAAATACAGCAAGGGTGGGCTTCTTTAGTAAGATTTATTAATAATCACATCTAATATTTTTTATGATACTGGTTTATGATTTAAGCGGAGTGTTTTTCAATAATGGATTAAAAATATCTGTAAAAAAAATCAGCGAAGAATTTAGTTTGAATCCTGAAAATATTGAATTTGTATTGAATGGTTCATTTGCTGAAAAATATAGGACTGGTTTGATAGAATCTGAAGAATTCTGGAAAAGTGCTAAAGAGTATCTGAATGTTGATGATATTGAAAAAATAAAGAGTATATTTTTTGAATCATACCATCCATATGAAGAATCAGTTAAATTATTGAAATTGTTACGGGAGAATAAAATTACATTAACTTACTTGTCAAACAGTCCAAAAGACAGAACTGAATTTCTAGATAAGAAATATAATTTCATATCATTATTTGACTATGGATTATGCTCGTTTGAGGCACACACATGGAAACCAGATAAAGAAATATATCAGAAATTCTTAGAGAAATTTAATCTTAATCCAGAAGACACAATCTATATTGATGATAGAGAAAAGAATCTTAAACCAGCAAAAGAACTTGGAATGGGAACTATTTTCTTTAAGGATATTGAACAATTTAAGATTGCACTTAAAGAAGCTGGAATTCTCATCTAAAAGTCCGCTCCTTTTTCAAATTAGCCGAAACTCAAATTGATTATAACATCGCGCTGTTATGCGAGGAGTCCCTACGAAGGAGGATATCTATTTACATCTAGACGTTACAGAAGCAGATTCTTTCAGAGATAAATATCTAGAAAAACATTAATATCCAATAGGAGTGGGGGCGACCATAAGTACGAAGTACGTGAGAGTTGAGAATAAGTCTATATTTGGTGAGTGAAACGATACATTAATTTAAAGAATTAAGGGGTAAAAGAAATCTAATAAAGAGGATCATCCTTTAAAAGGTGAGGTGGGATTGCCAGACTTGATTTACTGATTTTGTAGCCCATATCTACAAAGTCTTTTTGTCTTCCTAACATTAATCTTCCTTAGCAAATTTTATAGCACGACTAGTATCATAACCTGAATATTTCATAACCATATGTGTTATATAAGTTAGACCCGGTAGTGGTTTTTGATTAGCCCAAATATCTATTATTTGATTTAATACCAAATCTCCTATCTGTTCATCTGTTGGCATTTTATTTATTAGAATCAATATAACATTTTTAAATTTTTTGCTCATTATCGTTTTTAGGACTCATTCTAAATTGATTATAACATCGCGTTGTTAAGCGACCCGACGACTAAAAGGAGGAGAGTGCAACGTGGCTCGAAGGTGAGCTTTTCGCGAACCATCGAGAGTTTCTTGTCGTTCTTGGTTTGAAGGGATATGCAAAATAGAACCTGCAACAATCATTTTTCACATTGTATGCCACTTAAAAAAAGGTTTGTTTTTCTTGCAGATTCAATCTATGCAAACAGATGTCTTCAAACATCAAGATTCCACCATTCTAAGAATGGTGGTTTGCTTGCGAGAAGCTACGTTAAAGCCGTAGTTTTTGGCTTGCTTTCAAGTCAAAAATTTATTTGAATTATAAAACTTCAACACCACTCTCTCCCATCTGGTAAAAGCTCATCAGCACTCGTTGGCCCGTTACTCCCTGCCATATATTGTTCTGGTTTATTTTTCTTTAGCATAGGCTCAATTATCTTCCAACTTGTCTTGACTTCTTCAAAGCTTGTAAAAAGTGTCTGGTCACCATTTAGTATCTGATGCAAAAGCATCTCATATGCTTCAGGAGTGCCTGAGCCAAATGTACATTCATGACAAAAGTCCATTTTAATTGGAGCAATTTCTAGCTCTGAACCAGGTGTTTTTCCAGCAAGCGTAAATTCAAGACCTTCGTTTGGTTGGATTTTGATAGTTATTATATTTGGTACTTTTATGTCATCTTTACAGAAAAGATTACATGATACATCTTTTAACACAACATTTATCTGTGCAAGTTTTTTCTCCATACGTTTTCCTGTTCTTATAATTATTGGGACTCCTTTCCACTGTTTGTTTTTCAGGTAAAACCTTGCTGCAACAAATGTAGGTGTTTTTGAACTCTTAGCAATATCTTTCTCATCCAGATATCCCTTAACAGACTCACCATCTATCTTTCCTGATGAATATTGGCCTAAAACATAATCTTTGTTTGTCAACGTCTTGATTGAGCTTAGAGCCTTTATTTTTGAGTTTCTTATTGAACTGGCAGAGATGTCTTTTGGAGGTTTCATAGTTGTAAGTGTCAGAAGTTGCATAAGATGGTTTTGCAGCATGTCCCTAACAACACCAGATTTTTCATAGTAACCAGCACGATCCTGTACACCTAATGTTTCTGAAATAGTAATCTGTATATGGTCAATGAACTTATTGTGCCAGATTTCATTCAGGATTGAGTTTGCAAACCTGAAAACAAGAATATTCTGAACAAGTTCTTTTCCCAGGTAATGGTCAATACGATAAATCTGTCTTTCTTTAAACGCTTTATTGATACAATTATTTAATTCTTTTGCACTCGCCAGATTATGTCCAAATGGCTTTTCATAGACAACACGCTTAAATCCAGGAAGTGAAAGAACACTGCTACCTTTCAGCATGGATGTTATCTTATCAAAGAGAAATGCTGGTGTTGCAAGATAAAATATTAAATTCCCATTTATCTTATATTTTTTATCAGTCTTTTTATTTTGTCAAATAATTCTTCTATATTTTTGAAATCAAACTGCTGGTATGCAATTTTTTTTAGGAAATTACTCATATTATCAGAACCAATGAATTTGGTTGTCTCAAGTGATTCAATATATTCCTCCTGATTTAGATTTCTCCTGCCTATTGCAAGTATGGGACCTGTGAATGTTTTTTTCATGTGCAGCCTGAAAAGTGCTGGAATCAGTTTTCTTTTTGTAAGGTCGCCTGTTGCTCCAAAAATAATCATCATTGGTTTCATTTTCACACTCTTTTTAGTCATTTAAATCTGTTATATCAGTCACAATCCATGAATTCTCAATCTCTTGAACAATTTTTGCCGGACAATCTTTAACAGAAACATTCTCATCCAAAAACATATCAAGCGCATCTTTCTTGCCAGCACCCAAATAAACAAGTATTGCATATTCTGATTTCAAGAGGAGTTTTCTTGACATGCTCATTCTGTCTTTTGGTGGTTTTGGACTGTCATCCATATAGACAAAAAACTCGCTTTCATCACTAAATGAATGATGAGAGGGATAAAGCCCGCCAACATGCCCATCTTCACCAGAGCTCAGAAGAACAATATCATATACTCCTCCAAATTTTTTAAGCTCTGTTTCGTAAGCATTTGTTCCTTTATCTATGCTTTGTGAGTCATATACAAATGGATGGATGTTCTCTTTAGGTAGTTTGTTCTTTGCAACTAATTCACCTAAGAAAGAATCAAATGCAAGCTTATAATTGCTTTTTTGGTCTTCAAGTGGCACAAGCCTTTCATCAACAATGAAAATATGGACTTTTTGCCATGGAATATCTGCTGTTATAAATTCTTTAAAAATCCCAGCAACACTTCTGCCGCCAGGAACAGCTAAGACTACAAATTCCTTGCTTTTCAGAACATTTGCTATATTTTTTGCAATAAGTTCTGTTGCAATTTTATCATACTCTTGTTTGTCTTTTGCTCTGATGATTTCAGTCATTTATTATCAATCCTTTTTCTTGATTTCGTGTCCGCCAAATTCGTTACGCATTGCAGCTAAAAGACGCATTGCAATGGAGTTTTTATCCTGTGATGCAAATCTTGCGTGTAGTGCGTAAGTGTTTGAAACAAATGGCACTGAGTTTTTTATTGCATCTTCTGCAGCCCATTTACCCTCACCGCTGTCAGCAACAACAGGCAGATAATCAAGACTTTGGTCTTTTTCAAGAGCATTTGCAGTCATCTCCATCAAAAATGAACTTATTATTGTCCCATGGTTCCATTGTTTTGCAATTTTTGGCAAGTCAAGTCCTTCTACACTTCCATGGGAAAGCAAATCAAAACCTTCAGCAATTGATTGCATCATGCCATATTCTATCGCATTATGAACCATCTTAACATAATGTCCAGCACCGCCTTCGCCAACACGTCCAAACCCTTGTTTTATTCCAAAACTCTCAAAAATAGGCAAACAATAGTTGTATGTTTCTTCTCCACCGCCAATCATCATTGGATAACCACGTTTTGCTGCAATTATTCCTCCACTCACACCAACATCGAGCATCTGTATGCCTTTTTCTTCGGCAGTCTTATGCCTTCTCAACGTGTCATGGAAATTAGAGTTTGCACCATCAATAATAATATCACCAGCAGACAACAACCCTATAACTTTCTGGAACATGTCTTCTGTTACTTTTCCTGATGGAAGCATTAGCCAGACAACTTTTTTATCATTTTCAAGTTTTGATACTAAATCTTCAACACTCTCAGATGCAACTGCACCTTTCTGGACAACTTTTTCTACTGGTTCTTTTGATCTGTTCCATACAACAACACGGATACCATGATTTTCAAGCATCCTGGTCACCATGTTTGAACCCATTTTTCCAAGCCCGATAAATCCAATCTCATTCATCTTAAATCACCTTTGTAAATATATTTGTCATGTTTCGCATCGAATGGTATTCCATATATCTTGAAATCTTTTATTATTTGTTTTTCAAGTGAACATTCAACATTGTTAAATTTCAAAGTAATTTTGTAGGGATCACTTTTCCTTTCCATTCCTAAATAATAAACTATGGTCCTTGTCAAATCATCACTCTCTGTTGCACAATGACTACCCATAACGCCAATAATTGGCTTAAAAACAGCATTCAAATATTTTCCTCTATAATTTACTATGATACTTTGATGAAAATACTTTTGGAATTTTATTATTTCTCCCAATCAAAATCAACCAAATGCTTTATTGATTGCTTCAACATCAAACCCAACAATTATTTTACCATTGACATCAATTACAGGAACACCCATCTGTCCACTCTTATCAATCATCTCTTGCTGACCATCTTTATCTTTTGATACATCCACATCAACAAAATCAATATTCTTTTTCTGTCAAGAATCACCCATTACTTAATTCGCTACAACGAATTAAAGTTCGCTTCGCGAACTTTCGGGTGGCATGAAGGACACCAAGCGCCTCTTTGGTCATGCTGTCAATTCAGGTGGTTCTTGAACACAGTCAAGATTACACATATTATTTGTGGTTTGTACCAAACCACCATTCTTAGAATGGTGGAATCTTGATGTTTAAAAATTCTTTTGTTTTCTTACACCATGGGCATGTTGGTGTTGAAAATACTTTTATTGCCATTTTATTCACCTCGCTTAAAACCTTTTAGGCATAAGCTTTTCAATAATTTTCAATATTTAATTACTCATCGAATCCATACAATTGCGTGTTTGGGTGGAATGCGTACCAAGCATATCCTCGCTTGCGTTCGGGACACTTGGTACGCAAGTATATACTTACTCATCGAATCCATACAATTGCGTGTTTGGGTGGAATGCGTACCAAGCATATCCTCGCTTGCGTTCGGGACACTTGGTACGCAA
>Ga0114931_10006503_pt1 | contig 14360 bp, 11 predicted proteins | sample 2SBtaG_FD_89579 | JGI IMG/M metagenome (GOLD analysis project Ga0114931, IMG submission 89579) | Deep subsurface microbial communities from Kolumbo volcano to uncover new lineages of life (NeLLi) - 2SBTROV14_V59a metaG | ecosystem: Environmental > Aquatic > Marine > Volcanic | place: Kolumbo...
TAATGGTTATGTTTGGCATATGAAACCCGGAAATCGTTCATATTTAGAACCCCTTCTCCCGGCAGATTCTTACGCTAGGATTATTCAGGATATGATGCTGGAAATCCCATTGAAATAGTTTTAATGTGTTACTAAAGTGATTATTCGATGTGATGTACTAAATTTGAAAGAGAAGGGAAAAATGAAAATCTATAAGCGTTGCCCAATAACAATACTTAATCTTTTTTTCATCTTAAGCTTGCTGCCAATTCTGGTGATCGCCCGGGATAAACAACCAAAAAAAATAATCTATGAGACGAACATGTGTCTGGATGTGGATGATGTGGGCGGACTGGCTATGATTCATGCTCTCCAGAACAGGGGAGAGGCTGTGCTACTGGCGGTTTGTTACAATGAGGTGCATCCTGACGGTGCGGCCGCCATTGACGCCATTAATACATGGTATGGGTGGGGCGACATTCCCGTGGGTGTCTATCGAGGACCGTTTCCAGATCCCGACACTTCCGCTTATCTCCATCCTCTGACCAGGTTCCCCCACGACATTGATAATAAAAGCGCCTTAAGTGCTTTAGAGGTTTATCGGAAGGTTCTGGCAAAACAACCGGACAATTCTGTGACGATTATCAGTGTCGGTTTTATGAATAACTTGAGTGTCCTGATTAAGAATGAACCGGATTTGGTTGCAAAAAAAATCAAAGAACTGGTGATTATGGGCGCCCAAAACGGTGACAGTCATAACCTGGGGTTTCACAATACGGCAAGCGCAGCCCAAAATGTTCTGAAGAACTGGCCGTCTCCAATTGTCTTTCATCATCTGGGTGGTGATGTGTTAACCGGTTCCGGTTTAAAAAAAACTCCTGTTGGGAATCCCGTGCGGGATGCCTACTACAAATATTTCGGCTCCAAATTCCGTAACTGAACTAGTTTTGATCCGATGACGGTACTATATGGTGTTAGAGGAGCCTCAGGTTATTTCACTAAAAACAGCAATGGTTATGGATCGTTGCCGAGTGGGTTTAAATGGAAACTAAAATCCCGCCATGATTCATTTCTGAAACCACTCTTACCTGCCAAATCTTATGCCAAGATTATTGAGGACTTGATGGTAGAACCGCCGAAGAAATAGTTTTTATAGGGTGTTAAGGTGATTATGCAAAGCGCTACACTAATTATTAGGAAGTAAGAAAAATGAATTGCGATAAACTTCTTGTAAAAACAATACTTAATCTTTTTTTAATTATCCTCTTGCAGCCAACTCTAATGATGGCCCAGGATAAACAACCAAAGAAAATAATCTATGAGACGGATATGTGCGCGGATGTGGATGATGTCGGTGGTCTCGCTATCCTGCACGCGATGGCAAATAATGGTGAAGCAGAGATCCTTGCGGTTTGCTTCAACGAAGTTTATCACAGCGGAGCAGCAGCCATAGATGCTATTAACACATGGTATGGCCGTGGTGATATCCCTGTCGGTATCTATCGGGGCACTCTCAATAATCCTGATGGATCCGCTTATCTGGACCATGTAGCTGGCTTTCCGCATGATCTTGAGAATAATGATGCACCAAGCGCTCTCGATGTTTATCGGCAGGTTTTAGCCCAGCAACCTGACAGTTCGGTAACGATAATCAGTGTCGGCTTTCTAAATAATATTAACGATTTATTGTTGGCAGAGCCGGGATTGGTTGCTCAGAAGGTTAAAGAGCTTGTTCAAATGGCTGGCTTGAATAATGATGGTTTTAATCTTGTTCGCCATAATCTGGTATCAGCTTCGGAAAATGTTATAAAGAATTGGCCGACCCCGCTCGTTATCAGTCAGGCAGGGGGAAGCATATTAACCGCAGATAATCTGGAAAATGCCCCGGAGGAGAATCCGGTTCGCGAAGCCTTTTTTAGATATTTTGGCAATAGATGGAGTAGACGTCCAAGCTGGGATGAAATGGCCGTTTTATACGGTGTGCGCGGTCTGTCTTCGTACTTTCGCAATATTACCAGTGGAACAGGGTCTTTACCAAATGGTTATGTTTGGTCAATGGTACCTGGTTTTCGTTCATATCTTTCTAATCGCCTTGCCAATTCAAGCTATGTGCGAATTATCGAAGACCTCATGGACCAATTACCTCTCGGTGCTCATTTTAATATCTCTGCAAAGAGCGGCTGGTTGCCGTTTTCGGTCGAATTCGACGCGTCGACTTCAAACGTCGGTGGGGATCGGACTATTCAACAATATTTGTGGGACTTTGGAGATGGAACAAACGGACAGGGAGAGATAGTGAACCATGAATATACTATCACGGGTGAGCATGATGTTCAATTGACTGTCATAGATGATTTTGGGGATTCTTTACTAGCCACAGATTCGATACGCGTGAGTGATCCAACTTTTAGCCCTATTAATTATTTTGGAAACGTGTTGCATTACGAACGAAACCAGGCTGAACTTTGGTCTACCCGAATGGATTCCAATGATTTACGGTATTATTTGAGTAATGAGCCGAGGAATTCAAAGTTTCCCTTACCAGGCTTTTGTTTCATAAAGGACAGCACCTATTCTGAATTCAATTTGAGTCTAACAACCCGAACGGGAGAAGATTTATCTCAAAACAGTTTTGCGGATTATTGGATCATCTTTGGTTATGAAAATGAAAATAATTATAACTATCTCCTGATGAAGCGTTCAACATCCCGGCTGGTTAGTGTCACCAACGGCCAGAGTATAGATTTTGGACGAACGAGTACTAAAGGAATTCCGAATGAAGCATATCACGAGGTTTCACTAAATCTATCCCAGGGTCACTTAACCGTTACTCTTGACGATTCAGTCTTTCTCACATCAATCAGCTCCAGATTGCAAAAAATTGGAAAAATTGGTTTCGGCTCATCAAAATACGCATCGTTTTTTGATGATATAAATGTTATACGCTATGGATCTCCGACAAATATTGTTGCCAAGGAGAGTTTACCATCACATTTCAAGTTATGGCAAAACTATCCTAATCCTTTTAATCCAGTAACCAAAATTCAATTTTCTTTAGCCAAATCTAAGAACGTAAAAATCGAGATATTCAACCTTATTGGGCAAAAGATAAAAACATTAATAAATAAAGCAATGCCTGCAGGCTCGCACACGGTTACATTTAACGGTCAAAACATAGTTTCAGGGGTATACTTTTATAAAATTGAAACTGGCGAGTTTAGAGAAATGAAGAAGATGATCTTGCTGAAATGATTACAATGTAAATGACAATAAATCTGTTTAATGAAAAGAAAAATGAAGCGGAGGTGACCAGATATGTTTGTAGTAAACTCGTACTTAATTGCCGTTATAATGTGTGTAATCACAATGATTTGCTGGGGATCATGGGCCAATACGCAAAAACTTGCAAGTAAAGAATGGAAGTTTCAACTGTTCTATTGGGATTACTCAATAGGGGTACTGTTTTTGACTCTTGTTTTGGCATTCACATTTGGAAGTGTGGGATCTGTGGGGAGAGCTTTTCTTGAAGATTTAAGTATGGCTGAAAGTTCTAATATTTGGTCTGCTTTATTGGGCGGCATTGTTTTTAATTTTGCAAATATTTTGTTGGTTGCTGCAATTGATATCGCGGGTATGGCAGTTGCCTTTCCTGTTGGGATTGGATTAGCATTAGTCATCGGCGTAATTACAAATTATGTAGCGACGCCCATAGGCGATCCGATTATTCTTTTTATCGGTGTTGCATTTGTTACAGTTGCAATAATTTTTGATGCAATGGCTTATGGTAGACTACCTTCATCCTCTGAAAAATCTAAATCAAAGGGCTTAGTCCTTTCCATTATAGCTGGTATTGCAATGGGATTTTTCTACCGATTCGTAGCAGCTTCAATGGCGATTGATTTTGCCAGTCCTGAAATTGGCAAATTGACACCATATTCAGCTCTTGTAATATTTTCTGTTGGCCTCTTAATATCTAATCTAATTTTTGTGACAATCATAATGTTCAAACCATTTTCAGGCGACAAGGTAGCACCGTTAGATTATTTCCGCAAAGGGAATCCAAAACTTCATACGATTGGCATTTTGGGTGGCATTATTTGGGGTATTGGAATGTCGTTAAGTATATTGGCATCAGGTGAAGCCGGGTTTGCTATCTCATACGGATTAGGGCAAGGAGCGACAATGGTTGCAGCCTTTTGGGGCGTCTTTATTTGGAAGGAATTTAAAGACGCCCCTGCCGGGACAAATCTGCTGCTCAACATCATGTTCGCGTTTTTCATTATTGGCCTTGTGATGATTATTGTGGCAAGGGTAGCTTAACATTCGAAAGAACCAATTCGCGGAGAAAGGAAATGAGGAAAACAATTTGTTCTGTAGCAGTATTAATGTTGGTACTCTTTTTGGGAAACTGCACATCTAAAAATGATTTTAGGAGATTATCTGTTGAAGAATATCGAAGTAAAATGAAAGCAGGCTGGCTTGGACAAATGGCCGGTGTGGGTTGGGGAGGACCAACAGAATTTAAATTTACGGCAAAAGTCATACCCGAAAATCAAGTACCTGCCTGGGAACCACAGATGTTAAATCAACAATACCAGGATGATATTTATGTTGAAATGACGTTTTTGAAAACACTCGAAGATTATGGCTTTGATGTATCGATCCGACAAGCCGGAATCGATTTCGCAAACAGCCGTTATGTCCTTTGGCATGCCAATAAATACGGGCGTCTTAACTTACGTTCCGGCATTGCTCCCCCATATTCCGGACATCCTAAGTACAATGGGCACGCAGATGATATTGATTATCAAATTGAATCTGACTACTCAGGATTAATTGCGCCTGGGATGCCCCAAACAGTGATAGATTTAGGTGAAAAGTTTGGTCGTCTTATGAATTATGGCGATGGCTTATATGGTGGTCAATTTGTAGGAGCCATGTATGCTGAGGCATTTTTTGAAACAGATATAAATAAAATTATTCAGGCTGGATTAGCGTGTATTCCGCAAGAGAGTCAATATGCTGAAGCCGTGCGGGATGTTATCAGGTGGCATAAAGAGAATCCTGAAGACTGGCAAAAGACCTGGCAATTGATTGAAGATAAATACAACTTAAACCCTGAATACAGAAAGTTTAGCTGTAGTGGTACGGCAAAAAATTTTAATATCGATGCCAAGATAAATGGTGCCTACGTCGTAATGGGTCTGCTCTATGGTGAAGGGAATTTGGATAAAACAATTATTACCGCAATGCGTGGCGGAATGGATTCCGATTGCAATCCCTCAACTGCGGCGGGAATATTGGCTACATCGTTGGGATTAGAAAATCTTCCAGAAAAATATAAGATAGGCATTGACGATACTACGAAATTTTCATTTACCGCTTATGATTTCCCTTCGCTATTAAAAGTGTGTGAAACTTTGTCTAAAGAAGCCGTCGTTTGTGCAGGTGGTAGAATTGAAAAGAATTCGGTCGGTGCTGAAGAATTTGTAATTCCTGTTCAAACACCAGTTGTCCCACCATTAGTACAATCCTGGGAAGCAAAAGAAATTAAGGGAGATGTGCATTTTACTCCGGAAGAAATGGAAAAAATCACCATTAAAGCCCGCCAGCCAGAGGATTTTGTAAATATTTGGCAAGTTGCAGGACCGTTTTCAAAAGCGGGTGTCGAGGTATTGGGTTTATTTGATTGTAAATTTGGGCCTGAAATAAATAAAAATTATGCCGGCTGGAAAAAAATGCCTGTAGCTAAGATTGGCCAAGAAGCTGGCGAAATTAATCTTGGAAAATTCTTTGGGACAGAGCAAAGTGTTGCATATCTAAAGACAAAAGTTTGGACTAAAAAGAATCAACATGTTTTATTTGAGCTTGGCTCTGACGATGGTATCAAATTATGGATAAATGATAAACTTGTTCATCAAAATAATGTACTACGCGGCCTCAACCAGGCGGAAGATATTGTGGAAGTTAGCCTAAAGCAAGGATGGAATACAGTCTTTATGAAAATCACACAAGGTATTGGTGGATGGGGTGCCTCTTTAGTCATAACCGATCTTGAACATACGCCAGTTGGTAATTTAGAATATAAATTAAAATGAAGACCTTCGTTGGAGAGAAAAGCAAAGTAAAAAAACATTGAAACCTAAAATCGAATGTAAATGGGGTAAGAGATGAGCAACTCAGAGGTGGTAGTTGTAGGTAGTTCGAATACCGATATGATCATGCAGTTGGATAAAATTCCGGTTCCAGGAGAGACTGTTCTTGGCGGTAAGTTTTCTACCGCCGCAGGAGGAAAGGGTGCTAACCAGGCTGTTGCTGCAGCGAGAGCCGGAGGTGATGTGACGTTGATTGCTGCTATTGGAAATGATTCTCTGGGTAAACAGGCTGTTGAAGGTTTTCTCGTTGACGGTATTAATGTAGAATATATTAAGAGGGTTAATAATGCAGCATCAGGAGTGGCTTTGATATTTGTGGATAAAAGGGGTGAAAATAGCATTGCAGTCGCTTCTGGCGCAAATATGGCATTGTGCCTTGAAACCATTATCAATGCAACTCAGGTGATTTCTATGGCAAAAATTCTTTTAATGCAGCTGGAAATACCCATTGAGACGGTGACAAAAGCAGCGCAACTGGGTCACGAGGCCGGTGTTTGGGTAATTCTGAATCCGGCACCGGCGCAACCCCTGGATGACGCTTTATTAAAATTGATTTCTATTTTAACGCCCAACGAAACCGAGGCTGAGTTCTTAACAGGTGTCAAAGTAGAAGACGAAGCTGGCGCCAGAAAAGCGGCGGAGGTACTGTTAGCAAAAGGAGTTAAAGCGGTTTTGATTACATTGGGTGCCCGGGGTGTGTATTTGGCATGTCGTGATAAACGGGAGCTGATACCAGGCTTTAAGGTCGATGCTGTCGACACGACAGCTGCTGGTGATGTATTTAATGGTGCATTAGCTGTTGGATTGGCTGAGGGCAAACCACTTGAAGAAGCAATTCGATTTGCAAACGCAGCGGCAGCTCTTTCTGTAACAAAATTAGGCGCTCAGCCTTCCGCACATTCGCGGGCAGAGATTGACTGCTTCTTGGGAAAAAGACAATAAATCTGAATATGTTTCTTCGTAATTGACAAGAAATGTAAAAGGAATGAAAGAAGTGTTAGCGGTCTCAAAATACATTAGTGTATCTATGATTAATCGTTATGGAGTTATCAGATTAAGGAAATATCGTAGATCATATCTCATTACCTTGGCTGTTTTTGCAACACAAGCGCACACCAAAAAATCCTACAGAGTGATAAACCGATTTTTTCACACAAACGGGGCCTGGAATGCGGGGATTCCGTTTCTCTTGCATTTTGTACTAAAAAAACTGGGCATAGATTCCTCCGAAATTTGTTTCGCGAGAAAACACCCTCCCCCCAAAAAAATGTTTCTAATTGTCAAGCATAATGTTGGATAATTTACTGTTTTATTTGGGAACTATTGATGCTCTCGAAGCGAGAAAAATGATTGTTGGATATCCTGGACGTTACTTGGAAAATGACAAGTAAAAAAATAGAGCGCTTTATTTGCATCCAAGTCATAATCAAGGAAACTAAATGATGGAAAAGAAAAAGATCAACCGAAGAACATTTTTGGGGACTAGTCTTGCCGCTGCTGCTGGGACTTACACGATCGCAAACGCAAATCTACTTTATTCAACCATGGGTAGTGCAACCGCAGACGAAATTCCATGGTATCGACGTGTTACACGCTGGGGGCAGATCAACATTACAGAAGATAATGCTGCTAATTTCGACATTGCATGGTGGCGTAAATACTGGAAAAGAACAGAAACACAAGGTATTGTACTAAACGCGGGCGGCGTTGTTGCTTATTATCCCAGCAAAGTACCGCTTCATCGCCGGGCTGAATTTCTTGGAGATCATGACCTTTTTGGTGATCTATGTCGGGCCGCCCATAAAGATGGTTTGGTGGTTTTTGCTCGCGTAGATTCCGGCAAGACGGACGAAGCGTTTTACAAAGCGCACCCGGATTGGTTTGCCATAAATGCTGAGGGCAAACCGTACAAAAATTACGATAAAGATTTTGTACCCTGTATCAATGGCCCCTACTATAGCCAGCATCTCCCCGCGATTCTGACTGAAATTGCAGCAACATACCAACCAGAAGGCATCACCGACAACAACTGGGAGGGCCTGGGTCGTAATAAACCCTGTTACTGTGAATATTGTAAAAAGAGTTTCAGCGCGAAAACTGGAAAGGAAATACCACGGGGAAAGAACTGGGATGATTCAGTTTACCTGGATTGGATTAAATGGAATTATGACCGGAGGTTAGAACAATGGGATATTAACAACCGAATCACCAAAGCAGCAGGGGGGCCAAACTGCGCCTGGTCGGGTATGATCAGTAGCTCAATCAGCGGACAAGCCAGGGGCTTTATAGATTTAAAATAGATATGTGATCGTGCCGATATCATTATGCTTGACGCACAATCACGAATCAATTTGGGCGGGTTCCAGCAAAACTCAGACACCGGCAAGCGCATTCATGGTTTAGTAGGATGGGACAAAATTATTGCTGAAAGTATGGCGCTGTATAACCATGGAGCACCTCATCATTTCCGCCTAGCAAGTACGACCGCACAGGAGGTTCAGATGTGGATGTTGGAAGGTATCGCAGGTGGTATAGCACCCTGGTGGCATATTGTTAGTGGTTACCAGGAAGATAGTCGAATGTTTCACCCGGTTGAACCGGTCTACAGATGGCATAAAGCGAATGAAGAGTTCCTTTTCAAGCGGATGCCTGTTGCCACCGTCGGTGTTGTGTGGTCAGAAGATAATACGAATTACTATGGTCGTGATGAGGCTTCTCTGTTAGTGGATCTGCCGATGCGTGGTATAACACAAGCACTTGTTCGTGCTCGGATTCCCTATATACCTTTAAACGCAGATCACATTGACCGTGACGCAGCTCAGTTATCATTGTTGATTCTGCCCAATATTGGCGTTCTAACAGAAGATCAAATAGCCAGTATAAGGCGTTTTGTTAAAAAAGGTGGAGGTCTGATTGCTACCGGGGAGAGTAGCTTATATAATAAATTTGGAAATCGACGGCGGGACTATGCTCTTGGTGATCTGTTTGGCACCCATTTGGTAACGAGGCCTGAAATCAGTTCGAGAGCTAGCCTCAGAAGTTGGGCAAGTAGCTCACATCACACCTACCTACGTCTGACACCGGAGCTTCGTAGAAACGTAGACAGCCCAAAAAACGGAACGGAACCTATTGTCACCGGTGGGCGTCATCCTGTATTGAGAGGATTTGATGAAACAGATATCCTCGCTTTTGGTGGCTTACTTGGACCTCTCAGAACTGACACCGGTGCACAGGTACTGGCAACATTTATCCCCGAGTTTCCCACACATCCACCCGAGATGGCATGGATGCGCGTACCCAAAACCGACATTCCTGGTCTGATTCTGAACACAACATCGGAAGGCAGTCGTATCGCGTATATGCCAGCTGATCTGGACAGACAATTTGCCAATAGAAATTTGCCCGATCATGGTAACCTGCTGGCAAACCTCGTGCGCTGGGCATCGAGCGATGACATTCCATTGGCTGTTGAGGGGGTGGGATTGGTTGACTGTAATATGTATCACCAACCCGGTCGCCTGATTTTGCATATTGCTAATCTGACCAGCGCAGGAACATGGCGCAAACCTACAGACGAACTCATTCCAATCGGACCAATTTCAGTCAGAATAAAACTTACAAAAGATGTTAAAGGAGGAAATCTGAACCTGTTGGTGGCTGGCCAAAAAATCGCGGCTGTAGTTAAAGAAGGATGGAGTCAATTTAAAATCAGTTCAATTCGAAACCATGAAGTGATAGTAATAACTTAAAATATGAGCATTCAAAATTGAAAATGTAAGTGATTTAGATTTTTACTTATAAACTTTCATTTTAAGGCGTAATCGTGAAACAAATTAATGTTTTTTACCTGCTTTTAATAAGTTGCATCCTGGGATCTTCAACGGTTAAACTCAACGGCCAGACAACATTCAAGAATGACAATTTGCCACCCTACATCACCTCTCTTACCAATTTTGGTCAACGGCCTGAATGGTCGAATGATTGCAAAAAAATTTATTTCCTTGATAATTGCTATAAAGGGGGCGAAGTTTGGGTGGTAGATGTAAGTACAAAAGAAACTAGACAACTCACAAAACCAGAAGATCGCCCAAAGGGACATGGTTATTACAGGGTGTTGGTTTTGCCGAATGGTGATTTGTTGTTAGCGGCTGGAGCAGTTAGGCAGATGTTATATTTCCAGATAATGGACAAATCTCTTAAGAATCCTCCTTATAATATCGAGGCTGAAGTACTTGTTGAAGGCCCGGCTGTTTCAAGAAAAAGCATGAAAATTGCCTGGACACTTCCGGGACAGCTAGAAATTTATACTGGAGAAATCGCATATTCTCATGGACGTGCAAAAATTATTAATAAGAAATATTTGGTAGGTATTAAAGATATTGTACCGTTTGGCGGTTCAAAACTTAGTGATATTATTGAAACTCAGAACTGGAGGCCGCCTTTTGAAGATGAGTTAACTTTCTCGCTATATAGGAGAGAAAAAGATAGAACGAGATGGGGGCGCTCATCTTCGGGATCAGGAATATATGAAAAGGAAGTCTTTGGTATTAATCTCAAAACGGGTAAAATTGTAAATTATACAAAACCCCCGGATATAAATGGTGAACCGGAAGGAATATTTCCAGATGGAAAATTTACACTTATGGAAAGCAAGGGGGAAATTTATAAATTAAAGCTCGACAGTACAGGCAACGATACTGAGAGACTCACTGAAGGGTTTAGAGCCACAAATCCTGTTGTCAACAATGATGGGAATTTTATTGTCTTCATGACTAGGGACTGTCATGGCCTGTATTTATTTGACATTAAAAAATTTGAACAGAAGAAGCAATCAAAATAAAATGAGAAATGATCCGATAGACTGAATTTGCATATTACGAATCTGGCCTGGGCAGGAACATGGCGTAAACCGGTAGCTGAACTTATTTCCTTCAGACCACTTGCAGTGAGAATGAAACGTACCAAAGATGTTCAAGGTGACTATCTAAAACATGAGGTGATAGTATTGACCTAAGAATATGAACAACTCAAAATTCAGACAACCGGACATATTAATTGTAAACCTTAAAACATAATATCTAATAAAATTTTAATTTAAGGAATAATCGTGAAAAAATATAATGTTTTTTACCTACTTTTTATAACTTTTATTTTTATGTTTTCGAATGATCAACTGAGTGCCAAAGGATGCTTCCCTAATGGCAAATTACCACCTCATATCACTCCCCTTACCGATTTTGGCCAGCGAGCCGAGTGGTCGCTTGATGGCAAACAGGTGTATTTTGTTGATAAAGCAGGGGGTGATGTTTGGGTTGTAGATGTAGCTACAAAAAAAACCAGACAAATCACCAAACCGGAAGATCGTCCAAAGGGGGATGGTTATTACAGAGTATTTGTCTTAGCAAATGGTGATTTGTTGTTAGGCTGCGGACCAAAAAGGCAAACGATGTATTTCCAGGTTTTGGACAAAGATTTTAAGAATCCTCCTCAAAAAATTGAAGGAGAAGAAGTTTGTGAAGGTTCAGCTGTTTCGAGAAAAAGCATGAAAATTGCCTGGACACTCCCGGGACAACTACAGATTTATATGGGAGAAATAACTTATTCCAATGGAAAACCAAAAATCATTCAGAAGAAATTATTATTAGATAATAAAAATATTGTTACGGTTGACGGCGTAAAATATAAAGATATTATTGAAACTCAAAACTGGAGACCACCTCATGAAAATGAGCTGATTTTTTCACAATATAGAAGAGGAAAAAATCTATTTAAAAGTGAAATTTTTGGGCTTGACACAAATACAGGTAAGATTGTCAATTATTCAAAATCTCCGGATACGTATGATGAACCGGAAGGAATCTTTCCTGATGGAGAATATACACTTGTCGAATGTGACAGACACCGGCCAACCAGGAAAAGCAGCACCATCGACATTTATAAATTGAAGCTCGACGGAACGGCCAAGAATTATGAAAGGCTCACTTTTTTTAGTGATGTAGAGGGATTTAGATCCAGTAATCCTGTTGTCAGCGATGATGGAACGTTTTTTGTCTTCCAGGCTTCAAAGGCGAATTCGGGTGCAGGAGTTGGATGTGGCCTATATTTGTTTGATATAGAACAATTTGAACTGGAGAAGGCAAATAAATAAAATCAAAAAATCCCTGAAGACTTTTCAATTACTGGGATTAAGATGATCACCCCGTTTATGAGTTTCGACAGGTAAAAATATTTGTGTAAGCCATCGTTATTTTTGTACGAGATATATTTGAGATAGTTTTTATTGTGAAAACTACATTATAGAAATAAGGTGACAAGAATTAATCTAACTGAATGTTATCTGTACCTGCTGATACTTTACAAAATGACAAGAAAGAGAGTGGAAATGGAAATTAAAAAAAATATTTTTATAGTACTGACTCTAATGGCGTTTCAAACATGCCTGGCAAGTGATAACAGCGAATCGAACCCCAAAAATATTGCTGAATCGGGTGAAAAAACAAACACCGAGGTGGTGGGTGTACCGGTTATTTATGAAACGGATATGACATTGGATGTTGATGATGTTGGTGCACTGGCTGTGTTACATGGGTTACAAACTGAAGGTCATGTGACCATTCTTGGTATTTGCTACAATGAAGTACATCCGTTGGCACCGGATGTGATCGATGCAATTAATACTTATTATCATCGCGGTACAATTCCCATTGGTATTTACAGGGAAAAGTTAAAAAATCCAGACCCATCCGATTACTTCAGTAACGAACGTCATTTTGATGTGGATAACATGATGCATGATTCGTATGATAATATTGTGGCCGATGCTGTGGCGGTGTATAAACATTTACTTAAAACTCAGGCTGATAGTTCTGTGGTCATTATCAGCGTCGGCTTTCTCAATAATCTGCACGATCTGCTAAAAGACCCAGAGGGCTTCGAACTGGTAAAGAGCAAAGTCAAACTATTGGCTGTAATGGGCGGCTTGAAGAATGACGGTTTTAACTTTGTACGGCATGACCTGGTGGAACAAACTCAGTATGTCATAGAAAACTGGCCGGGAATTTTGGTAACCACTGATGTGGGGGGAGATATGATAACTGGTGAAACCCTGACCAGTACCACCCCCACCTACAATCCGGTAAGACGGGCATTCGAATTGGAATGGCATCAGGGTCCCGATATTGGTCGCTCCAGTTGGGATGAAGTGACCACCTTATATGCCATATATGGCAGCAAATATTATAAGGAGGAATGGGTTGGCAGCGGTAGCCTGAGAAATGGATATACCTGGAACTTTAGTGTCGGCCATCGAGGATATGCGGCGCCAAAGAACGACAAAGAAGTCGAAGATGAAATAGAACGCTTGATGACCTTGGTACCCTGACCATGAATTTGCTATTGTGGTGTTTTGACTTGTGTAAAAATTGGTGAACAATATAAAGGACGATCGATTTCGTCTACAAAGATTCTGCGAAGACCCAAGTATTCAACGTCATACGCTTGAACAAAATAATAATTCAGTCACAGTCAAAATTATTATTTCATCGACCGGTTGAGTGACCTATACTAATAAACTGAGTTTGGAGTAAAATGAGAAAATTAATTTATTATGTGATTGCCATCCACTTCTTGTTATTGGGATGTATAGAAACAGCGCATAGTGGCAAGGCTAAACTTTATTATATAAATAGTCAAACCGGAAGTGACACTAATAATGGGCTCTCAATCAATTCACCCTGGAAAAGTCTCAAAAAGTTAGAAGAGATCACATTTCAACCCGGGGATAGCATTTTGTTTGCTAAAAATTCAGTTTTTCAAGGAGGTATAACATTTAAATCTTCAGGTAATGCTGGAAATCCAATTATAATAAGCAGTTATGGAGAGGGTTTACTTCCTTCTTTCACTAATTCCGATAGTAATGAGTTGAATGGAAATGTTTTTCAACTTACAGGTAGATATATTGTAATAAATGGTTTAGTATTTTCAAAGTGTGCGAATGCAATCTCTAAAAGTGATACATCAATTTTGCAAGTTGGAGCAATACATACCCGAACTGGAGCTAACCATATCGTCATTAAGAACTGTGAGTTTACCGATTGCCCTATCGGTGTTAATGTTACCGGACAGTTCAGTATCATAACCAAGAATAAATTTCATGATTGCAATCGTTTTCTCTCTGAGCCAGACTGGGGTCCTCTGGGTATCGTCATTGGCAATGCCTATAATGAA
>Ga0114931_10006504_pt1 | contig 14359 bp, 12 predicted proteins | sample 2SBtaG_FD_89579 | JGI IMG/M metagenome (GOLD analysis project Ga0114931, IMG submission 89579) | Deep subsurface microbial communities from Kolumbo volcano to uncover new lineages of life (NeLLi) - 2SBTROV14_V59a metaG | ecosystem: Environmental > Aquatic > Marine > Volcanic | place: Kolumbo...
CAGGCGGCGCAATAAAGCCCGCTCCGCCATCAGGCCGCGATCCAGACCCTGCTCAATTCCCTGCTCAATTCCTTGCGCAATTCCCTGTTGAACGCCCTTTTTAATACCACTGCGTTCGATGCTCGTTACATACGGTCTGCTCATTGTTGCCTCGTACTTTGTCAGTTGATCTTGAAAACGTTGGCCAAGCCCGTCCGGCAGTACCAGCAGCCAGTCGATGAAGCGGAACAGCTCCAGAACATCCTCGCGGCTATAGCCCTTTTCGTACAACCCTTTTACCAGAGTCAGCTTCCAGCGCAGCCGCGCCTCCGGGTCCTTGCGGGTAACGCGGGTCTTGAGATGCGCCATTACCATCACCGCAAACGGGTTGTGACTCGACTCCAGCTCGTGCCAGCGGGCATCGTAATCGATCAGTTTGACCGTTGGAAAACGCAATAGTGTCTCGCAGCCCCACAATTCGCTTCGGTAACGCTCCGGCCGCCAGTTGCGGCTGTCGTCGCAGAGCACCCCGAAACTGGCAATGGGCCGGCGAAAGCGGTCGTAGAGGCGGTAGTGGTAGACAAACATCCGTTCCTCGAAACCGCTGTCATGGCCTCCCTGGACTTCCACGTGGATCAGCACGAACCGTGCTTCGCCGTCCTGGCGCCAGACCTTCATCAACTTGTCGGCAAAGCGATTGCCGGTTTCGGCATCGCGCACTACCTGCCGCAATTCGGTATCGAGACTCTCATAGCCCTGCGTCCAGTCGATATCCGCTGCCGCCTGCGCAAAGAAAAAGCGCATGAATTCCTGGAAGTAGCGATCCAAAACATCTTTCCAGGGGCTGTCGTAATCGTCGGTCATTGGTGATTTAGGATCGGCTTCAGGTACCACCGAACAATTTCAGCAGATCGGTCATGGATATGGCGACAGCGAAATCATCATCGGGCCTCTGTACTTTCGCCTTTTTCCCTTCAAGCCGGCTGGTGGAACAATTAGCCAAGCCTGTGTTTAATCGTTCTTAGCATGACCCGGATCACATGCTTCAATGTTGTCACGATGCCTTGGTCTCGAACCCAGCGCACGGTAACGTCGATGTTGGCGGCCAAACGGACCGTTGCCGACTTCAAATGATACAGCGCCAAGGAAGCTCTTTTTCCGTTTTTCTGGTTATTGACGATCACTATTTGTTTGATTTCTTCTGGAGAAGAAAATGGATTCTCTATCTCCTTTCTTTCCGATGCGCCAAGCAATAAAAATTTTTTTCGATCAAGCAACGATATATCTTGGCCGTCTTTATATCTTGAAAAAGAATAGTCGTGGTTAGCATAACTTTTCCAGGCTGACGTTGAAACCTTGTGACAATGCATTTGTATCAGTTCGAGCAAACCCTCTTTTTTAGCACAACATCCATTCTGAAAGTTTGATACCTCTTGCAGATTATGATCGATTCTACTGAAATTCAAAACAGGCAATTTCCCGCCATTGACAAGCAGCTGACCATCGACTTTCCACATGTCAGCCTCGCCTGGGCTCCAACAGGTCATATTATATTCTGAATCTTTCAAGATATAACAGTTTTCGACGCAGGATGGAGCCATGTCGGTCCAAAACCGATCGACGAACGATTGGCAGTCCATGTCAAAAAAGCAGCGTTCACGAAAAGCGGTCTTCCAACAATCAACCAGTCTTGTCGAACGATCACTCTGTGCAACTCCAATAAAGCCCGGGGTGTAACGATCCGATCTGTTTGCACTTTCAACGCGTGGTTCCCTTGGATCTTCGCAATATGATTCGGTGATGTGCGGCGAAAGAATCAAGTCATGGTCCGAAAGCAGCTCTTCGATCCCGGACATCGATCCATACAATTCAGTATCCGGGGCCAGATAGACAACCGTCTCGTATCCTTTAAGAAAAAGGTTTTCGATCAGATACGGGGTGAGAGCGGTTTTGTACTCTTCCAGGGAATAATAAAATGCCATATCTCGCCAATCATCCAGTACCTCCCGTAGTGATAAAAAGCTTTCTCCGGTTTCGCTCGAAATCCGGGAAACCGTTTCTGGATGTTCACATAGAAGAATGTGAACATTGCTGGTTTTGGCGTGCTCACGAATACTGTCCGACAACACCTTGACACGCGGTAACTCTTTCGCGCTTGCGATGGAGCAGTATGCCGTTTTACCCACGATTGGCATTTTGACCATTCTCGTAAATCCCGGACAACATCTGGAAAACTTCCACCGATACGGCGTCCGGCGACACAAAATTGCGGCAATAAGGCAGTTTATAGCGATGGCAGCTCTTTTGCCCGGAGCAAGGCCGGCAAGACATGCCATTTTCCAGCGCCTTGTAGTAGCCCGGTCTGAAACTATCGGAATTGGCAGGCTTCGTACTGCCGAACAGGCAAATTGATGGCCGTCCGATCACATGCTCTGAAAAATGAATCGGAAAAGAATCCATGCCGACGATGATGTGTTGATCCAGGATGAGTTGCTGCAACTGCTCAAGAGACTGAAAAGCCGCAACTTTGACACCATCGTAGCAATTTTCTCTGTTGGACAGAACCGTTACTTCGACGCTGTTTTGCCGCAACCGGTTGATCAGTTCATATTGCAACTCGACGGGATACACTTTGAGATCCCACCCTCCGTCAAAGTACAGCAACACCTTCCATCCCTGCTCTGCTCTTTTCAAAGGTTTTCGATGGTTGCTCCGCTCTCTCTTCCTGGTCACAAGCTCATCCTGGTTCGTCATCGACGCACCCAACGCAAACGCGGCCTGATCGATCAAGTGGTGATCAGAGTTCTCATATTTTCGAAAAACCCGCATGTTGTAGTGGAGTGAATCGTCTGGAAGAGCATTAAGCAAATCTTTATAATAGATCATTTCGTCCTCCTCCTTGATCGGGTTCCGTCGCCACACTGGCCGCTCTAATGCTCTCGACGCCAACTTATGGTCGACGCTTGACAGAATATCGATATAGCTTTCACAGACGATAAGCGCATCAAACAGGCTTTTGATCTCGCGCGCGGCGATCGCACAAAACAACACATCACCCGCGAAATAGGGCATGACGGCGGATACCGGCAGGCCTTTCAGCCTTTCTGCGGCTTCTTCCCCGGATAACGAATGCTTTACTCCAGCTTCCGTCTCTACGCATTCGAACCACCGGCAGGCGTGCTCGGCGGGCCAACGGCATAGCATTTTGAGCCCCGCCCCTTCGGTAAACCCGTTTTCAGGATCCACGATTGCCTTAACATTTTTGCAATTCAGCACTCTTACAGGACGAGAAAAGACAAAGCCAAGGTAATGCGCATCCAGCCGCGCATCGACCAGCGACAACAGAGTAAGGTATTTTTCGTGGAACTCTTCATGCGTCCCGCTAAAGAGATAGGCAACCGGATTATTTTTTTTGTCGCCAACAACGCAGGTTTCCCCCTTTATTTTCCGTCGCGAAAGGAACGAAATCACTGCCTGCAACACAAACGCGTTGACATGAAAGCGAGGATTGAAGACAACATAGATCTCCTCGTCAGGAAACCCGCTCAGCTTTTTCAATCGGCGATACATTTCCAGCAAATACCGAGCCGGGCTGGAAAACGCTGAGTCAAGCATGGTGTGCATGGAAAGTTCGTTTTTGGATATCCTGAAATTGACCAACAATCCAGGATTGCGCGCAGGTTCCGTCACCAACCCCTCCAGATGTTGAGGATATCCATCGGGTTGCGAAGGCCGGCAGGGTTTGACCGGCTCCAGGACATACCGATATTTGTTGCTCACAGCTCCGGCAATCATGTCAGCCCTTTTTTTTGGCAACGATTTGCAATTCCGCATACCCGGCATACGATCGATCGTATCGATCAAGAGCCGATTTCAATACCTCAAACCGAAAGCGACTGTTTCTGGCTGCGATGTATTTTTGATAGCTCCGAATATATCGCACCGGACATCTTCCCCACCCCCTGTCGAGCCTGCGAAACCGTTCATATTGCCTCAGATCGGATTCAAGATTGGCGTCCCACCGTTCATGATAGCTCACATCGACAACATCAAAGCCGCAAGCCTTTACTAGCTTCTTCAACCCTTTTTCCGTAAAGTGAAAAATATGAACCAATGGCGGTTGCGCCCACACCCAGGACATTCCCAAAGTTTTGTATCCATCGGACAAGAAATTGGGAACTGCCAATATCATGGTTCCCCCTGGCTTCAGAAGCTCGTTGATCGAGATCAGAAGCTGTTCCGGATCGTTTGAATGTTCGAGAACATGCAAGGCGACGACGGAATCCCAGAGGGTGCTTGCAACGGTATCGTTGCGGACATACGGATCATAGGTCATGCTCTCTTTGCCGTGGGATCGCGCAACCGACGAAAAGTAACCAAGCCCGCCGCCAAAATCCAAAACCCTTTTTCCAAGATTTCTCGAATATTCGTCGAAGCGGATCCCGGCATCTCTGGTTTTTGCGTCGAGGTGATCCTGAAACCATCGATAGTTGTAATCGTTCTTGTACAGGCGTTCCAATGGAGCTTGTTCTGGCAGCGGGTTGGTATGCACGGTCTCGCATTCATCGCATTGCACCAGACGGTAACTATCGCCATAGACGCGCCATTCGGACCGATCGCCGCTATCCACATAGCAATGTACGGCGCCGTCTTTGCAGATCGGGCAGAGTCTATTCATGAGTATCCCTTTGGTTTTCATTTGTTGGAACATATCGGCACCCGCCTCGCTACGGCTGGAGAGAACGGCTGCTGTCAGAAACAGCTCGACACATGGGAGGCGAATTATTCACCACCTGGCAATGCGGTATGTCGATCGATGACGGTTCTGTATACATCGATCGTTTCCGCCGCACATCTTTCCCAGCTGAAGGTTCGGGCTTGTCGTAAAGACTTTTCCGCCAACCTCCCCCGCAGCGCGCTGTTGCTGTAAACCGTCAGCATGCTTTCGCACAATGCGTCACTGTCCGTCGGATCGATCATTATCCCGGCATCTCCCACAACCTCCGGCAGAGAGGACGTATCGGAAGTGATGACCGGCGCGCCGCATTGCATCGCCTCCAAAGGAGGCAAGCCGAATCCTTCATAAAGCGATGGATAAACGAACGCCAATGCCCCGCTGTACAAAGCGGAAAGATCTTCATCGGGTACAAAGCCGGCAATAACAATGCGGTTCCTGACGGGACTGTTCTTCAGCTCCTGGAAAATATCACGATATTTCCATCCTTTCCCCCCGGCCAGCACCAGCAATAAGTCCTGCATGCCTTCCTGCTGCACGAGCCGGCTGAAACACTTGATTAAAAAACCAATGTTCTTTCTCGGCTCAAGGGTGTTTACGCTTAAAAAGTACCTGGAATCAAATGGTATATTGTATTTACGCTTGACATAAAGCATCTGTTCGGAAAAGTCGCACTTTCGAAAATAGTTCGCCGCAGCAAGATGTGTGACAAACACCTTATCCGGATCGAGTCTTTGGCCGAAATAATTGCATAAATCCCATTTTGTATGATGAGAAACGCAAATAATCGCATCGACTAACAGCACACTATCGAGAATATTTCTTAGAATCGTGCTTATCTGATTGGTAAACAAATCCGGTTTTATCGCTGCAATGATGTCGTGAATCGTTAATATCGTTCTTGTTTTTGTTGTGCTTAGCCATGCTGGCACTGAAAAGAAAGGGGAGTGATAAACCTCGACATGGTTTTGCGTCATAAAGGTATTTAGGGAGCGAACAATCAATGGCTGGCTTAGACTTTCCGGCTCGTGGCGTAGCATAAATCTTGCTGCTTTCAGCAAGAGAAGATGATATCGCCCACTTGATGTCAGGATGCTTTTCGTAATATTTTGGCAAATCGAAGCAGCGGAACCGATAATCGGATCGCAGAACGTCTTGTTGCAAAAAGTTTCTTCATACGCCGGCCCCCTGCTTTTGACCAAGTTGCGACACGCCCCTATGTCCAGATAGGACTTCGAGCTGCATGTGTATAATTCGATCACACCTGAACTGGCCGCCTGAACGAGATTTTCATAAACGCTGTCGACAACTCTGAAAACCCCGGTTTTGTCTGTTGACGACAAATAGGCATGACCAAGCTTGGTAATATCATATAGAACCCTCATTCGCCAGTGATATTCATATAGTCCGGACTCTTGTTCAGGATATAAGTTATATTGATTCATATGCCACTACTTGGAAACAGCCAACGGCAGTGCGCATAATGACTATCCTTTCCTACAATACAGGATGTTGGCCGATAAGGATCTGATGAAACACACTTCAAGCGCCAAGTTTCCACTTCATGGTGCGTGGATCATATGTTATTTGCGTTTTTGACTCAACAAAGGATAAATAACTCCTCACAACATATCGAATATACCGGTTTCGTAACAAATAGTTGGAGAACTGACAAAGCCTGGATGTTCGGAGAATTTGGTCAAGCTCCCTTTCATATTTTGCAGCATCAGCCGTCTTTTGGCCGGGCCAGCACCTGTTCCCCCCTATCGGTGAAGATAGGCTGTACAATTGATCATGGAAAGAAAAGCGATGCCATAGCTCAAAGTCGGCGGCATAGTTCAAAGTATCGTCAACATAACCTCCAGCGTCTCGCCAAAGGCTGCTGTGCCATGCGGTTGACTCCTGCATGACCCACCCGATCGCCCGACCATCATGCCCTCCTAATTGCATCAAACGCCTGTTGTAAACAAAAGGCTTAAGAAACCGATACATGTTGCCATCAACATCCCAATAAAACGGGTGGCCGGTTATCCATCGAACAGTCTGCCCAAAGCTCCTAAAAATATTCCCAATAACATGCAAGCTTCCGGAAACCAACATATCGTCACTGTTCAGCCATAACATAACATCGCCAGTAGACAAAGAAAAACCTTTGTTGATCGCATCATATTGACCATTGTCCGGCTCGCTTATCCAATAGCTGATCCAAGGTTCATATTTTTTAATAACCTGAGTGGAGGTATCCGTACTTCCGCCATCAATGACAATATATTCAAGATTTGGATAGTTCTGAAGAAGAACCGACCGGATTGTTGCTTCGATAAACATTCCTTGATTAAACGAGGGAGTCACGATCGTTATTTTTGGATAGTCTTGAGAATCGGCGTCAATGTCTGGACAAAAGTTCTGATCAGCCGTCCACGGCCAACCTTTTTTTCCTTGTGGCGAATGGGGAAATACTGGCATTGGAATCATAAGGCTCGAAAGTGTTCTCGCACTATGCCGAAACAGCAAAAGTGGAGTGAACACTTATCGCGGCTTTCGGCTTTATTGCTTGTAAAACAATACCCGCGCGATCCGTCTCTATGCAACTTGGTGAACTTATTGATTTGACGCATAAGAAGGATCCACCAAGTCATCAAGGATCAGTCGGACGGATTGCCAAACTTGCTCCACGGTAATGTTTTCGATGCATGGTAGTGGCGCCTCGACTGGAACATCATAACAACAGCGCCAATTGCATCCAAAACAGGCCATTCTATGAATGACTGTTGCCGGGGCCTGAACGCCTGGCGGCAACTGTGCACTGTCATAGGGTAAAAAGCGCCCGTAGTGTCCGCCGCCCAGAATGCAGACCGCAGGTCTGCAAACAGCAGCGGCGATATGAACCGCACTGGTTTCGTTGGAGATAACCACCATTGCGTCCGAAATCAATTTGTACATCTCCAATAACGAAGTCGATCCAGCCAGATTCCTGAGTGGCGCTTTGCACTGCAATACAATGTCCAAGCAAATTTCCTTCTCCCCTTGGCTTCCGCAGATGACTCCCACCCAACCAGTATGGTCATGAATCAGTTCCGCAATCCTGGAGAAGAAGGAGCGGTTCCACCGTCTTCCGCTCAGACCCGCACCGGGACACAGCAGATAATATGGCGCGCTATTCCCAATCGATCTCTGTTTTTCATACCTCCTTGTAAGCCTTGCGGGCTCGAACGTTGGCTGCGTAAGGCCGAGTCCTCGAACGAACTCGATATTCCTTGATCCTTCCCATTGGGTGTCCGGCGTCGCCGGAATCAATTTCGTATACCAGCGATCACTGATTGCCTTCTGTTGTACACTGATATTGGCAAGATCGCCGACCGAACCGATTCGTTTCCTCGCGCCTGTGATCCGAATCACTGCATCACCGTAAAGAAATTCTCGTGAATAGGTCGGCTGAATCGCAATCGCGAATCGAGAAGATCGGATCTTTTTCATCTGACTCCACCGATATCGTGGATCGTAGAGAAATCGGTGACGATCCAGTGGCCATACTTCGTCCCAAAGGCCTATCTCGGAGGCAAGATCGCACCACAGGCCGTTTCCCAACAAAACCACACGATGCGTTTCACTCGGGTACAACGTCCGTATTGCCTTGGCCGTATGGTGCCATAGAATAAAGTCGCCAATCGCATCGAGCTTAACGATAAGCACATCGTTTCCTCTGGTCGGTGACCAATAGGCGACCATTACCAAACGATCCAAAATGCGTAAGCAATAGAAATATAAGAAGCGGCGGACTTTCTTTAGCCTCCTAGCGAAACGACCGGCTGACTCTTTGGCAGAAATGGGGCCCGCTTGGCTCACAACTATATTACGCGGAATCTTGGCGTCCATTTAGCCTCGACAATTTATTGATGGTTTCTTATAACTTGGGATCATGGAATCGCCTTTTAAGAACGGAACAGAAAGGCTCTTTCAAATAATAGAGTCATAACTGTTGTAAGCGTTTAATCAGTTCAACATGATCATCGAATGTCAGTGATTTCGGAAAAGGATCCGAAGTTTTTGAAATACATATACGATGAAAGGTTCGACGCATGCGGTTTAAAAATCCTGACGGGGAGCCATTGACAAGCGGCTTCCATTCTAAAGAAGAGAAAGCATAAACGTCGTCCCAGATATGCCATAACTGCATACCCAACTCTTTTGCCATCCATTGCAGCGTTCTCTCAGAAAAAAAACTAATATGCTGGCCTGTGTTAAAACCCCAATACCACCAATCGAAACCAGGATATTTATGCTCATTAAAACAAGTGGCAGAAAAAAAGCATGTATGGAAGCAAAATTTGTCTCTGGACGCTTCCAAGAATTCTATTGGATTTTCCAGATGCTCAAGAACCTCGAACGCAACAGCAATATCATAAGGCCTAGCCCCGGCTTCAAAGCCCCTCGCCAGCATATTTATTGCATACTTGTCGCTCCAAACAAAGTCAAAGCCGGCATCCCTCATTCCTCTGACAAACAACCCGATCCCCCCTCCCAGATCGATTCCACCGTTGAGCCGATGAGCGTTACGCAAAAGGGATCGTCCAACAATATCAACGTTTCTAATGTTTCTTTGAAGGATTCCGGTATCAGTTATTGCGATCGCGCTGGAATACGCCTCATCGAGCCAAAAAGGATTTCGTGCAAAAATGTAACCGACTTCCTCGTCAAAATGATATTCTGCGGTATATTTCCCTAAAACATCATGTTTAAACAACAGCTTCGAACGTGCTCCCGACATTGGCGATAAAACATTCACGTTGCAAGCGCTACGTTTGCTTTTAATGCACATTGTTTTAGCCTTTGCAGCGAGGCAATTTACACGATTAAAGGGCTCATCATCAAAATAATAATTTCGCAGCGATCCGGTTCAACACATTCCGTGCGGGCTGCGCAAAACAGACGCGGCTGCTAAAAACATCCGCCGCCACGTTGCGCACCACATGCTTCGGATGAGAGAGCGGGAAATCGAGTTCCCGCGCGTCCAGCGTTTCAAGCCAACCGCCACTGCTTTTCGTGTGTGTGGCACGCTCATCGAAGCCAATGTTCTTCACAAGATTACGGGCCGGAAGACACGTCAAACCGTTTTGCGCCCAACAGGAAAAGGTCCATCGGTAAGCCCAGGAATCGATCTCACCTGCGGCCGCCGTGTCGAAGATATTTCGCCAGTACTGCGTGTGGGCCTTGCTGCCATCAGACCAAGCCACGAGTCCGTCGCCGTCCCGAAATTCCGGCCAGCCAGACATGTTTCGGTCATAGTGAGCCCATGCGCGACGCCACGTCGCCCATCCCCAGCAATGGTTGAACTTGGAGAAATAATAGCTGTACGGCGTAACGGTGCGTCCTTGCTGAAAATTGTCGCCAGAGATGCACATGATTCGTTCATCGTTGCGGTAGCGTTCCAGCAGTTCACCGCAATAACGAAAAAAAGATGGGCTCGGAACGCAGTCATCCTCCAGGATGATGCCCTCTTCTTCCTGTTCGAAGAACCAATCGATCGCAGTACTGACAGCAACTCGACATCCCAGATTGTCTTTCCGAATAAGTGTGTGTACTTCGCAATCCCAATCAACGGCGGTCGCCACGCGTCGGGCCTGCTCGATCTCGCTTCGTCGCACAGGATCTCGATCACGCGGACCATCGCCAGCCACATAGAGCCTTTTTGGCGCGGCCTGTCGGATCGTCTCAAACACCTTGGCCGTAAGGTCTGGGCGATCGAATATCAGAAAAAGGATGGAAGTATCCAACGTTTCGTTAATCTGTTTGTCGGTCATGATCTGATGATATAAAACAGCATTCCGAACCTAGTCGTTGCTTTCAAAGAAAACGGTATTCATACACTTGCAAAACACCTTATAATTCTGCTTTTTGATATATTGAACAACAGGATCGTTCCCCAAGTCCTGAAAGTTGCTTCCCAATATTTCCGCCAATACATATTGGGGTCGGTATTTGTCCCAGTCATTGGAAGTTAATACGTCAAGATCGAAACCTTCCACATCAACCGACAAGAAGTCGATCTCTTTGTCTTTTGGAAGATACTCGTCTAAGATCTCTGCCAATGGGCGGACCTCGACTTCTGCCGTTGTCGAAATGCGATATTGACTGTTTTCGTCGTGCCGCTGTTCCGACAGCTCCTTCGAGAAGCTGTTGAGCGCCGGCTCATTGAACATATAATATTCGAGACAGCCTCTGTCGCCACGAACGCCTAGTTCAAGGTTTATGTCACGCTTTCTGAGCTTGTTAAATTCGGTCATGCTGCCCGGCATTGCATCGATATTGATTCCGGACCATCCGAGCTTATAAAAAAAATAGGTATTCGAGAATCGCTTGGGATGGTGCGCGCCCACATCGACATAGAACCCAACCGTTTTTCCATCGAACAGACGCCGCAATATCATATCCTCCCCTTCCTGTGAGTATGATGACAAAGCGTGTCGATCAAAATATTTGTTGATAATCCCGACGAAATCTCCCCGCGCAAGTCTGGGGCAATACTTTTTGACGAGTACACTCATGACATCTTCAGCAAACGGAATTCACCAAACACGATGGCCCGAGTCTTGGCCCGGAACAAAAACACGGTTTTGCTGGATATCCCATCCAAAAGATAGGCCGCTACTGCGTAACTGGCAACAGTCGATATCGCTGCGCCAGTCGCTGCATAGCGTGGTATGAGCACAAGGTTCAGGACAACGTTTACGACCGCGCCGGCCATCGTCCGGTAAAAACTCAACTTCTGTAAATTTTCTGCGATATACCATTTGCTGCCGGCGACGCCGATAAAAACGAACAAACAGGCCCATACATGTATTTTCAGAACGATGGAAGCCGCCGCATACTGCTCCCCATACAAAACCAGAATCAACCAATCGGCGCTCAATGTCACTACGATCGCAATCAGCAAAGAAATCGTCGCCATCAGATCGAGCAGCTTCTGCATCCTTTCCCGGTACAATCTTTCCGACCGCTTCTTGGATTCGATGATTGCGGGAAACAGCGATGTCACGATGATCATTGGAATCATGTACCAGACCTCGCTGATGCGCAGCGCCGCCGAGTAAATCCCAACCGCCTCCTCGCCGATCATGTCGCCGAGCATGATCTGATCGATGCGCATATAGATCATGATCGCAATGCCGGAAAGAGCGAGGGGCCAGGAATCCTTGATCAAGGCTTTGGCGCGCCCTGCCCGCAGCGACCATCGATGCAGCGCGCCTCCCTGTATGAGGTAGATGCCGAACAGCCCAAGTGCGACCAGGGTCGCTTCGACAAGCGCCATCCAGATAAAGGCGATGAAGGGCGCTTTGCTGAGGATGAGTCCGACCTTCACCGCCGCCATGAGAAGAAAAAGACTATTCTCCACCCAGACGACATATCGTGACCGCACCTCGGACTCGAACCAGTATTTGACAACTTCGCCGGCTTTCAGCACGAGGGCGAATCCCAGGATCGCGACGACGGCTTTGGTCAGCGCCTCGTCCGGACGAAGCCAGGTGATCGTACCAACAAGCAGCAGGTACGCGACCAGTCCCGCTCCGAGCTGGAGTACGAAAGCGGTGCCGAGCGTGGTGCCGGCCGTGTCGGGCTCCCTGACAAGATCACGCACGACGATGGTATTGAGGCCCAAGCCGGCAAAGGCGCCGAACAGAGCCACAAACGCTGCGGCATAGTTGAGCAACCCGAAATTCTCCGGGCCAAGGTAGCGGGCCACCCACACCCCGACGATCAAGCCCACGCCCAAACGTAAAATCCTGTCCAAAAACAGCCAGCCGATATTGTCGACAATCTTGACCAGGGCGGGTTGGCTCGCAATGCGGCGGTGGATGAAAGCGGGAATGAGATTCATGTTCATCAACGGCCCTGAATCCAATGCCGCCGCGATTTCAGGAAATCGCTCGTTTGGGTTGGTCTCAGCCGCATACAAAGAAAGCAATTTGGTGACTCGGGCCTTGTGCCATGATCAAGTGCCGCAGACCCGACAAAGGTACACCGCTCGCGGTCGATCAACAGTTGGCGAAGTTTTTTTATGATGTCAGTCATTCAGGTTTCTAATACAGGACCGACAAGTCTCTTGGCGGTGGTGACTGACCACTGGCCAGCCTCTTGATGGAAGAGCAGCGGCGCTAGAAACATCCATGGTCTGTATACGGGACAGAATTTGCACTTTTCGCCATTGATCCCCAAGGATGTCGGGAATGAGCAATGAATCACACCGTCAACCACACAGTTGCGCGAACTTCCGGACTCCGCTGTGCGCCCGTTCATATCAAGAGTAGCACCATTTCGAAAAATGGTACTTGATTACAGCGATAGCGGCCGAAAAAGTTATTCGTATTCCCACGATTCACTTTGGTCGCAATCTCCCGATCTTCCTGCGTCGAAGCTCCGGTGCAAACATTGTTTCCTTGCTGTCGCGCTGCTTTTCGGGAGCGAAGGCATCTCGGCCCCGTGATGTTGGCGGGAGGCAATTCGCTCCCGTGGAGGATAGTTGACTGCCGTATCTTCCGCAGCATCGACCGTTCAAAACGAGGGTTCTGTTTCTTCAGGATCGGGCAAGCAGCTCGGCGGATGCCGACTGCCCGGCGATCGCTGTCGGGCGAGTCGCGGCGGAGCCGACAAGCAAAAAGCGCCGAGGCAGAGCCTCGGCGCCAGCAGCTTCTTGGCTTTGCGCCTTTGCCCATATGAACCCGGTAAAAAGGTCCGAGTTGGCGAGGATTGCTGCGGTTGATCGTTACAGTCAATATGCCATTTGACAGTGCGTACGGACAAACGTACTCTTTGCGTCGGGAGGCAAAACATGACCATTCTCAATGCAACAGAAGCGCGGGCCAAACTATACAGTCTCATCGATGAGGCGGCGAGCACCCATCAGCCGATTATCATCACAGGAAAAAGAGCCAACGCTGTTTTGATTTCCGAAGAAGACTGGAATGCTGTTTCGGAAACCTTGTACTTGCTGTCAGCACCCGGAATGAGGGAATCCATAAAGGAAGGACTCGATGAAGAGCTGGCAGAGTGCTCCAAGGAGCTCGATTGGTGAACTGGGAGTTGCGATATACGAAACAAGCGCAAAAAGATGCAAAGAAACTCTCTGCCGCAGGTCTGAAAAGCAAAGCCCAGGAGCTTCTTGAAGTGATCAGGAAAAATCCGTATCAAAACCCACCGCCTTATGAAAAACTGGTCGGTGATTTGACCGGAGCTTATTCAGGAAGAATCAACATCCAACATCGGCTCATTTATCAAGTATATGAAGAAGAGCATGTCATCAAAGTGATCAGGCTGTGGACGCACTATGAATAACACGAATCTGATCAGAGAGACAAAAAGGAGCAAAAGGGGAGGGCAAAAGGGGACGCTACCCTTTGGAGGGCAAAAGGGGAGAGGGCAAAAGGGGACGCTACCCTTTTACCTGTCGCTACGGCCCGCGAAGGCGGCGCCAATGTGTGGCTTGCCTATGTCCCTGATTCGATCCAACTCAAAGACGCCAGGCTGCAGGTCGTCAATCGGCAGATCGCGGACTGGAGCCGGGCAATCGGCGTTCCGTTCGTCGATCTCACCCCGGTGCTGGAGCAGGAGCCCAAAATCGAAAGCCTATACCTGTTTCGGTTCGATGCG
>Ga0114931_10006505_pt1 | contig 14358 bp, 16 predicted proteins | sample 2SBtaG_FD_89579 | JGI IMG/M metagenome (GOLD analysis project Ga0114931, IMG submission 89579) | Deep subsurface microbial communities from Kolumbo volcano to uncover new lineages of life (NeLLi) - 2SBTROV14_V59a metaG | ecosystem: Environmental > Aquatic > Marine > Volcanic | place: Kolumbo...
GGTCTTTAAGTTGGTGGTTTAACCCAACAACTTGTCCTGAAAATTTTGAAGAGGGCCCCCAAATTTTTGTCTCTGTTACTCTTCTTGAAAATCCTTTAAGTATTTTTTCTGCTACATCTTTTACAGTTGAATTTGATCTTAGAACAATTGGTCTTTTTGTTTTTATTTTTCCGGGTTCTTTTGTAAACACTCTTATTATTTTGAAAGTTTCAAAAATTTTCTTTTTTAACTCTTCAATACCTTCATTATCAAAATGGGGAAGAGAGGAAATTATTGCAAAGTCCATTTTTTTACTCTGCATCTTTGCAGAGATTTTTCTTTTTTCTTCTGGTGTTAAGATGTCTGAAAAGTTTAGGCAATAAACAATTTTTCCTAAAATTTCTGGGAGCAATTCTTTAATTTCTTCAAATTCAGCAAAATTTTTTGCAATTAGAACAACTGTGTCTGCTGTGTGGACTATTCCTTTTTCAAAATTCTCTCCCTCAATGGAGGGGATTTCAATAATTTGTATTTGGGTTTCATTGTAATTTAAAATTCCAACTGTTGGTTCTTTTGTTGTGAAAGGAACTGAAGAAATTTTTACTTTGGCATTGGTTAGAATTTTCATAAGAGAAGACTTGCCTGAGTTAGTTTTCCCAACAAGAACAACTTGCAAATCCCCTTTTTTTATTCCTTGTTTGGTCCTTTTTCTTTTTTTCTTAGTCTTTTTAATTTCGTTTTCTAGCTTTTTTCTTCTTTGGGTTAATTGTTGTCTTAGGTTTTCTCCTCCTTTGTGCTTTGGAGCATGAGAAATCATTTTTCTAAGAGCTTCCAACTTTTCTTCTCTTGATTTTGACTTATGGTACTCTTTTTCTGCTTTTACGTATTCTGGGTCATTGACATTTATTGGCATAAAATATTAAACTCCACTAATTTTATAAAGTTGATGGGAAAAAAATTAGGGGTTTTGTTTTTTTCACGTTCTCCTGAAAAAGTTGCAAAAGATTTACTTGGAAAAGTTCTTTTTATTAAAGAGGGAAAAACTTTTTTGAAATCAAAAATTGTTGAAGTTGAAGCTTATTTCGGGGAAAGAGATCCTGCTTCTTGGGCACGCTTTGGGAAAAGAAAAGATAATTCTATGATGTGGGAAAAGCCTGGAACGGTTTTGATAAAAAATGTTCACAAACACCTAATGCTTAATTTTGTTACGGGAAAAAAAGGGGAAGCTTCAGCGGTTTTAGTTAGAGCAGTCGAACCCATAAAATTTTCTGAAAGAACTAATGGGCCTGGACTTTTAACAAAAGCCTTGAAAATTTCAAAGGATTTGAATGGAGAAAATGCTTTTGGAGATAAAATTTTTATTGAAAGAGAAATGAGTTTTGAAAAATTTGAGATTGTGAAAACAAAAAGAGTCGGAGTTAAGAAAGACTTAAAACAACTTTTGAGGTTTTATATTAAAGGGAATAAATTTGTAAGCAAAAAATGAATGAAAAAGAATTAATAGAAAAAATAATCTCAAAAAAGGAGTTTTCCCGATTGCCTTTAAAAGATGTGAGCCTTGTATTTGAAAATTTTGATAAAGATTTTTACTCTGATGAAGAAAAAGTTAAGCTCTCTAGAGATTTACTTAGAAAAATGTATACTGTTTTTTTATCAAACAAACTTCTTAATTATAGGGAAAAAGACGAAGAATGGTTTTTGAATAAACACTTTTCTACTAAGGAAAGGATATCTTTTTACAAAGAGGTTTATAAAAAAATTTTTTCAGGTTTTAAGGGGAAGACAAATGTTTACGATTTGGGCTCTGGGGTAAACTCTTTTAGTCATTCTTTTTTTCCAAAAAAATTAGAGATTAATTATTTTGGGGTTGAGGCTGTTGGACAGCTCGTTGATATCCAGGAAAAGTTTTTTTTGAGGAAGAAAAACTTCCATTTTTTCCACGAGAGTCTTTTTAATTTGGAGGGGATAAAAGAGATTCTTAAAGAGGAGAATGGCAAAAAAGTTGTTTTTTTGTTTAAAGCAATTGATAGTCTTGAAATGTTAAAGAAAAATTATTCTAAGAAACTTTTAGAAGAAATTGTTCCTTTGGTTGATTTAGTTGTTGTAAGTTTTGCAACAAAGAGTTTGGGGAGTAAAAAAAGATTTTTTGTTGAGAGAAAATGGATAAAAAATTTTATAGAAAAAAATTTTGAATTAAAGAGTTCTTTTGAAGAGGGGAATGAGGAATACATTCTCTTTTCAAAAAAAGGTTTATAACTTTACAATTCTTTTGTAAATAATGGACGAAGAAGATTTAACACTCCCAGAAGATAAAAACCAAACTGATTCAAAGGCTCTTCTCGAGGAAAAAAGGGAATTAACCCCTGAACAAAAGAAGAAGTTGGAAGCCCAAAAAAAATTTGAATATCAGGAAATTGAGGGAAAAAAAATAAGAAAAGAAGAAGAAGAGAAGGAGAAGAAAAAGGAGATTTTATTTAAGTGGGTTGTTGGAATTGGGGCAGCTTTGTTTTTGGTTGGACTTTATTTTTGGTTGATTTATTGAAGAATAATTTTATAATTTTAAAAAAAATATTAAAGCCGTTAAATTAGAGGATATCAAATTTTTTGTGAAGAAAATTGTAGTTTGAAAGTATGAAATGTTTATCTTATTAATGAAATAATTTTTATTGGTATTTTCTTTTTAAAATTTCTAAGAATTTTGTTGTATTCTTTCCAATAACATGTTCAATTTGTTTTTTTGTTGCAGAGAAGATTTTTTTCAAATTTCCAAATTTTTCAAGGAGTTTTTTTGCTTTTGTTGGGCCAATTCCTGGAAATGATTCTAGGATAAATTGCAATTCTTCACTAGAAGAGAGCCCTTTTCTTTTTGGATTTATTGAAAATTCTTTTTTTTGTTTTTTTGCAATGAGGGAAATGTAGGAAGCTGTTTCTTCACAATCTTTTGTGAAAATAATTGGGATTTTATGATTTAGTTTAATTGATAAAAGAAGTCCTTTTAGGGCATTTTCATGAAGGGGGTTAGTCTTTTTTAAATTTCCTTCTACAATGAGTAAATTTTTTTCGTATTGTTTTAAATTTTTGATTTGGCTAAAGAGTCTTTTGTCAAAAAGTGAAGAGAAGAAATCTTTTACTTCTTTTCTTTCAATTGCCACCCCCTTTACAAGATAGTCCGCTACTAGGAGTTCTTTAAATTCTATAGTTAGGCCCTTTTTTATTAGTTCAGAAGGAACAAGAGAGTTTTTCTCTCTAAAATCAATTTCAATAATCTCTTTTTTATTCTTTTTTTCTTTTATTTTTTCTTTTGAAAAGATGTCATACATTTTATTAAAAATAAAGATTTGTTTAAATTTATTTATGTTTTTTTAATTCATTTAAAATTCTTTTTAATACTTCATCTGGCGTTAGAGAAGAAGTGTTAATTACCAAATCAAAATTTGTTTTTTCTAAAAATTTGACTTTATAATATTTGTAAAATTGTTCGTCAGTAATCACGAATCTTTTTTTCAACATTTTTTTTACTTCTTCTTTTGTGTCACATTTTTTTTCATCTTTTCTTTGGTCGTTAAAAACTCTTTTGGAAGAAACTTTCTCATTTACATTCAAGAAAATTTTAAAAGAATTTTGAATAAAATGGAATTCTAACCACCCTTCCACAATAAAGTTTTCTTGAGTTTTTCTTATTTGAATTGTTTTTTTATCAGCTTTTTCATGGACCCAACTCTCGGTTTTACCAATCTCATTTAGTCAATTGTCAGGTTGTTTTCTTTAGCAATTTCTTATCTTATGTCTCCCACTGATATGAACTTTGATCCAAATATTTTTGCTAAATTCTTTCCTACAGTCGTTTTTCCGGATCCAGGTAAACCAGATATAGTTATTTTTACCATGTGTTAAAAAAGTTAATTATTTAATAAAGATTTGGTAGATTTAAAAAAATTTTTTCTAAGGATTTTTTCTTTCTTTTTTTAGATCTTGTCTTACAGAATGAATTGATTTTTCCATTTTTTTTTCACGTGAACGTGAAGCGTAATAAGCAAATTCATCTTTTGTGTCTTTTGTAATAAGAATAATTAATTTTCCTTTGCTGAGTCTTGCGGTTCTTCCCCGACGCTGAATTGAACGAATTGCTGAGGAAACAGGTTCGTAAAAAATTACTGAATCAACTTCTGGGATATCTAAACCTTCTTCAGCAATGGAGGTTGCACAAATTACATTTGTTTTTCCATCTGAAAAGTCTTCAATAATTTTCTTTTGTTCTTTTTGATTTAATCCGTAACCTTCTTTTTTTGCTTGTCCAACAAAAACTTTTGATTTTATTCCTGAAAGATTGTTTATATTCTTTGAAATCAAACTTGCAGTATTTCTAAATTGGGTAAAAATAATTATTTTGGTTTTTTCTTTTTTCTTTTTTTCGTCTCTAACAATCTTAATTATTTCTTTTACTTTTGGATGTTCAAAACCTTTTTCTAAAAGAGAAAAAGTTTTATCATGAATGAATTTGAAGTCTTCCCTATTAACAAGTCTTACAACTCCTTTTGACTTTCTTTTCTCTGCTTCATCAATTAATTTTTTAATATATTTATAGAAACTTTCTAGAGTTTGGGTTTCTAAGAGTTCCATTGCATGGGACAACTTTATTGCTTGAGCGACAAGTGAAATTGCAAAGTAACTTGAAGGGTGTGAGAGGTTTTTACTTAATTGAAAACTAATTTTTCTTTGAAGTTCTATTAAAGAAAATTTATTTACTGGTCCAAAAAGAAAATTTTTTAATTTTAATTTGTCAGTATATTCATCAAAAATATTCTGAAGGGCTTTTTTTATTTCAATAAACTCTCTTGGGAGTTCTACAATTTTTTTTTCAAATTCTAACTTTTGAAGGTATTTTTTTACGTCTGGAGAGTCTCTTGTTCTTAATTCTACTTCTTCAATGGATAAATTTTTGCAAATTTCTTTTATTTTTTTAGGGTCACTTCCAGGTGAAGCAGTGAGCCCAATAATTCTTGCGTCTTTGGAAGTGATTTTATAATGGTCTGCAACAAAATTGTAATCATAATTTTTTACGCACCTATGGGCTTCGTCTTCAATTAAAAGACAAACTTCTTCTAAATTATATAGTTTCTTTTTTATGTCATTTGCAATGCATTGTGGGGTTGAAAAAATAATGTCAGCAGTGTCCCAAATTTTTTTCCTTTTTTGAGAGGGAACACTTCCTGTGAAAAGTTCAAGAGAGCCAAAAAGGTCTGGCAAATTTTTTTGAAAGTATTTTAAGTGTTGTTCTGCTAAAGGTTTAGTTGGGGCCAAAAAAAGGACTTTTTTCTCTGGAAATTCTTTCATTTTTTCTATTGAAACCATTAAGGCTATGAGTGTTTTTCCAAGTCCAGTTGGAAGAACAACTAGGCAGTTTTTTTCTACACACGTTTTGAAAATTTCATTCTGGTAATCTCTTGGAGTCAGATTTTGTAAAAAGTCCATTTTAATTGAAATGAGTGAGGGGTTATAAATTTATTTCAATTAAAAGGAGACATTAAAACAATATGGATGTTGTGTTGTTCCTTACGGGCACTTTTTTTAAAAAAAAGAAGTTTATTTTAATTTTTGATTCAGGAAGAAGGTATGTCTGAGAAAGAGTTAGAATTCACAATGGGATTCATATTTTGGAGTCTTATAAGGAGTTCAATAAAAACTGGAAATTTAAAGGCTTTCTAAAGAATAAAGAGGTTTTGATCTTTTATAAAAAACCTAAGAAGTTTAATATTGCTTTCAAAGGAAGATCTGTTGTTTGGATTAAACAACAAAAACTGTTGCTAAAACCCCTAAACAGGTTATTACTGCAAGAGTTGACCATAATGGAATGTTTCCGAAAAATATTTTTGAACCGTCAAAGTCAAAAATGGGGAACATGTTGTAGAAGGCATACATTATGCTTAATTTTGCAAAAGTTTCTTGGCCTATCATATATCCAATTGCTCCAAATATGAGAGTCGCAATTATTCCTACTCCTGCAATCCAACCCATTTCTTCCTCTGTAACCTCTGAAAAAGAATATATTCCATGACGTCTTGCTGCTCTGTAAGTTTTTCCTGAAGCGTCAAAAGTTAGTGAAGTCATCCAGTTAAGTAAACCAACAGACAAGAACTTTAGGATAAGGGGCACAAAGATTCCCATTTGAACTGGTTTTTTAAAATGGTGATGTCTTTTTACCCAAAATTGTTTCACTTCCCAAATTTTTGTTTCAATGTCAATATCTAAATAGAAAGCGGTGATTTTTTTTGCAAGAAGGTTTATTGAAATGATTAAAAAAGAAATTAGAGTTGTCACAAGGAGAAGATTTATTGTTTCAACAAGTGAGATTATCACTCCAAAAACTATTGAAATTGTGATTACTGAAAAAATTTCTTTTTTTGTTAGCATGTTTTTGGTAACTCTCTATTTTTTATAAATGTTGTTGGGCTCGACATTCTATTAATTAGAGTATGGAAAACTATTTAAATAAAACTCCCTACTTTTTTCGTATGAGAGTAAAGAAAATTACAGAAGTTTTAGGAAAGAAAGTTTATACTGATAGGGGAGATTTCTTTGGAGAAATTGAAGAAGCAAATTTATATGAAAATAGAATTGATGGTTGGAGAATAAAAGTTGGAAATCATTTGGCTTCTCTTTTGGGGGGCGCAAGAGGAGTTGTAATCCCTCATCAATATGTTAAAGCTGTGAGTGACATCTTCATTATAAATCAAGCTGCACTTCCAAGCCAAGAAATGGATATGGAAGAAAGTGCAGACTTAATGTAATAATTAAGAAAAATGTCAAACATACTACAAGCTTCACTATTTACTGACTTTTTGTATCCTTTCTTATTAATGTTTTTTGTAGTTTTTGCTTTGCTTGAAAAATCAAAACTTTTAGGAGAAGACAATAAACAAATTGATGCTTTTGTTTCATTAATTGTTTCACTTATTTTTGTTTCTGTAGTTTTTCCTGTAATTGTTGTTAACAATTTAATTTTGTTTATGACTGTTGGAGTAATTGTACTTTTTGTGGGGTTTGTACTTTGGGGTTTTATTAATGGTGGAGAAGTTTCTCTTGATTCAAAAATTTTGAAATTCCTTGGAGTTTTAGTTTTGATTTCTTTAGTCATAGCTATTTTTTGGGAGACAGGTTCTTTTCCTGGACTTTGGAGGTTTTTGCAAACTTTCTTTAATTGGGCTTTTTCATCTTCAACTGAAGGATTTTGGACTAACTTTTTAATTGTTGTTTTAGTTGTTGCAGCAGTCGTTGCAGTTTGGAAAGGTGGAAAGGCTGTTAAGGGTGAAAAATAATTAACTAACGAAATCTATATAAACAATATTTCTTTAATTTTCTTATGATAGGAGAGGGTATGATGTTTTTAGCAACTTACGGAATTTCTTCTGGAGGAGCTTTTGGAAATTTGCTTTATCAATTAGAAAATTTAGGGTTTTTTAGCTATGTTCTTCCATTTTTAATGATCTTTGCAATTGTGTTTGCGATTCTTGAGAAGGTTCAATTCTTGGGAACTAATAAAATGGTTAATGTAATACTCTCTTTAGCTGTTTCTTTAATGGCTTTACAATTTCAATTTGTTTCATATTTCTTTGCTGAAATTTTTCCGAGGATGGGAGTTTTACTTTCTATAATCTTGGTTTTGATAATTTTACTTGGACTCTTTTTTAACTTCAAGAAAAAAGGGACTAAGTTGTTTGTTGGGATTTTAACTTTTGTAGGTTTTATAATTATTTTGCTTCAAAGTTTTTCTGATGCTTTTCCTTGGAGTGCAGACATTTTTAATGGACCAGTTTGGTGGTGGGCTCAAAACAATCTCGGAACAATTCTTACTTTTGTTTTGTTACTTGGAGTTTTAATCGGAATTCCCCTGGCCGGAAGAGAGAAAACAAATAAAAACCCAAAATTTACTTTAACAGATTTTGTTACTGATGACAATTAAAATTAATCATTTTTAGAAATTATTTTTTCTTTCGATTAAGTTTCTCAAAAGTAAAGTCAAAGACCTTTCATGTGAGAAAAATTAATTAGTTTTTCTGTTTATTTTCTCAAAAGTAAAAATTAAAAATTTTTCAATTGAAAAACTATTTTCTTTTTCTGTTTAGTTTTTCAAAAGAATCCTCGACCATTTCAATTTCTTTTTTTACTGAATCAACCTTCCTTCCAAATTCTCCAACTCTTTCAAGAATAGCTATTTGCATTTTATCAAATTGTTTTTCGATTCTTCTTAACCTTTCATCTAAATCTTTGATTTGAGGAGAAGAGATTGCTTTAAATTCTTTTAAATTTCTTACACTGTTTTCAAAACTTTTCATTTTTTCTGAGAAAACTTGTTCAGCGACTTCAATCATTGTTTCAGGGCTCATTGAGTATCCTCCTTGAGAACTTCCGGGAGAATAATCTTGAGAATAATATTCGTCAGAGGGGTAATTTTCATCTGAAGAATAATTTTCATTAGAGGAATAATTTTCTTGTGAAGAATAATTTGAGTAATCTTCATTTTCTTGAGGAGCGGGAGAAGGGGTGTAAAGGTCTTCTTTATTTGAAGAGTTGTTTTCTTCTTCACTTTCATTTCCCATTATAGATGGAGTCATCCCTTTAGTAGAATTTTCTTTCTCTCCTGAAACGGCTTCTTTTATTTTTGATTGATTCATTGCGTCACTTATTTCCATTGGTGGAGTTCCTTCGTTTTTTAGTTTTTTAACTATCTCTGCATCAGGAATTCCCTCTTTTTTTAATTGCAAGACTTTTTCTAAAGTAGTCATATTACTTTATGTTTTTCTTACTTTTTAACTTTTCTAAGTCAGTTTTAGTTGCAAATTCTAATGGTTGGAAAAGTTTTGCTTGTTTTTTTAAAATTTCAAGATCATCTTTTTTTGCAAATTTTGAAAATTCTCCAGAGATTGTTTCTATAAAATCTTTTATTTTTTCAAGACTTCTTTTTAAAATATCAATATCTTTTTTAATTTCAATTAAATCTTGGGAATTTTTTTCTTTAAAATCAATTAAATTTTGACCAATTAAAATTAATCGGTCTTTTATGATTCTTTGTCTCTCTTCGAGGTCTATCAAATTCATTTCGGGAGAACTTTGAATACTTTCACTCTCTTTTTCATCCATGGATAATCTAAAGAAAACTCCTTTAAATTTGTTTTGTCAGGAGTTTACAAATTAATATAAAGTCTTTTTTCTTTTTTTTAGAGAGGTTAAGACAATGCAATTTGAAAAAGGGGCGAAGCTGTATTCGTATGAAGTTCAAAGAGAAGGGGGAGAAGACATCCTTTATATAAATTATGAGGGGGCTACATTTTCTCCTAGTGTTTCAGCTTACCCAGAAGTAATGGAGAGGACAGTTGACGCTTTAATTGAGAATCCAAATGTTTCAAGAATAATTTTTGTTAAAGACAAAAATTATAATTATGACTTTAGAGAAACGAATTATCTTTTGGAGGTTGCAAGTCTTTATGTTTATTTTTTAAAACAAGAAGAAATTTTGTCTCAGGAAAAATTGGTTAGTTTTGATGAATCCTTTTTTCCAAAAAGATACAATGAAATTTTTTCTTTTTTGTATCTGTTAAAAAAAGATCCTATTGCTTCTTACTTTGAGCTTAAAAGAATTTTTGTTAACGCTAAGATTTTTTTTCAGAGATTAAGTGGGGAGGTTAGAATTGACCAAGGGAATTATATCCGTCTTTTAGAGAAATCTTTGAATTTGGTTGAGAAAACAAAAATAATTCAAGATTCACTTCCTTATCTAGAAAATTATAGGCAAGGGGAGAGAGGCATTTACTCAAAACTTTTTCAGCCCGACATTATTCCTAATTTTACTTTTACAAGAATTGTAAGTGACATTCCGACCGATTCAGAAATTGTTAGTCAATATGAAGTTTCAATTGACGACTTTGATGTGAGCAATGTGACAATTTTAAAAAAGAAAAAAGAATCTAAACTTTTTTATCATTTAGTTCCTCCAGAATCTCTTTTAACTGAAGAGGAAAATCATTTGATGAATCTTGCTAGAAGAGTTTTAATTGAACACCAACCAAAAGCTGAAGAATTTACTGACGTAACTAGAACAAGAAAAGTTTTTTTGAATGTTTCAAAAGATCTCTTAAGGGATTTGTCTCAGTCAAAAGGAATCAAATTGAGTTATTCTTCACTTATGAAACTTGCAACAATTTTAGTTAGGCATACTATTGGCTTTGGTCTTGTTGAAATTCTTTTGCAGGACAAAAATCTCCAATACATTTCTCTTAACGCACCAATTTCCCAAACTCCAATTTATGTTAGACATAATGAATTTGATGAATGTACGACAAACATATTACCAAGTCGTGAAGACTCTGACAGTTGGGCTGCAAAGTTTAGAATGATTTCTGGTCGGCCACTTGATGAGGCAAATCCTATTTTGGACACTCAACTTGAAATTGGAAAATTAAGAGCAAGAATTGCAATTATTCAAGAGCCTCTTAGTCCGGATGGACTTGCCTATTCAATTAGGCGTCACAGGGAGAACCCTTGGACACTCCCACTTTTTATTCAAAACAAAATGCTTAATCCTCTTGGTGCTGGACTTTTGAGTTTTTTAATTGATGGAGCAAGAACTCTTTTGATTGCTGGGACAAGAAGTTCAGGTAAAACTTCTTTACTTGGAAGTTTAATGCTTGAAATAAACCCCAATTCTAGAATCATAACTGTTGAAGATTCACTTGAACTTCCGATAGAATCTCTTAGAGATTTGAATTATGATATTCTTAGGATGAAAGTTCGTTCAGCTCTTTTGAAATCAGGTGCAGAGGTTTCTGCGGATGACGGAATTAGAACTTCTTTAAGACTTGGAGACAGTTCTTTAATAGTTGGTGAAGTTCGTTCGGTTGAAGCAAAAGCACTTTATGAGGCTATGAGAGTAGGTGCTCTCGCTAATGTTGTTGCAGGGACAATTTATGGTGCTTCACCTTATGCAGTTTTTGACAGAGTCGTAAATGATCTTGGAGTTCCAGCAACGAGCTTTAAAGCAACTGATATAATTGCTGTAGCTAATCCAATAAAATCTGCAGATGGATTACATTCTTGGAGAAGACTTCTTAACATTTCAGAAGTAAAAAAACATTGGAAAGAAGATCCTGTTAGGGAAAAGGGTTTTAGTGATTTAATGGCTTACAACGTCGAAAAAGACGAGTTAGAGGCAAGTGACGCAATGATTAATGGAGAGAGTGACGTTATTAAAGACTTGGCTTCTAAAGTTAAAGGATGGGCTGGAAATTGGGATGCAGTTTATGATAACATTCTTTTAAGAGCAAAAGTAAAAAATGAAATCGTTAAATTAGCTGAAGTTACTGGAAAGAATGAAATTCTTGAAGCAAAATTCAATACTCTTGCAAATCACCAATTTCATAAAATTTCTGATGAGATAATTAAAGAAGTTGGTTTGCCTTTGAGTGAGAGGGTTTTTCCTAAATGGCAAAAGTGGCTTAACAACGAAGTAAGAAATTGGAAAGAATAATTTCGGATTCTAAACATTTATTAATTATTTTTATCTTGTTATTCATAAGAGGTGGGCAACTTTGAAAAGAAAAAGTGTGGATGAAATTTTAAAAAAGTACGGTGCAAAAATAGAGGGACAGATAAACTCTTCTGGGGAAAACAAGGATTACAGCGGCTCTTATGAGAAATTTAAAGGAGAAATTTCTAGAGAGTATTCTACTTATGAAAGATGGGCAAATAGCCTCGGGAATTTTGTTCATGTTAAACCTTCAAAAAAAGATAAAGAGAGGATTTCAAAAAGTTTGGAAGCAGCACATTTGTCAGTTGAACCTTGGCAAGCTTTAGGACTTTCGGTTATGGCTTTTTTAACAATATTTTTTGTAGGTGTTTTTATTTCAATTGGAATAACTTTAGTTAATGGAAATCTTACTTCATTTCCATTTTTGTTTTTCTTTCTTTTGGTTATTTTTTCAGTTTTCCTTTTTTATTTTTTAAGTCAATATCCTGAAAGGCTTGCAAACAAATGGAGGCTTAAAGCATCGAGTCAAATGGTTCCTGCAATTTTGTACATTGTTGTTTACATGAGGCACACTCCAAATTTGGAAAAAGCAATTCAATTTGCTTCGGAGCATTTACAATATCCTTTGTCTCTTGACTTCAAAAAAATATTTTATAATGTAGAAATTGGAAAATATTCGACGATAAAGGAAAGTCTAGATGTTTATTTAGAAAGTTGGAGGGGTTATTCAACAGAGTTTATTGAAAGTTTTCATTTAATTGAATCAAGTTTATTTGAACCAAGTGAAGCGAGAAGAATTTCTACTTTGGAAAAAGCTCTTCAAGTTGTTCTTGATGGGGTTTATGAAAAAATGCTTAAATTTAGTCATTCGGTTAGGACTCCTTTAACAAATGTTTATATGCTTGGAGTTGTTTTACCAACTTTAGGATTAGCTTTAATTCCTCTTGCTTCAGCAATGATTGGAGGACTATTAACTTATGTTCATATTTTTATTTTGTTTAATTTGGTTGTTCCTTTTTTTGTTTATTATTTAACTGATAAAGTTTTGACTCTTCGGCCTGGAGGATACGGAGAAACAACTCTTTTGGAAAAAAATCCCCTTTACCCAAAATACAAAAGTAATAAACCTTATTGGAAAGCTTTTTGGATTGTTTTACCCTTTTTCGTTTTGAGTTTACTTCCTTTAATTTTCCAGTTCACTCCTCTTCCTAGTCTTCTTGGAATTTCAAAAGACTTTTCTTTTGGTTCAGTTGGTTTGAATTTCTTGGGAAGTGGGAATTTATTTGGTTTTATAAAGACTTCGACGGGAATTGCTGGACCTTTTGGACTTGGAGCACTTTTACTTGGAATGCTTTTCCCAATTTCGGTTGCTTTGTTTTTTGCAATTGCTTACAAAGGAAAAACTAAAGATTTAATTGTTGAAAGAGGAAAAACTAAAGAGCTTGAAAATGAATTTAATAATTCACTATTTCAATTAGGGAATAGGTTAGGAAACGGAGTTCCTCCTGAATTGGTTTTTGGGAAGGTAGCCGAGTCAAATAGGGGTTTGAGAACTGGGGAGTTTTTTAGTAAAGTTAATTATAATATTCGTCAAATGGGAATGAGTGTAGAAAAAGCACTCTTTGACAAAAATAGGGGGGCAATAAGATTCTTTCCATCTGACTTGATTGCAACTTCTATGAGGGTTTTAATTGAATCAAGTAAAAAAGGGTTAAAAATTGCTGCAGTAAGTTTGATGAGTATTTCAGAATATGTCAAAAATTTAGATAAAATTACTTCGAGGTTGAAAGATTTACTTGCGGAAATAACTAGTGACATGAAGAGTAACATGACTTTTTTAGCACCTTTACTTTCTGGAATTGTTGTGGGGCTTGCTGCAATGATAACTCAAATACTTGGAATGCTTAAAATTGGGGACCTTGCAGGTGCCGGGGCTGGGAACTTAGGGTCTCTTTCAAATTTGATAAATCTTTTTCAATATGAGAGTATGATTCCTCCTTATTTTTTACAAATTTCAGTTGGAATTTATTTAATAGAGATAATCTTTATTTTAACTTCTACGCTTGTAACAATTGATTCAGGGGAGGATAGGCTGGAAATGACTAACAAGATTGGGGCAAACTTAAAGAGAGGGATGCTCCTTTATTTTGGAGTTGCTCTTTTGAGTGTACTTGCTCTCTCAATTTTAAGTACAGTTGTTTTAGGAAATTTGCTTGGGTAGATTTAGTAATCTTTATTAAATCCTTTTCTCTTTTTTATTTATGAATTTAAAGAGGTTTTTTGTTGGGAAAAAAGGGATCGTTTCAGAATATCTCCCTTGGATTATAATTGCTGTTGCAGTTTTAGTTATTTTGATGATTTCAATTTTCTTTTTGAAAGGGAAAGGAATTTCTGCTCTTGAGGGGTTAAAAAATCTTTTTAGAGGAGGATAAAAATGTCAGGATTAACAGTTGAACAAATTATAAAATTAGTGATTGGGGCTTTAGTAGTTGTTGCGGTCCTTTTTGGAGTTTATATTATTTTTAAAAATCAAATTCTTGATTTTTTTAATGGAATTCCTGTTAATGTGAGTAGTGGAAATTTTTGGAGAACATTTTATGGATAAAAAACAAAAAAAAGGAATGCTTCTTGCAAGTGAGGTTGTGAAGTTAGTTATCGCTTTAATAGGGATAGTTCTTTTAGTTTATTTATTGTATTCTTTATATTACACGAATGTTCACGAAAAAGATTTGAAGGAAGCAAAAGCAACAATTGGAAGGATTAAAGACATTATTCAAAGACTTGAAGCTGGAAAAATTGATAGTGAGAAAGTTACGGACATAAATCCCTCTGGTTGGTCTTTTTTTAGTTTTATAGGA
>Ga0114931_10006506_pt1 | contig 14358 bp, 10 predicted proteins | sample 2SBtaG_FD_89579 | JGI IMG/M metagenome (GOLD analysis project Ga0114931, IMG submission 89579) | Deep subsurface microbial communities from Kolumbo volcano to uncover new lineages of life (NeLLi) - 2SBTROV14_V59a metaG | ecosystem: Environmental > Aquatic > Marine > Volcanic | place: Kolumbo...
GTTTGATCACGATTACCGGACAGATCAATTCATAATGGCTGGTGTATCAGGAAAACTTGCGCTCGCTTTTTACGACATTCACGCTAGAACCCCCAGGAAATAAATGTTGCAGTTACGACTCAATACAACACTTTTGTTTAAGAAAACTGAGCGCTTTGGCAATAGTCATAGTGCTTTGTTCGTCTGTACTGCGCAAAGGTTTGATGCTGACAAGCCCCTGCATAACTTCATCCTCACCTAATATCAGCGCAAATTCCGCAGCACTTTTATCAGCCTTCTTAAACTGACTTTTAAAACTGCCACCACCACAATGCATTTGTAATTTAAAGCCCGGAATGGTATCCCTGATTTTTTCAGCAAAGTTCAAACCGGCCCGTTCAGCTGCGCCGCCAACCAAAATCATGTAGGCATCAAGTTTTTTGCCAGTGATCTTTACTTCTGCGGTTTCTAATAATGCCATGAGACGCTCCATTCCCATCGCAAACCCGATGGCAGTGTTGGATCGGCCGCCCAACTGCTCAACCAGGCTATCATAACGCCCCCCGGCACAGACTGTCCCCTGTGCGCCTAATGCATCAGTCACCCACTCAAACACGGTTTTGCCGTAATAATCCAGGCCCCTAACCAAGCGGCTGTTTATACTGTAATCTATCTTAAGGGCATCCAGCGACTCCATAATCGACTGAAAGTGCTCCCGGCTTGCCGAGCCCAGAAATTGCATCAATTCAGGCGCATTCCTGACTATCTGCTGCATCTCCGGATTTTTAGTATCCAAAATTCGCAATGGATTGCTTTGCAGACGCCGTAAACTATCATCGTCTAATGCCTGCCGGTGCGCTTCAAAATATTCCACCAGAATACTGCGATAAACCTGTCTTTCCTCGATAGTACCCAAGGTATTGAGTTGTAACTTAATTTTCCCACTGATGCCCAGTCTTTTCCATAACCGGGCAGTCAATGCGATTATCTCCGCATCAATATCCGGGCCCCGCATACCATAAGTTTCAACACCCAGTTGTACAAACTGCCGGTAACGGCCTTTCTGCGGCCGTTCGTGCCGAAACATCGGGCCATAATACCAAAGTCTATGCACTTGATTATGCAATAACCCGTGTTCCAGATACGCCCTGAGGCAACCTGCAGTCCCTTCCGGCCTTAAGGTCAGAGAATCACCATTGCGATCATCAAAGGTGTACATCTCCTTTTCCACAATATCAGTGACTTCACCGATCGAGCGTTTAAATAACTCAGTTTTTTCAACGATAGGCAGCCGAATCTCTTTATAATCATAAATGGCGAGTAGCTCTCTAATGATCTGTTCAACAAACTGCCAGCGTGACGTTTGTTCGGGCAGCAGATCATGCATACCCCGAATTGCCTGGATATTTTTTGCCATTCTAAATAGGTTGGTTAATTGCCCGGAATATCGCCGCTGTGTTTAAAATAATTTTTTTGCTTCTTTTGAATCGGGAAATTTCTGTATCAGTAAACTGCGATATTTTTCCGCCATATTTTCATCCCCCAAGGCATGCTCAATATTAAACCCAAGCAATAAAGACTCGGCAGAATAGTTTCCCTCACTTGCACCAGCAAAACGCTCAAGAAACCCCCGTGCAGACATATAGTTTCCCTGCTGGTAATTAATTTTGCTAAGCTCAATTAATGCCGGCGCATAATTGTTCTGCAGGGCCAGTGCTTTTTTAAAATAACTTTCTGCTTTATCCCGATGCCCCTGAACTAACACACAATGTCCGATATTGGTAAATGCCTGCCAGCGTGCTCTATTTATGGGACTGTTTACGGCCCGCTGCAAATAAGGCATGGCTGCCTGAAAGTCATTTTGATTGCATAAGAAGCGCCCATAATTATTTAAGGTGTCGGTGTCATCCGGCGCCAATGCCAGCGCTTTATTAAAATGGCGGCGTGCCTGCTCCGCTTTTTCAATGCGCTCATATGCCACTGCAATGGCATTTTGAGTTTTTGCATTTTCTGAATCAATTTTTAATGCCAATTTCAGTTTTTGCATGGCTATATCATTCATCCCTAGATTTAGATATCGAATTCCCAGTTCCCGATAAATAGCTAATTTTTCCTGATCCGTATATTCTTGCTTTTTGTCAGTGGCACAACTGAATAAAAACACCGAAAGGCATAAAACTAACATTCTTTCAAGCCGCACGACCCGCCTCCGCTTGTTGCAATCGCAATGCCCTGCGACTCTTATCTTTAACTTTTCCAACCAACTGTCCACAAGCCGCATCGATATCATCACCCCGGGTTTTCCTAATGGTGGCAATCATTCCGGCTGCATGCAGGATGTTCCGGAAACGCTCGATTGCTGTAGCCGGTGAACAACGATAGGCCGTTCCAGGAAATGGATTAAACGGAATCAGATTAATTTTAGCCGGTACATTTTTTAATAACTTAAGCAGTGCCCTTGCATCGGATGGTGTATCGTTAACGCCATCCAGCATTACATATTCAAAAGTAATCTTGCGCCGCGGCGAATGTCTTACGTTATGCTGACAAGCCGCCAACAGCTCTTGCAACGGATATTTTTTATTGATCGGCACCAGTTCATTGCGTAATGCGTCATTTACGGCATGCAGTGATACCGCCATACTGACATCACAGACTTCAGTTAATCGATACATGGCCGGAACGATGCCGGAAGTACTCACAGTAACCCGCCGTTTGGAGAGCCCATAGGCAAAATCATCAAGCATCAGGTTCATTGCCGTCACCACATTATCAAAATTCAGCAATGGCTCACCCATGCCCATCATAACCACATTGGTTATTTTACCGGCATCCCCCAGCCTGTTCTGCGCCATCCAGAGTTGGCCGATAATTTCAGCGGCTGTTAAGTTACGATTAAATCCCTGCTGCGCTGTTGAGCAAAAACTACAGGCAAGCGCGCACCCAACTTGTGATGAAACACACAATGTCCCACGTCCATTTTCAGGGATAAAAACCGTCTCAACACGGTTTCCACAAGGCATTTGCAAAATCCATTTCCGGGTATCATCGGCAGCTTGCTGTTCAAACACAATCTCCGGTGGCGTAATATGGCACCGTACTTGTAAACGGGCGCGCAACGCCTTGCTAAAATTGCTCATCAACTGAAAATCGGTCATACCGAGTTGATAAACCCATTTCATAAACTGCGTTGCGCGAAATGGCTTCTCACCCATTTCGACAAAAAAGGCTTCCAGACCTTTTCTGTCGAAGTTGAAAAGATTTATTCTATCGTGTACGGTTGCAGAGTTCATTTTCTGAGAAAAAGAAGGCTATTTCTTCTTGGGCCGTTTCGGGCGCATCTGAACCATGTACTGCATTTTCATCAATACTGTTGGCAAAATCAGCTCTAATCGTTCCGGTATCGGCTTCCGCCGGATTCGTTGCCCCCATCAGTTCACGGTTCCTTGCCACTGCATTTTCACCTTCAAGCACCTGAACCATAACCGGCCCGGAAATCATAAAGGCGACTAAATCGTTAAAAAAAGGACGTTCTTTATGAACGGCGTAAAAACCTTCTGCCTGATTTTTGCTGAGCTGTAACATTTTAGCTGCAATGATTTTCAATCCGTTTTTTTCAAAACGAGAGTATATTTCACCGATGACATTTTTTGCGACAGCATCCGGTTTGACAATAGAAAAAGTACGCTCGACAGCCATTTAAAGAACTCCTTATGTTAAAAAAATAGTAAATAAAATTAATAAGACCGGCTATAGCCCTAAATTATTCCTGAACTGATGCTTTTTATACGGATAACCAGACACGAGGATCGCATTCACAAAAAATTAAAAATCTTCGTTCATCCTTCATAGGCGAGACGGGAACTTTTTGATCGCTGTGTAACCAATAGCCGGCTTTCGTGCCGTAGTAAAGTCACGGATACAAGGCATGAAAACTGTAATAGCCTAAGGCATTTTATTTATTTCAGCACCTTCTTTATCCGGCATCTTCAAGTCTTCTTTACTGATCCCCAAGGCTAAAACCACTGGACTGGCAACAAAAATAGAGGAGTAAGTGCCGATGATCACGCCGACCAGCAAGGCAATCGAAAAATTGTGAATAATTTCTCCACCCAAAAATGCCAGTGCTAATAACACCAGAATGGTGGTAAATGAGGTCATTAAAGTCCGGCTCAAGGTTTGATTTATTGATTTGTTCATAATTTCTTCTGCCGAACCCTTGCGCAGCTTTCTGAAATTCTCCCGGATACGGTCAAAAACCACGATGGTATCGTTCAAAGAATAACCGATAACCGCCAGCACAGCTGCCAGAACGGTCAGATCAAACTCCATTGAAAACAGGGAGAAAAAACCCAGCGTAATCAGAACATCATGAATCAACGCCGCAACAGCACCGAGTGAAAATTTATATTCAAAACGCCAGGCAACATAAACCAGAATACCGAATATGGAATACAACATGGCCAATCCACCATCTTCAGCTAATTCATCTCCAACTTGTGGACCAACAAATTCCACACGTCGTAAATCTGCGGGCTGCGCGGCATTTTGATTAATTGTTTCCATAATCTGAGTGCTGAGCTGGGATTGTTTTAATTCCGGTTTGGGTTTTAAGCGAATCAGCACATCTTTCGTTGTACCGAAATTCTGCACAGAGGCATCTTCAAAGCCGCCCTGCGTCAAAGCTTCCCTGATGGACTTTATGTCTGCAGCCTGGTGATAGCCTATTTCAACTAAAGTTCCCCCGGTAAAGTCAATACCTAAAGCTAAATTTTTGACCGCCAGTGAACCGATGGAGATAATTAACAGCAACGATGACAGAACCAAAGCCATCTGGCGTTTGCCCATAAAATCAAATTGTTTATTCATAGATAATATTTTTTCTGTTGAACCTACTCAGGGTAAGATAAAAATCTTAGTGTTTGCAGCCGGAAAACAGGCCGTCACGACTAAGGAACCTTGCAAGAATAATTTGCTTTATTCTCACTCGAACCCTAAACGCTATATCGATAATTTTTCCACGCGCCGTCGACCATAAATCCAGTTGATCAACATGCGCGTTCCGAGTATAGCCGTAAACATTGAGGTCAAAATACCAATCGATAAAGTGACAGCAAAGCCTTTAACCGGTCCGGTGCCAAAGCCGAACAATACCAGCGCAACCAGCAAAGTGGTAATGTTGGCATCAAAAATCGTTCCGAACGCTTTTTCGTAACCAGTAAATATACTGGCTTGCGGCGTATTTTTATTGCGTATCTCTTCACGAATCCGCTCAAATATAAGGACGTTTGCATCAACCGCCATACCCAGAGTCAGAACGATCCCGGCAATACCCGGTAAGGTCAACGTTGCCTGTATCAATGATAACAATGCAATAATAATCACCAGATTAAAGACCAGTGCAATATCGGCAACTATACCGAACATTTTATAATAGAATGCCATGAACCCCAGCACCAGCATCAGTCCGACAAAAACGGAAATCATGCCTTTATCAATATTGTCCTTACCCAGACTGGGTCCCACGGTGCGTTCTTCCACAATGTCCACAGGCGCCGCCAAGGCGCCTGCACGCAATAGCAAAGCCAGATTACGCGCCGCATTAGTATTATCCAGACCGGTGGTTTGAAACCTTTTACTGAATATGCCCTGGATGGTCGCAAGACTGATGACTTTCTCGGTTTTTTCTTTATGCCGGACTTTTTTTCCGTTTTCTATCCGTGTTTCCGTTTTATATTCGATAAAAACAACGGCCATCGGCTTGCCAACATTTTTCTGTGTGGTTTTGCCCATTTTTTTGGCGCCAACGCCATTTAAAGTGATAAACACAGCAGCAGAACCGTTTTGATCCAGGCCCGAAGAAGCATCGACAATCTGATCGCCGGTTACAATAATCTTCCGCTTCAGTAAAACCGGTTTACCTTTTTTATCATAATATAACCGACTGCCCACCGGCACATGTCCCTGGACAGCTTTTTGGGCGTCATGTTCGACATCAACCAAGCGATATTCCAAGGTCGCTGTTTTTCCGAGAATTTCTTTCGCTCTGGCAGTATCTTGTACCCCTGGCAGCTGCACAACAATGCGCCTGTCCCCCTGCTGCTGAATGACCGGTTCAGCCACGCCCAATTCATTGACCCGGTTACGCAGGGTAGTCATATTCTGCGCTATTGCAAATTTTTTGATTTCCTTACGCTCGGAATCAGAAAGTTTCGCTAGTAAGGTATACGGTTCAGTACTCTCACTCAGATCCAGACTACGCAATTCAGAGTGAATAACATCTCTGGCCGCCGCCAATTGATCCGCATCTTTGAGTCTGATTTTTATATAGCCTTTATCTTTTGTAACCGATTTATAATGCACTTTTGCAGCACGTAAGGCCGAGCGGACATCACTGTTATAACGCTCCTCCGCCTGTTTAATAGCAGCATCCATATCGACTTCCAGCAAAAAATGCACCCCACCCCGCAAATCCAGCCCAAGATACATAGGATCGGCCCCCAGGGATTGCAGCCAACCGGGCGTTGCAGGCGCCAGATTTAAAGCAACGGAAAATTTATTTCCCAAATTATCACGCAACAAATCCGCAGCGTGGAGTTGTTGATCGGTATTATTGAAGCGGATTAATACCCGGTTGCTTACTTTTTGCACCGATTTGCTGTCGATTGATGCATCGCTCAGAATGCGTTTAATCTGTTGTAACCGGGTAGTTTCCAGGGGTTCATCCTGCAACGGTGAAACCTGGACAGAAGGATCCACCCCAAACAGGTTGGGTAAGGAATATAGCATCCCGAAAACAAAAATAATCAGGATAAGGAGGTTTTTCCAAAGAGGGAAATGGTTGTGCATCTTATTTCCAAAAGAGAATGCGGGTTATTTCCGGCCGGCAAATTGCCGTCCGGCTTTAATTGCTAATTTCATTAGCAAAGAACTAAGGTAACTTGTAACTAACAACCCAACATCTTGCGGGTCTTTTTATCCGTCTTCGGCCTTGTTGCAATGCTCCGGTCACATAGCTCACTATGTTGCCTCCGTTGTGCCCTAAAACGTACAAAAAACCAGCGCAATCCTGGGATTTATTGATTGCGGGTTACCTAATGACTGTTATTGGTTTTTTTTCCAACAAGCTTACTCGATGCCTTATAGGTGCCTTTAGGCATCATACTGGATATGGCGTGCCGTTGGACTTTGAGAAATACATTGTCTGCGACCTCTAAGCGTACAAAATTATTATCAAGGTCAGCCACTTTACCCAAAATTCCACCATTAGTGACAACTTCATTCCCTTTTGCCAGTGTCTCAATCATTTTTTTCTGTTCTTTATTGCGTTTTGATTGTGGTCGTAGAAACAGAAAATAAAAAAATATCAGTATGCCCAGTGGGAAAAGCAACCCTTCCAAACCAGGCGCTTGTGCTGCCGGTTCAGCCGCTAATGCATCAGAAATAAAAAAATTCATTGATTTTTCCAGTAATTGTTATCGTGTTTTGACCTTGCCAGGACTTTAAATCAAGCCAACGCGTAAGGCGCGAATAAAATTTGCATATTATGCCACAACAGGAACAGACTTGTCTCTTTGTTGATAAAACTGAGTGACAAACGTCTTCAAGGCATCACTTGCAATCGCTGCGCGCAAACCTTGCATTAATTTCAGATAATAATAAAGATTATGGATGGTATTGAGTCTTGCACCCAGAATTTCACCGCATTTATCCAAATGCCGCAAATAGGCGCGCGAATAATGCTGACACGTATAGCAACCGCAGGCATCATCCAACGGTCCGGTATCGAATTGATAACGGCTGTTCCGGATTCTGACCACGCCACTATGGGTAAAAAGATGACCATTGCGTGCATTCCGGGTAGGCATTACACAATCAAACATATCAACCCCGCGCCTGACCGCCTCAACCAGATCTTCCGGTGTTCCCACCCCCATCAAATAGCGGGGTTTGTCTGGCGGCATTTTACATTGCAGCGCATCCAGCGTTGCCATCATTTCAGCTTTTGGCTCGCCTACTGACAATCCACCGATGGCATAACCATCGAAGCCAATATCCATCAACCCGGCAATCGATTCCTGGCGCAAATGCTCATACATGCCACCCTGCACTATGCCGAACAGCGCCGCAGGATTATCACCATGCGCAGCTTTACTGCGTTGTGCCCAACGCAAAGATAGCCGCATCGAATCCGCCGCCGTGGCAACGCCCGCAGGGTAAGGCGTACATTCATCGAATATCATGACAATATCCGATCCCAGCGTCCGTTGAACCTGCATGGATTCTTCCGGACCCATAAATAGGGTACTGCCGTTAATCGGTGACTTAAACGTTACGCCCTGTTCTGAAATTTTTCGCAGATCACCCAGACTGAACACTTGAAAACCACCGGAATCGGTCAACACTGGCCCTTCCCAATGCATAAAATCATGCAAATCTCCATGAGCCCTAATGACCTCCATACCCGGCCGAAGCAACAGATGAAAAGTATTGCCCAAAATAATCTGCGCACCGATACCGGTTAATTCCTCGGCGGTCATAGCCTTGACCGATCCGTAAGTCCCGACCGGCATAAATACGGGTGTTTCAATTGTGCCGCGGGCAAATTTCAAACGGCCACGGCGGGCATGTCCGATAGTATTGAGTAATTTAAAATCCATGCGGCTTTATCACGAATAAAAAGGCGAGGATTATCCAGCTAATTGGCGTAAGAATGCAAATTTATATTAAACGCTTCATTTTTCTGTACAATTGACATTTTATTAAGCGATACAATAAACTTCTCGGTCAGCCTCCTAGCCACAATCTTAATCCAGAGTTAGAGCAGATTTGCTGAGAGCTATTCCGCTTAAATATTTTCTTCAACTACCGCATAGTTTCATGGACGAATTCATACATCTTTTAAATCAATGGCTTGTAATTTTTTGCACTGTCTTATTAAGCAATGAATTCAACTGCTTTTTTTATAGTTAAGCCATTACAAAACTTAGCAACACCAAGCACGAAATAAAGACTTAAACCTATGAATATAGCCTCTAATACCAGTAATCCACCTCTTAGAATAGGTATCCCCGGATTCGCCTATGCTGATCTGCATAGTCCTGCCCGCCTTGCCGAACTACTCACACAATTTGAAGGCAGTGTGCAACAACATGATCCGGCACTCTTTGCGCAATATACGGCTTATCATCAATGCCAGGGCAATGGCATGGAGCCCGAGAAAATATCTGAAATACTGGTAAAAATGGCGCCGCTGGTCGGTGAATTTGTGGCCCGCCTGTTCAACTTAGAAAATGAACGAAACCAGCAAATCAAAGTCATTCAGCAACAATTCGATCAGGTTTTTAAATTTCGCGACGAGATTATCAGTAAGCTGAAAAAACACTTCAAAGGCGAGACTATCGATCGCTGGGACATTCATTTATTGCAGCAACAAATGCATGCCATAATGGCGGCTGTAACAGAGCAAAAGCAGCGGGAAAAAGACCCCGAAGCCACACTCAGCGAGTTTGCGATAACCTTGTGGCAACTCGTCAACAACGATGCAAATACAACCGGGAATACTGCCGTAATGGATGAAAAAGCAGACATCTTGCGGCAGAAAATAGAAAAACACGAACAAGCGAATACGCTGCTGAGCGAGGCAACGGGTAAAAAGGATCCCGGACAATTTCTTACGGCTTTGCTGGATATCGTTTACCGCTGGTGTTATGCCGCAACCCAAACGACAGAATTACAAGCCATCGTTGCTGACTGGGTCAGCTTTAAAAGCCCCGGCAGAACCGATTTTAAACATCTGGTTGAACATGACACCGTAAAAAAACAAGATTATTCTGTATGGGCGGCAGAACCAGCTGAACATCGCTGCCGTGATGGTTTTGCACTAACCGATAAACGTTTTAACGAACGTCAGGTGCTTTATGAGGTTGATCATTGCATCTATTGCCATGACCGCAATACCGATTCCTGCTCCAAAGGAATGAAAAACAAAAAAGATGGCAGTTATAAACAAAACGCGCTGGAGGTACCTATAACCGGCTGTCCGCTGGAAGAAAAAATCTCTGAAATGCATGTGCTAAAACGCCACGGTGACAACATAGGCGCTCTGGCACTGATTATTATCGACAATCCGATGTGCCCGGGAACGGGACATCGTATCTGTAATGACTGCATGAGGGGCTGTATTTTCCAGAAAACTGAACCGGTCAATATTCCACAGATAGAAACCAATGTTCTAACGGATGTTTTATTCATGCCCTGGGGATTTGAAATTTATAGTCTTTTGACTCGCTGGAACCCGCTTAATGTCAAGCGACCCTGTATACAAGCATACAACGGAAAAAATGTTCTGGTTGCCGGTATGGGGCCAGCTGGCTACACACTTTCGCATTATCTGTTAAATGAAGGTTTTGGCGTCGTCGGTATTGATGGCTTGAAAATCGAACCGCTGCCCCCAGAACTGACCGGTGACAGACAGAATGCGCCATTGCCGATTCATGATTTTAACAGCTTGTATGATGAACTGGATAAACGCATCATGCTCGGTTTCGGCGGTGTGGCCGAATACGGCATCACCGTGCGTTGGGATAAGAATTTTCTAAAAGTTATTTATTTGAATTTACTGCGGCAAAATGCTTTTCGTTGCTATGGCGGCGTGCGTTTCGGCGGCACATTAACAATCAACGAAGCCTGGGACTTGGACTTTGATCATATTGCCATTGCTTCCGGTGCCGGCAAGCCCACCGTAATTGGTTTAAAAAATAATTTGATTCGCGGCATTCGCAAGGCCTCTGATTTTCTAATGGCACTGCAATTAACCGGCGCTGCCAAAGAATCCTCCCTGGCTAATCTGCAGGTGCGGCTGCCGGCCGGCGTCATCGGCGGCGGACTGACCGCAATTGATACAGCCACAGAACTATTGGCCTATTACCCGGTACAGGTCAGTAAATTTCTGCAGCGTTATGAAAAACTGGTTGCTGAATATGGCGAGCCAACGATCCGGTCCCGCTACGATACGGAAGAACAATTAATCCTGGATGAATTTTTAGCGCATGGCCGCAGCGTCAGAACAGAACGTGAACGCGCGGCATCAGTCGGTGAAACACCTGATTTTATGCCATTGCTGGAACAATGGGGTGGCGTCACCCTGTTTTATCGTAAAGGAATAAAAGATTCGCCCGCCTACCGGCAGAATCATGAAGAAATTCATGAAGCATTGACTGAAGGAATACTGCTCGCCGAAGGTATGAGTCCAGTTGCAGCTATGCCAGACGAATACGGCCATCTGCAAGCTGTAAAATTTGAAAAACTGGCGCAGCAGGACGGCAAATGGCAAAAAATTCAGGATCTGGAAATTGCATTGCGCAGTTTGTTTGTTGCTGCAGGAACCTCGCCAAACACCATATATGAATCGGAGCACCCCGATACTTTTGAAATGGACCATAAATTTTACCGCCGTTATGAACCGCAAGGACCAGCCCAAGCGCCTGAATTACTTCAGATGACTGACACCACCTGGCCGAAAATAGGCAAACCGGCACCGTTCACATCTTATCAGCGCGATGGCAAATATATATCCTATTATGGTGACAATCACCCGGTTTATGCTGGCAATGTGGTTAAAGCTATGGCCAGCGCCAAAGATGGCTATCCCTACATTGCCAACTTGTTCGCCGATGAAATCAAACAATTGAATCCAGATGATCAAGCAATTCGGCAAGCCAGTCTCAAACATTTTCAGGAACATCTCGATGATGCGCTGCGCGGCCGGATTGTCAGTATTAACCGTTTAACGCCGACCATAATTGAAGTCATTGTCAGAGCACCGCTTGCAGCAAAAAAATTCTGCCCCGGACAGTTTTACCGGGTACAAAATTATGAGACCCTGGCGCCGGTCAAACAAGGAACTGTCCTGGCCTCGGAAGGTGTTGCGTTAACCGGCGCCTGGGTAGACAAAGAAAACGGGTTGATTTCCTTGATAGCCCTGGAAATGGGTAGTTCCACACGCTTGTGCGCCACTTGGAAATCCGGCGATCCGATTGTTGTCATGGGGGTTACCGGAACCCCTACGGACATCCCTTCAGGCCAGACAGTTTTATTACTGGCCGGTGGTTTAGGTAATGCAGTGTTGTTTTCTATCGGCAAAGCATTGCGTGCAGCGGGAAATCAAGTGCTTTATTTTGCCGGTTACCGAAATCGGGAAGATCTGTTCAAGGTTGAAGATATTGAAGCAGCCTCCGATTTGATCGTATGGGCCGTAGATGACCGTCCCGGCAATGAACCGATCCCGGTGACCCGCCCACAGGACAAAAGTTTTGTCGGTAATATCGTCGAGGCGATGCTGGCCTATGCAAAAGGCGAATTGGGCGACACCCCTATCCATTTGGATGATGTCGATCACTTGATAGTAATTGGCTCCGACCGGATGATGTCGGCGGTAAAAGATGCCCGTTATAGTGTATTAAAACCCTATCTGAAGCCGCATCATGAAGCTATCGGCTCTATCAATTCGCCCATGCAATGCATGATGAAAGGTGTTTGCGCACAGTGTCTCTGCAAACATATTGATCCGGAAACCGGTGAAACTTATTTCGTCTATTCCTGCTACAACCAGGACCAGGAACTGGACCGGGTTGATTTTGACAATCTTCATGCCCGGCTAAGGCAGAATTCTGTACAGGAAAAGCTTTCAACACTTTGGCTTGATTATATATTAAAGGACGAATAGTAGAATTTCTTTGTGTCTTATAACGCTCTGCGCCCTGTCACAATATTAAGATAAAACATTCAAAATTGGCGATAATTTGCCGAATTTTATAATGATTTCTTAAAAGGTAACGGGCGCGGGCGGTAGACACCAGTAAGGACTTGATTGAAGTCAACAAATTTAAGGAACGTCATCGCCGTTGTGAAAAAGACTAGCCCTGATTTCAGTGTTTAAATTATTCGGGTGGTCCAAGTGTAAAGCAACAGGAAAGCAACCTATTTCAATGCCTTACAACAAGGCCCACCGCGATAAGATGCGTACTGGAAGTGGAAATAATTGAACGAAAAGCGTATATTCATCACTCTTTTAAAAAGGATCCATATTTATTTAGAAACGCTAAAAAGGTGAGAAAATAACCGTATCAATTACCGCAAAATTTGGGTTTATGAAGATTCTAGTGGGTAATGCATTAAGCGCTTTGGTTTTTACGGTACAAAAACATTACACAGAGCACACCGAGACCACAGAGAATAAAGCTATCTGTACTTTCTGTTTGCCCTATTGTTTTAGGGTGCATTACCATAAATTTCCACCATATCAGGACGTTCTGTGAAATAAAAGTGGGCCCAAATATAAAGATGGTTGAATAGTGCAGCCAATAGTGCGGCTTTGGACAACATTAACAAGCCGGGCAAATAGAGAATCATGAGGCCAAAAATGTACATGCCATTATCAGTATATTTAAATATTCCCTTTTTCACATAAGGCTTACTGTAGTTTTTGTCGAAATGATCAATACCATATGCTCTTTCAATAGTGAAATATTTTTCGACGGAATAAAGAAGATACATCACTAATGGTGTAATCAGTGCTGCAAAAGCATACGAAATAACCGGCTCTAAATGCAGCGTATCTTTATTACTTATTGCTAGCATAATCACAACAATTAACCGACCAGAAAAAAGTATTGAAAATCCTACTGCATAGATATTAAAAGATCGTTTCACACCAAATCGTTTTGTAAATGTATGCTGGTAGAGCTCTAATCGCCAGACGAGCCAAACATAAATCTGATGCACAACAGGCACGGCTATCGCGAGCCAAAACCATGTTTTTGTAGGGGTACCCCACAATGATCCGGCGAGCATTCCCGGTCTACTCGTTATATAAATATCTATAGCAATTATTAATAGTGTTAATGCCAGTAAATGCCAAATCTGGTGCTTAAATATTTTTTCAGTTGCGGTCATAGACCCAGCCTTAATCAAGTATCCCAGTAACTTAGTTTTCACAAGCAATCAAAGTAGAAATCAACAGCCTCCAGCATGGATGGGTGCTGAATTAATCAACAACATAAAAATTGCAGTTCGACTATATTAAATCGGTTTCCTATTATAGTTCTTGATAAATCGGCAGCTTGTTTGATAGCCGTCATGGAATCAAAAAGTCTTAGTTTACACTATTGTTTTGTTAGTTGCTGTATATGAAACTCCGGTTGTGGCATCGGTTTACCAATACCATAGCCTTGAGCATAGCCCACACCAATCTTAAATAAAGCTTCGAGAATTTGTTCATTCTCAACAAATTCGGCAACCGACTCGATGCCCATGCCATGGCCCACATTATTAATAGCATTCACAAATAAACGGTCTTCCCTACTTTCTGTGAGTTTA
>Ga0114931_10006507_pt1 | contig 14357 bp, 12 predicted proteins | sample 2SBtaG_FD_89579 | JGI IMG/M metagenome (GOLD analysis project Ga0114931, IMG submission 89579) | Deep subsurface microbial communities from Kolumbo volcano to uncover new lineages of life (NeLLi) - 2SBTROV14_V59a metaG | ecosystem: Environmental > Aquatic > Marine > Volcanic | place: Kolumbo...
GTATTTTATGCGCCCCGGAGAAAAAGAAGCACCCCCTGAGGTGCAGCGTGGATTTGAAACGATTCGTGATTCGATTCAACTCGCTGCCAAAGCTTTAAGGCCTGGAATCGAAGGCTGGAAAGTCGATGAGGTGGCGAGAAAATACATTGTCGATGCCGGATATGAGGAATACCCCCACGCTCTTGGCCACCAGGTTGGGCGAAAAGCCCACGACGGCGCCGGTATTCTCTGCCCCATTTGGGATCGCTACAAAAATCTGCCCTACCTAAAAGTCGAAGCGGGACAAGTCTATACCCTCGAACCGCGCCTGACCGTTAAAGGATACGGCGTCGCAACCATGGAAGAAATCGTCGTCGTCAGAGAAAACGGATGCGAGTTTTTGTCAGAGCCGCAGAAAGAGTTGATTTGTATTTCCTGATTTTTGTCGGAAAGGAAAGTTGTGCATATCGAAACAATCACCGTTGGCCCACTGATGGTCAATTCATATATCGTCGCATGTGACGCCACAAATGAAGCTGCGGTTATTGATCCCGGGGAAGAAGAAGATAAAATATTGCAAAAAATAGGAGAGATGGGGGCGCGTGTCAAATATATTCTCCTTACCCACGGGCACGTCGATCATCTCGGCGCAGTTGCCGAAATGCAGCAGGCAACGGGTGCAGAAATTTGCATCCACAAAAATGATGAGCCTTTTGTGGAGAATGCGGGTGTTCAGGCTTCATTTTTTGATCTGAGAGTTCCGGCTCCTTTCAAAATAGATCATTATGTAAAAGATGGAGATGAGCTGCAAGTCGGGGAATTGACTTTCAGCGTTCTGGAAACTCCCGGCCATAGTCCGGGAGGTGTGTGCTATCTCTGCGGGGATTCTTTATTTTCAGGTGATACGCTGTTTCAACAATCCATTGGTCGGACTGATTTGCCCGGCGGGGTACACCGGCAATTACTGGATTCAATTGGAAAGAAACTTTTGATCTTGCCTGAGAAGACAAAAGTTTATCCCGGACACGGACCGGCCACAACAATTGGGGAAGAAAAAAGGCTTAATCCGTTTCTTGTTTTATAGCAAAATGTAGCCGGGAAAAATTCCTTGCAAGTTTGCGAAAAATTGGTTAAAATTCGCTGCCTCTCAAAGCGGGCGAGACGTGCTTTGGATGTTTTTCAACGATAAAGTTTAATTGTGGAGGCGTTACTATGTCAGAAGTCATTGGTCTGAAAAAGGCGCAAGTTGTTATTCGGGAAGATGAGTGCAAAGGCTGTGATTTATGTGTTGAGGCTTGTCCTGAAAATGTTCTTTTTATACAGAAACATTTAAATCGCATGGGGTACCATCCCGCGGGGTACGTTGGCGAAGGGTGTACCGGATGCGGGTATTGCTTTTATCAATGTCCTGAACCCGGGGCCATTACGGTTTACAAAAAAGGTTACGTCGGAGAGGAGGTGGCTTGAGGTATGGCAAAACAACTCATTAAAGGTAACGAAGCAATCGTAAAAGGAGCAATCCTCGCCGGATGCCGATATTATTTTGGTTATCCGATTACGCCCGCTTCTGAAATTGCAGAAGCCGCAGCGTATTATATGCCCTTGGTTGGCGGTACATTTTTGCAGGGTGAAAGTGAAGTCGCTTCCATTCAAATGCTATACGGCGCAGCATCCGGTGGTGTACGATGCATGACCGCATCGTCCAGTCCGGGCATTAGTTTAAAGCAAGAGGGGATTTCCTATAGTGCCGGTTCTGAACTGCCCCTTGTTATTATTGATATCATGCGCGGCGGTCCTGGCTTGGGAAACATTGCCCCGGAACAGGGAGACTATAACCAGATGATTAAAGGCGGTGGCCATGGAAATTACAAGCTGATTGCTCTTGCTCCCAACTGTGCTCAGGAAATGTGTGATCTTACGATGTTGGCTTTTGAACTGGCTGACAAGTATCGCAATCCAGCCGTCATCCTTGCTGATGGTTTTATCGGCCAGATGATGGAACCCGTTGAATTTCCCGCTCCTGTTACAGAATTGCCCGAAAAGCCTTGGGCTATTCATGCGGATAAAAACGATGAGACAAGATTAATATGTTCTATCGAACTCGAACCTGAGGTTTTGGAGGCTCACAACAGGCATCTGCAAGAGAAATATGCTGAAGCGGAAAAAAATGAAGTTCGCTTTGAAGAATACAGAATAAAAGACGCAGAGGTTGTGCTTGTGGGGTATGGCGTTGTCTCACGCGTACTGCAAACGACGGTTGATGTTTTGCGCAATAAAGGGCACAAAGCAGGTTTGTTAAGACCGATAACACTGTGGCCGTTTCCTAAAAAGCGAATTGCTGAGCTGGCAGACACGGCCAATGATTTTATGGTAGTCGAGCTGTCAAATGGACAAATGGTCGATGATGTGCGTTTGGCTGTCAACGGCAAAAAACCGGTTCATTTTTATAATCGAATGGGCGGAATGGTTCCTTCGCCTGAAGAAATTGCTGACCAAGTAATAAAATATTTTGAGGATTAGAAAATGGCTGAGAAGGTATTAACGAAAGCTGCAAGTTTTTATGATGTTTATGAGCGTAAAAGCGGTGCACAGGATGTCACGCATTACTGCCCCGGATGCGGGCATGGTGTTTTGCATAAGCTGATTGCTGAAGCCATTGATGACTTTGGCATTCGCGACCAAACTATATTTATCAGTCCTGTTGGCTGTAGTGTTTTCGCCTATTATTATTTTCGAGTTGGTAATATTCAGGTCGCTCACGGGCGTGCGCCGGCAGTTTCCACCGGCATCAAAAGAACGCATCCCGAGAGCATCGTCATCAGCTACCAGGGTGATGGTGACTTGGCAGCAATCGGCGGCAACAACATTTTGCAGGCAGCCAATCGCGGAGAAAAGATCACTGTATTTTTTGTGAACAATGCAATTTACGGCATGACTGGCGGCCAAATGGCGCCGACCACATTGATTGGGCAGAGGACAACGACAACACCACGCGGGCGTACTTCATCGAACGAAGGCTTTCCGCTAAAAATGTGCGAACTGATTTCAACATTGGAATCGCCAATTTATGTCGAACGAGTTGCTTTGACTGATCCTAAAAACACATCCAAAGTTCGGCGAGCTGTAAGAAAAGCTCTGCGGAATCAGATTGAAAACAAAGGATTTTCTTTTGTCGAAGTGCTGTCTGCATGTCCGTCCGGTTGGAAAATGACGCCGGTGCAGGCCAAGCAGTGGATGGCCGAGAATATGTTTCAGCAGTTTCCTCTTGGCGTTTACAAAGATGTTTCCAAGGAAATAGAGCCGAGCGAAAGATCAAAGGTTGTCTTTTCGACCGACAACGTGAATGAATTGTTAAACATCCCGAGTGAAGAAAACATTCGTACGGATGTTCCAAAACCGTTGACGAAATTTCAAAACCCGCGTATTATTCTTGCAGGATTTGGTGGCCAGGGAGTACTTATGTTGGGTCTTGGCCTTGCACAAGCGGGAATGCAGGCAGGTTATCACGTTTCCTGGATTCCATCTTATGGGCCTGAGATGCGTGGTGGCACGGCGAATTGTCATGTTAATCTTTCTGAAGAAAAGATTGGCTCACCGACTGTTTCCAAACCCACTGTTCTCGTGGCGATGAACTTGCCATCATTGGAAAAATTTGAAAGTCAGGTTGAACCGGGTGGTTTGATTATCTATGATACTTCTTTAATCAATCAGCCACCAAAACGGAAAGATGTTGAAGTTTTGGGCATTCCGGCGACTGAAATGGCGGATAATTTGGGGAATACGCGAATCGCCAATATGATTGTACTAGGTGCCTATATCGCTTACACAGGTATTATGCCTAAAGAAGTGGTTGTTGATGCGCTGCCCATTTTTATCAAACATAAGAAATTGATCCCGCTTAATGTGCAGGCCATTGACAAAGGAATCGCTTTTGTGGATAAGAATAACGGGCATGCTTAATTCTTGTTGACTTTTCCCCGCCGGGAGGATACCTGGTTGGGGTTTTAATGGAATGAAAGAGATTTCTATCAAAGAAAGAAAATATAAGAACGATCTGAAAGACACAGTTTTTAATCAGCTTTTACCTCTCGTTTCAAAACCCGGGCGGTATATCGGAAACGAAATTAATATTGTAAAAAAAGATTTATCCGAGATTGATTTACGAATTGCCCTGGTTTTCCCGGATGTGTATGAAGTCGGTATGTCCTATTTGGGATTCCCGATTCTTTATAATGTGCTGAATCAGCAGCGTGGCATTTACGCTGAGCGCGCTTTTGCTCCCTGGATTGACATGGAGGAGCAAATGCGTCAAAAAGGGGTGCCGCTATTTTCTCTTGAAACTTTTTCCCCGCTTTCAGATTTTGACATTCTCGGCTTTACTATTCAATATGAATTGCATGGAACCAGTATTATCAATTTAATTGACCTGGCTGGTTTGCCTGTCAAAGCAGAAGAGCGGGAGGGACTTGCTCTTGTTTTGCTGGGCGGCCCTTCCATTTATAACCCGGAACCGTTTGCGGATTTCATTGATGCCGCAGTAATCGGTGATGGGGAGCAAGTTGTTTTGAACATAGCCGAAAAAGTTCGGGATGGGAAAAAACGGAATGCATCGCGAATTGAACTTCTCAGGGAGCTTGCCGGCATTCCCGGTGTTTATGTGCCTCGGTTTTATCGTCCCAAATATTTGCCTTCCGGGAAATATGCGGGATTAGAGGTCACCGAAGCCGCTGCGCCAAAGAGAATCAAGGCGCGTATGCTGGAGCGTCTGGACGCCAGCAACTATCCGCAAAAACCGCTCGTTCCGATGATTGCGGCAACCCACGACCGTGTTTCGTTGGAAATCGCCCGGGGCTGTTCTCGCGGCTGCCGTTTTTGCAATGCCGGCTTTATTTATCGTCCTGTCCGCGAGCGCTCCGTTAAAGACCTGGTTGATCAGGCTGTGGCAAATCTTGCTTCCACCGGGTATGATGAGGTTTCACTCGTATCTTTGTCCACCTCGGATTATACGCAGTTGGATGCATTGATGGGGATGTTGCATAAGCAACTGGCCGGACAAATGGTAAACGTTGCCTTTCCATCGCTGCGGCCGGAAAGTTTTACTCCCCGGGTTGCCCATTTTGCAAAAGGAGTGCGTAAATCGGGACTCACTCTCGCTCCCGAGGCAGGCACACAGCGGCTCAGAAATGTTATCAACAAGGCGACCAGTTCCGAGTCTTTGCTCAGGGCGATTGATCTTGCTTTTCGTGAAGGCTGGAACCTGATAAAATTGTATTTTATGATTGGCCAGCCAACCGAGAATGACGAGGATTTGCAGGGGATTGTTCGTTTGATTTCTCAGGTGGCCGAGTTATCGCGCCTTCACCGTGGGAAAAGAATCAAAGTTTCTATTTCGCCTTTTGTCCCAAAACCGCTAACGCCGTTTCAATGGGCGAAACAGGATTCCATGGCAGAAACAGATCGCAAATTGGCTTTTTTATGCGAGAAGATCAGGTATAGAAATGTCAAGTTAGGATGGAGAGAATCGGATATCGCTGCGGTTGAGGGGATCATTGCGCGGGGAGACCGTCGGCTGGCAAAAGTTATCCAAAGAGCCTGGGAACTGGGTTCGCGGCTGGATGGCTGGTCCGAGGCTTTTGATTTTAACAGGTGGGAAACTGCATTGGAAGAGAATGGTTTCACATTTGATCAGTTTCTCAATGGGTTTTCTGTAAAAGATCCCTTGCCATGGGATCACATCGAGAAGGCCGTGACAAAAAAGTTTTTACGAGATGAATATCGCCAAGCTATCGGGGCGGAAGTAACACCGGATTGCCGTTTTACTCAATGTAACAGTTGTGGATTGATGGGGGAACTCGCTTGCAAGGAGATTATCAAAAATCCAGCAAGTAATTTGGCTTCTGAAAAAGACGAACAAGAATTTTACGATACTCATCTCGATGGGGCGAATTCGAACCAAATGGGTTCGGAAAAAATGCAAAGGGTGGTGCGCATAAAATACCGCCGTGGATTTGAAACAAGATTTCTTTCTCATCTTGACATGATGAGACTATTTGAACACGCCATGAGGCGTGCACAAGTTCCGCTGGTTTATACTGAGGGGTTTAATCCCAGGCCCAGGATATCGTACGGGCCGGCATTGGCAACAGGATTTATGAGTGGTGCGGAATATATGGATGTCCATTATTTTGGCGACCATCCCATAGACATCAAGAAAATGCTCCAGCCGCAGTTGCCGGACGGTATAGAAATACTTGAGGCAAAGTCATTGTATCGAAAAAACAAAGCGCTGGCCGCTTTGATTAATCGAGCGGATTTTGAGGTTAAATTGTACGGGCTGTGGGAGCACCGCAAAACCTCAAAAAGTATTGCCGAGATTTTGAATCATGATCGGATTCTGGTGGAAAGAAAGAGAAAAAAGAAAGATACGCGTCAGTTCGATATCCGCCCCTACATTCTCAACATTTCAACCCTTCCACAGGGGATCTCCTTGCAGGCGAAAATGGAGAACGGGCATTCTGTTCGCCCCGAAGAAATTCTCCGTCTATTGTTTCCGGAAAACGAGCCATTGGTAAAAATGGCGCAGATCACACGATCCGCGCTATGGGTTCAATATGGTGATATATTGACATCACCAATGGATTTTTAGAGCTGCAACCACAGGTGCTTCTGATTTTTGGATATTCAATTCACGTCAGACGTGCCTGCTTTTGAGTCGCCGCGAGTGGCATTGAAAAAAATGTGCTCAAACTCCGCCAAAAAGTAAGGCATTGCAGCCACGGAAACATCATACAGCCAAAAACAAATTTTTTACAAAAAGAGGACTTATGAAAAAAGATATTATTATTAATGTCTCCTTTGTTGAGACACGTATTGCTATTCTTGAAAACAATACATTAACAGAACTTTATTTTGAGCTTGCCGAAAATGAGCGAATGGTAGGCGATATTTATTACGGCAAGGTTGCCAAAGTTGTAAAAGGGATGCAAGCCGCTTTTATCGATATAGGACAAAAGCAGGATGCTTTTTTGCACTTTTCCGATATTGGTGAAAATTTTGGCCGGTTTAAAGAATTGTTTGAAGAAAAAAATGCCAAAAATAATCAGAATGGCAAAAACCGCAAGAGAAATACAAACGATCAGTATTTAAAAGTTGGCCAGCCGATTCTGGTGCAAATAACCAAAGAACCCATGGCCAACAAAGGTGCACGAGTTACGACAAATATTTCGCTGCCTGGACGCTTGATTGTGCTGATTCCTTTTGACAGAATGGTTGGCGTCTCGCGAAAGATTTACAAGCGCCGGGAAAAGTATCGTTTAAAACAAATCGGCCGAAAAATCCGTCCCGAAGGATTTGGGCTGGTTATGCGCACTGTCTCGGAAGGAAAAGAAGAAAAAGCGTTTCGTTCGGATTTAGATTCAGCCCTGAAGGTATGGACCAACATAAAAAAGGCGATCAAAAAGAATAATCCTCCTGCTCTGGTCTACAAGGATATGGGGATGCTCTCCAGTGTAGTGCGAGATCTTTTCACCCCGGACATAAACAAATTAGTCGTTGATTCTAAAAAGCTGCACACCCAGATTATCAAATACCTCCGTGAGCTATCTCCGCAATTGGTTGATCGGGTAGAACTTTATAAAAAGAAAGAACCTATATTTGATTTTTACGGCATCGAATCTGAAGTCAATAAGAGCCTGACACGAAAAGTCTGGCTGAAAAGCGGCGGCTACATTTTCATCGATCATACCGAAGCGCTGACTGCAATCGATGTCAACAGCGGCAGGTTCCTCGGGAAAAAAGATCATGATGCCAATAGCCTGAGAATAAACCTTGAGGCTGCGGCGGAAATTGCGCGACAATTGCGTTTGCGAGATATCGGTGGCATTATTGTCATTGATTTTATTGATATGATCGAGGAGAACAACAAGAAAAAACTGCAACAAGAATTTAATCGGGAACTGCGTAAAGATCGATCACAGGTGAACGTTACACCGCTCTCGGTCTTTGGTATTATTGAAATGACGAGACAGCGGGTACGTTCGGCGCTTTTAATTTCGATTAGTGAGTCCTGTCCTGCTTGCATGGGAACCGGGCGCATCATTAACAAATCTACAATGGTGGCCAAATTCGAGCGATGGCTCAAAAGGTATCGCAGTAAAGGTGGCGAGCGAAGCCTGCAAATTATGCTCCATCCCGAATTGGCCAAGTTTTTCACAGAAGGCTATCGAAGCCGTCTGCGCAGACTGAGCTGGAAGTATTGGACGCGAATCAAAGTTATGAGCAATGAAAATATGAGTATGGACGAGTTCCGGGTTTTCGATAAAATGGGAGAACAAGACCTAACTGATAAATTTATGCCTTGACTCTTTATAATAATTTAAATATATTTATAAGCTTTGCGTCAGAATAAATTTAATCAATGGAGAAAATAATCAATGTATGCTATCGTTGATATTGCCGGTGAACAAATAAAAGTTTCAAAAAACCAGCAGGTCATAACCAGTCGATTGGAAGCTGAGGTCGGCTCAAAAGTTGAATTTGAAAACGTCCTTCTGCTCAGTACGGACGAAGGTGCCAGGATTGGTGCACCTTTTGTTGATGGTGCTAAAATAACCGCAACTGTTCTTGCTCACAATAAAGCGAAAAAAGTAGAGGTTTTCAAGAAAAAGCGCCGCAAAGGCTACAAGGTGCATCGCGGTCATCGACAGCCTCAGACAAAAATTCAAATCGATGAGATTGTTGCCTAGGCAGGTTTTGCAGGAATAAGGAGATATTTTATGGCTCATAAAAAAGGTGTAGGAAGTTCAAAAAATGGCCGGGATAGTAATCCCTCAATGCTTGGAGTCAAGAGGTTCGATGGCCAGCTTGTCTCGGCAGGTTCTATTATTGTGCGTCAAAGAGGAACACACATTCATCCGGGACAGAATGTCGGTCTCGGCAAAGATGATACACTGTTTGCCAAAATTACTGGCAAGGTAAAGTTCGAGACCCGCGGCAAAACGAAAAAATTTGTCAATATTCTTCCCTGATCGTTCAAGATTTTTATCATTCCAAAAAAAGCGCGACTGCAGAACAAAGCGGTCACGCTTTTTTTAATTACTTCTATATATGTGCGGGCAGTGAGTTGGGTGGAGGTTCAAACCTCAAGTTTCCACTACGATTAAAATGATTATTAACTTTGATTTGCGTCAATCTGTACAAAAATTATGCCATGTAGAATATTTTTGACTTGACTCTTTGAAGGCAATCTTTTATATTAGCCATCTTTTAAAAAGGGTAATGTATAGACGGAGTTAAAGATGGCCGTATCAATAAAAGATGTAGAGAAAATCGCCAAACTGGCAAAGCTTTCCTTTAGTGCAGAGGAAAAAGAAAAATTTACGCAACAATTCAATCAGATTTTGGCCTATATCGAAAAACTTGATGAATTGGATACAGAAAATGTTGTGCCGACAGCTCATGTTCTTGATTTGAAAAATGTCATGCGGCCGGATAAGGCGGAAACCTGGCTGACTCAGGATGAAGCTGTTGCCAACGCTCCGAAATCGAAAAATGGATTCTTTAGTGTTCCCAAAGTAATTGGCTGAATTTCGCAAGAGAGAATAACAATGGCTGATGCAAAAGTAACCAAATATATCTTTGTTACCGGTGGTGTTGTCTCCTCCCTGGGAAAAGGAATTGCAGCTGCCTCTATTGGCAGACTTCTCAAGGCACGAGGCTTTAATGTAACCATCATGAAAATGGACCCGTATTTGAACGTCGATCCGGGAACGCTAAGTCCGTTTCAACACGGCGAGGTGTACGTAACCGACGACGGCGCGGAAACCGATCTTGATCTGGGTTATTATGAGCGTTTTATTCATACCAGTATGAGTAAGCGAAATAATGCAACGACAGGGCAGATATACTACACGGTGATCCAGCGCGAGCGCCGCGGTGATTATCTTGGCAAAACGGTTCAGGTTATTCCCCATATCACGGATGAAATTAAGCGTCGTATTCTTGAGCTTGGCGAAAGCGATGAAAATTATGATGTCGTTTTAATCGAAGTCGGCGGAACTGTCGGCGATATTGAAAGTCAGCCTTTTCTCGAAGCCTTTCGCCAGTTTATTCTTGACAAGGGCCGGGAGCATGTAATGATCATTCATCTCACGCTGGTTCCTTATATCAAAGTTTCCGGGGAGATGAAAACCAAACCCACACAGCACTCTGTTATAAAATTGCGCGAGATCGGACTTCAGGCAGACATGTTGTTGTGTCGCACTCAGGGCCCGCTAAGCAGTGAATCCCGTGAAAAAATCGCCCTCTTTTGTTCGCTTTCTGCGGAGATGGTCATTGAGGCCCGTGATGTAGAATCTATTTACCAGGTCCCCCTCGTTTTTGAAGAAAGCGGTGTGGGCGAAAAAGTCGCAAGCCGGCTGGGGTTGGAAAAGCGCGAACCGGACCTGAGCGGTTGGAAAACATTTGTCCGTAAAATTTCCAATCCGGCGGGTTACGTTCGTATCGCCATTTGCGGCAAATATACCGATCTGCATGATTCTTACAAATCCATTTTGGAATCATTTGTTCATGCAGGTGTTGAAAATGACTGCCGCGTAGAAGTGAGATGGACCGATTCTGAGGAAATTGAGAAGAAAGGTGCCGAAAGTTTTCTGAGCGATGTTTCCGGTTTGCTTATTCCGGGTGGATTCGGAGAGCGTGGCGTTGAGGGTAAAATTTCTGCAATACAATATGCCCGCGAACACAATATGCCGTTTTTGGGTATCTGTCTTGGCCTTCAGTGTGCCGTGATTGAATTTGCTCGAAATGTTTGCAATTTGCCGGATGCCAATTCGACTGAATTTGATCGTGCGACGGATTATCCGGTTATTGATTTGATGGAAACACAAGTCAAGGTTACGCAAAAAGGGGGAACCATGCGCCTGGGGGCTTATCGGTGCGAGTTGAGCGAAGATAGTAAAGCTTTTAAAGCATACAAAAAGCGTATGATTAGCGAGAGACATCGTCACCGTTTTGAGGTGAATAATCAGTTTATTGACACGTTGCAAAAGCATGGAATGAAAATCGCCGGCACAAATCCGGATAACGGACTTGTTGAAGTGATCGAGTTAGAAGAGCACCCCTGGTTTGTAGGTGTGCAGTTTCACCCCGAATTGAAATCTCGCGCACTCGATGCGCATCCGTTGTTTAGGGATTTGGTAAAAGCTGCGATCGAATACAAATTAAGACTCCAGGAATTGGAAATAATGGAACATGTTGATGAAAACGATTAATATTGGAAATATTAAAATCGGTCCGGATGAACCGCTCGTGCTCATTGCCGGTCCGTGTGTGATTGAGAGCGAAGATATCGTTTTGCAGACCGCTGAAAAAGTCAAGCAAATTGCCGATCGACTGGATATGCCATATATTCTCAAATCGTCATATCGAAAAGATAATCGTTCTTCTGCAAAAAGTTACCAGGGACCGGGACTTGAGGAAGGCCTGAAAATATTAGAAAAGGCCAGGAATGAACTTGGCGTGCCTGTTTTATCGGATATTCATAATGAACATGAAGCGGCTCCTGCTGCTGAAGTTCTTGATGTGCTGCAAATTCCGGCTTATTTATCCATGCAAACCAGCCTCACTCTGGCTGCTGCGCGAACCGGCAAAGCCATCAATGTCAAAAAAGGTCAGTTTCTCGATCCGCACGATATGAAAAATGTGATCCAAAAGATCGAAGGTGAGAATAATCAGAATATTTTACTCACGGAACGCGGATCATTTTTCGGCTATCATAACCTTGTTGTGGATTATCGTTCTTTGCCGATCATGCGCAGTTTAGGTTATCCCGTGGTCATTGATCCGACTCATTCCATCCGGGTCTATGGAATTTCTTCCAGCGATCCGGCGGGCGGCCACCCGGAATTTGTTCCTGCGCTGTCGCGTGCAGCCATTGCTGCCGGATGTGAGGCCATTTTCATCGAGACTCATCCCAATTGCTCGGACGCATTGTGTGATGCGGCGAGTATGTGGCCGTTGGACAAGCTGGAGAATCTTTTAATCCAGGTGAAACGTATGGATGATCTTCGCAAAGAGTTGGAAGAAAAATATCCTGCATAGGTGAGAGAAAACAAAATATCGGTCGCTGTTAATTCAGAGAATCGACCAACTGTTCATATCACACAGCCCAGGGATGGTGGTTTTGTGATTAGCGTGGCAAATGCTGGTGTTCGTGTTGAAGTGTTGCCGATTTCGTTGATTGACCGGGATGAATTTTTTATGAGTGGTGAGCTATCGGCATCAGCCCTATTCTTTTGAATTGGATTTGACCGGTTTAGGACTGTGAATTAAATAACTTGGCCATTTGCATTTTATCAAGCCTTGTTTTTAAAAGAGTTGTTTCGGTGCGCTCGGTCAAGTTAATTAATTCACGTCCCTTATCCGGGAAAAATGAAATTAAATGTGTTGCGTATCGAATCAGCGCCGGTGTGATCAAAGGCAGTGATTCAATTGTTGTGAATATACAAGGTGTCGTCCCGATTCCCCTGCAATGATGACAGACCGGATGGGAAAAATTACGAACAGAAACGAGTCAAATATTGATGTTATCGCTTGTGCGCGGAACGTTCTCAGGATAGAAAGCGAAGCCGTCTCCGCCCTTGGCGAACGTGTCGGAGAAGAATTCAGGCAAGCTGTCGAGATTATCCTGCAATCGAGAGGGCGGGTCATTGTTACGGGTATAGGGAAATCCGGGATTATTGCGAAAAAAATTGCAGCAACCCTGACCAGCACAGGTACTTCGGCGATTTTCCTGCACCCGGCAGAAGGTGTTCATGGTGATCTCGGCCTTGTTTTGAAAGATGATATCGTTATTTGTATTTCAAAAAGCGGTAATACCGGGGAAATTGCACGCTTGTTTCCGGTTTTTAAAAAGATAGGCGTTCCGATTATTACCATGACCGGTAATCTTCGTTCGGCATTGGCGGAGCGAAGTGATGTGGTGCTGGATGTTTCGGTGAAAGAAGAAGCCTGTCCGAATGACCTGGCACCCACAGCGAGCACAACCGCTGCTTTGGCCATGGGAGATGCTTTGGCTGTAGCGCTGCTGGAAAAACGTAATTTTAACGCGGAAGATTTTGCATTTTATCATCCCGGCGGAGCTCTGGGAAAGAGCTTTGTGAAGATAGATGAAATTATGTTTACGGGGGATAAAGTCCCAAAAGTTGGTCTCAATGCTTCTTTGCCCCGTGTTATTCTGGAAATCACGAAAAAGCGTTTTGGCGGCACATGTGTCGTGGATAAAGAGGATAGACTGGTTGGTATTATAACGGATGGGGACTTGCGCCGTCTCATTCGGCATTCGTTAAATATTGAAAAAGTGCGGGCAAAAGATATTATGAATTCTTCTCCAAAATATGTACAAACGGGAAGTTATGCCTCCGCAGCAAAACGTCTCATGGAGAATCACAATATTATGCAGATTGTTGTCGTAGATGACAATATGCATCCTGCAGGAATGGTTCATTTGCATGATTTGCTTGAAGCCGGGATGGACGAGGATTGAACAGGAAACCTTTGCGAAAGCGCATTAAAAATACGATTATTTATTTTTTCGTTTTGTTCTTTGTTCATTTTATTCGTCTGGTACCGCGCCGTATCGGGATTGCCATGATGAGAACGCTCGGACGTATTGCATTTTGGGCGGCAAGAAGTGAACGGGACAAGACGATTCGCCACCTTACTTTTGCTTTCGGTGAAGAAAAATCAGCAAAGGAAATTAAGGGTCTGGCGCGCTCCGTGTTCCTGCACTTTTCCATGGCGGCCGTCGATGCGATCCGTATCCCTGTTTTTGTCAAAAAAGGCATCAATCAATTTGTGAGCACCGAGAACATGCAATATGCCGAAAACGCCCGTGATGCTAAAAGGGGGCCGATAATTCTGACGGCTCATTTTGGAAACTGGGAGCTCATGGGAGCGTGGCTGGCTCAGAATGGTTTCCCGCTGCGCGTAATCGGCACCTCAGCATACGATCCAAGACTGGATAAGATGATCGTGAAAACACGAAATGGGGCCGGATATAAAAATATCGCCCGCGGCAAGAATACCAGAGAGATCATACGTGTGCTTCGGCAGGGAATTCCGTTGGGAATTTTAATCGATCAGGATACCAGGGTGGAAGGTGTTTTCGTTGATTTTTTTGGCAGAAAGGCGCACACGGCAACCGGTCCGGTTGTGCTGGCGCAAAAATTTAATGTGCCCATTGTGCCGATTTTCATTCGTTTAAAAAAGGATTTGAATTACCACATAGAATGTTTTCCTCCAATTAAATTGGAAGACACCGGTAACCCTGAGAAAGACCTGATTGTAAATACGCAGAAATGCTCCGACGCCATTGAACA
>Ga0114931_10006508_pt1 | contig 14356 bp, 12 predicted proteins | sample 2SBtaG_FD_89579 | JGI IMG/M metagenome (GOLD analysis project Ga0114931, IMG submission 89579) | Deep subsurface microbial communities from Kolumbo volcano to uncover new lineages of life (NeLLi) - 2SBTROV14_V59a metaG | ecosystem: Environmental > Aquatic > Marine > Volcanic | place: Kolumbo...
AATTCCATCGCCGGATTGACGTCACCCACCGCGCCCGCCGCCAGCATGGCGCCAGCGGGAATGCGGATGAAGGTGTGAATGGCGTCCCAGCCGGTGTCGAGAGCCGGGGTTTTGTCGACAAAAAATTCAATAAAATACATGAAACCGGCAGCAGCAATAACCAGGGGATTGGCCAGAACTTCAAGCCCAGGGGGCAGGACCATATTGCCGGTCGCCCCCATCAGACCCAGCGCCAGCACGGCTGCATAAAGATTGATGCCACTGGCCCAAGACGCCCCCAGCGCCAGGGCCAGGGTGTGTATGATGCCTTGTGACTCTTCCATGATATCCGCCTTCCTCACGCATTCCGGCCTGACCGGGGTCACGGTGGAAACAAATGATGGCCCCATTGTGGCAAGCATCAGCGCCCGGCGCACGCAAATCAGGCGCGGCCTAGAAAATGCAACAACCGGTCCGGGTAATCAGTGGTGATGAAATCCACACCGGCCTTCATCAAAGAAGCGAAAGCCTCCGCGTCATTGGCTGTCCACACCGAAACTTTCAAACCCGCCTCGTGGGCCTCCTTGACCGCTTCCGGCGTGGCGTCGCGGTAATAGGGCTCCCACACAGCGCCGCCCGCCGCCACGATGGCGCGCACAGACGAACCGCCATAGGCGCTGGGCGGATATGCGCCATACCAGGACGCGCCGCCTGACGCCATATCGCGCAGTATTTTGCCCTCAATCCACCAGTTTTCATTCTCATTGGAAGGCGGGGGGGCATCCTCCAGAACGAATTGAGGATAGGTGAGAAACCCACGGCGCACATCCGGCAGCTTTTGCCCCAGACGCGCCAGGCCCCGCCAGTCAAAACCGACGACAATGACCTGATCGATAAAATCCTTCTGGAGCAACACCCCCGCCACGTGTTCGGCCAGAATTTCCGGGTCCGTGGCGGCCGGTCCCGCCGCCGGCTCCGACTTCATTTCCAGAAGCAGGCACATATCGCCCGTCCTGCGGAGCCGGTCAATCACATCAGTCAGAAGCGGGATGTGCTGCCCCGTGCACGGAACAAGCTCGGGCAATTCGCGGAAAAGCTTTGAGGCCGGATCGACGCCGCCCACATCAAACTCCTGCAACTCGGCATATGTGAGGTCTTTGACCAATGGCCCGGGGGCCCCAATCCACCGGCCTGCACGGCGTGTGGCGGCGGGTCTCAGCCGGTAATCATGGTGCACGATCACCTGGCCGTCGGCCGACAGATGCACATCCACTTCCACCCCATCGGCTCCCAACGCACCGGCATGATCAATCGCCGCCAGAGTGCTTTCGGGACGCAATCCCGCGCCGCCGCGATGTGCAATCACGCGCGGTGAAGATGATGGCGGAGATTTAACGGGAGGAACCGGCATAAAAGTCGCAAATCCGGGTGGTATAGATGATTTTTAGGAACGGATCATTTAATAAAGAGGCGTAGAGTGTACCGCCGCGCATCGCGCCCGCCTAGAGATAATTTCCGGTGGGGTGTGCGAGACACAACACCGAGGCTCCATGATCAAGCGTTTTTTTTCAATAAAAAACAAATCCGGCGTCGATCTCGACACGCCGCGCCTTGATGCACAGCCTCCTTGCGCTCCTGAGAACACATGCCTCTATGCCATCGGTGATATTCACGGCCGCGCAGATCTTCTCACGCAACTTTTGCAAAAAATCGAAAGAGATGCGCGAGACCTCACCCCCGGCACGAAAAAGGTGCTGATTTTTCTGGGCGATTATATCGATCGCGGGGCACAGAGCCGTGAAGTGCTCGACATTCTAATGCGCGGCCCCCTGCCCGGCTTTGAGAGTTATTTTCTCAAAGGCAATCACGAGGAGATGCTGCTCTACTTTCTCGGCGATTCCACTTACGGAATTACTTGGTGTGATTATGGAGGTCTGCAAACGCTCGAGTCTTACGGCGCCGCCGCCAGCACACTGGCGCGCCACCCCATGGCCTATGACCATGCGGCGCATGTTTTGCGCACTCTTCTGCCCCCGGAGCATCTGGATTTTCTGAACGAACTTGAACCATCACTCACCCTCGGGGATTATTTTTTCGTACATGCCGGTGTGCGCCCTGGCGTCGCACTTGATGACCAGCAGGAAAAAGATATGCTGTGGATTCGTGACAGTTTTTTGCACTCAAAGAAAGACTTCAGCAAGATTGTGGTGCACGGCCATACGCCGGAAATAGCGGTGCAGGCGCGCAAAAACCGCATTGGCATCGATACCGGCGCGTTCATGACCGATGTTCTGACCTGCCTGGTGCTGGAGGGCAATACGCGGCGTCTGTTGCAGACTGATACGCTCCAACCTGCGTCGGCCCCCGAAGCATGACTGAAGCACCTTCCGATACGCCGCCACCTTTGCTGCGCGACAAAGATTTTAATGCCCCTTCTGTCTTCCGGCCGGAAAACCTGATGCGCGCCGCCCGGCGGCAAAAGGGTCTGGCGCCCAGCGCTTTGCCGGGAACCTGCCTGCTTGACCCTGACGGCGATATCGTGCGCTGGCTCGTCCGCACAGACCGGGCCGTGCGCCATAAGGACTGGGCCTGCTACCACACGCAGCTTTACACATTCACCTGGGACAATCAGGTGTTTGGCATTATCGGTAATGCGGTGGGCGCCTCCTTTGCGGTGTTGCTGGCCGAACAGCTATTCGCGTCCGGAACTGAACTTCTGATCAGCATGACTTCGGCAGGCCAGATCGCGCCGAAGATGAACCTTCCCTGTTTTGTGCTGATTGATCGGGCGCTGCGCGATGAGGGAACCAGTTATCATTACCTTCCGTCTAAAGATTATGTGCAGGCGAATTCAGAACTCATCGCACGGCTTGAACATGCTTTCGATTCCCTGCCCTTCCCGGTTCTTCAAGGTGCGGCGTGGACAACGGATGCGCCGTACCGCGAAACTAAAATCGCGATTGCAGCAAGAAGAGAAGCGGGCATACTCGCCGCGGAAATGGAATCAGCCGCACTTTATGCGTTTTCCTCAGCGCGCCAACAGCCCGTCGTCTGCCTTGCGCACGTCACGAACCAGATGGCGCAAGGCGATGAAGATTTTGAAAAAGGTGCGCGTGATGGCGCAAAAGTTGCTCTTGACGTGATCGCCGCCGTCGCCCGCACCCTCACCCACGCACCAGGAACACAAGATGAAAAATAACCTGTCAAAAGGCATGATCACTCTTCTGATACTTGGCCTTATCTATTGCATCACAGCGTGTGCGACACCCAATTCCAGCCCTCATGTGGTGCTGGTGTCCGTGGATGGATTGCGTCCTGAGATTTATCTTGAGGCGGATCGTCTTGGGTTGAAAATGCCGACCTTACGCAAAATGATGACACAAGGCACTTATGCGGAAAAAGTGCGGGGCGTTTTTCCTACTCTCACCTATCCCTCACACACCAGCCTGGTGACGGGGGTGACCCCCGCCCGCCATGGCATCATCACCAACAGGACGCCGGACGGCGCGCATCGCGTACATGCCAGCGCCATCAAAGCGACCACGCTCTGGCAGGCGGCACATCGAAAAGGTCTGACCACGGCCAGCGTGGCCTGGCCGGTCACGGTTGGCGCTGATATTGATTTCCTGATTCCGGAGAACCCGGAATCGGGTGCGCCCACATTGACCGGCGCCTTGCGGCTCGGCTCCACGCCAGGGCTTTTCGATACACTGGAGTCTGAGTTGGGACCGATTAAATTGCCCGCTTTTAACGCACCGGGCGCGGTGGCAAAACTCGATACTGCAGTGACATCCATCGCCGCGCGACTCCTGATCGATGAAAAGCCCAATCTGCTGCTTGTCCATCTTCTCGATGCCGATGAACAACAACACGCGCACGGCCCTGATTCAGCGCAAGCGCACCGCGCCTTCGAAGCCATTGACGGCCACATCGGCGCCCTCCTTCAGGCGGTGCGCCAAGCCGGTATTGCTCAATCGACGACCATCGTCGTCGTTGGCGATCATGGCTTTGCAGGCATACACACGTCGATTTCCGTGCCGGCGCTTCTGGCCCAAGCGGGGTCATATCAAGGCAAGGAATTCAATCTCTCCCGGTTGACCATTTACGCCACAGGCGGCGCGGCGGCGCTTTATGCCGCCGACCCAACGGATAAGAAATTGGCTGAATTCATTTCCAGCCGCATCGCCCCCTACCTTGAAAATCATTATGCGGCATATCTACGCGTCTACACCCCAGAAGACCTGGCCGGAGAAGGCGGCTTTCCTGGCGCACTCCTGGCCCTCACCGCAGCGCCCGGCTATGCGTTCACCAGGAAGGCAACCGTAGAGGGCGTATTTTCCCCCAGCACACAAAAAGGAACGCACGGATTCGCACCTGACATGCCTGAAATGGCGACTGGTTTTATCATCATGGGACCCGGCGTCTATCAGAACAAATCACTACCCATCTTGCACATCACCACCGTCGCGCCCGTCATTGCCCATATATTGAATCTCAAACTCGACGCAACGGCGCCTTCCTCCGTGGAAAAAGAAATTTTTCGATCGGACGGAAAATAGACCGCCCGTCAATCCTGGCGGTGCTGCGTTCCCAGCGACAGAAAAGTATCCTCCTGACGCATGAGGAATAACACAACAAATGCAGCAAGCACGGGAATCGCAGCCAGAAAAAGATGATTGTTGCCTGTGTAAGGATGGATAAGATGATTATAGGTCGACAACGTCGAGACTGCGTGAATGGCAAGTGCCACACCATAGGTGATGGTTTTGAAAACGCCCAGTATGAACGCCAGACAAAGAATGACCTGAAGAACCCCCAGACCCAGGGCGATATTTGTTGAAATGCCCATCGCATAGAATACGTGAAATATTTTGACCGTGCTTTCCGGGCGGACAAGTTTATCGATAGCCCAAACAAGCAGAAATCCCCCAAGACTGACACGAAGCAGAAACAACGAGAGCGGCAACGGCCCTCCGCCGGTATTTTGTGACATGCAAAAATTCCTTTTAAGTGAGGATCATTCTTCTTTTTCCCTGCGCATAAGATCATAAGGCAAGTCCTTGTTTTAACCAAGACTTCAATCAGCGGCGGACTTGTCCGGACGGTTCAAAGTCACGCGGACAAAACCCCAGCGGAATCACACTTGGGCCCGGCGTTGCTTTCCCATAGGATGATGGCGGCTCGCGCACTTAACTCCGCTCGAAGGAGAACAAAATGAGCGCTTCAAAATTGATGCCCGGAACACACTTTCCAAACATTGTCTTACCTGTGGTGGGCTGTGAACCACAAGTCATCGGAAAAACCCAAAAAGTTGATGCCTGGAAATTGGTGATACTGTATCGGAGCGCCTTCTGCCCTCTGGGTACAACGTATTTAAAGCAGGTTCAGAGTTTTTATGAAGAAATTCTTGCCGGCGGAACTGAGGTGATCGCTGTTTCAACAGACCTGAAGGAAAAGGCGGAACTCTATGCCGAAGAAAATAGTTTTTCGTTTCCAATCGCGTATGATTTATCTGAAGAACACATGAAATCTCTTGGTTTGTACGTCAGCGAACCACGGTCTGCCAGCGAAGGAGATCGCCCGTTTTCCGAACCGGGTCTGTTCATCATCACACCGGAAGGCATGGTCCAGGTGGTGGAAATCTCGAATGCCCCATTCGCACGCTCGGATCTGACCGTGATCAAGCAATCTCTTGAATACATCAAACAGCCACCTGATAAGCGTTATGACTCCTTTGGCACAGCGCGATATCCCATTCGCGGAACGCATATATCCTGATTGACTGAAAAACGCGTCTAATTGATACTTGACACATCGTATTAGGGGTTTTAAAGCCTTGTTTTGATGTTTTATGCATTAGGTGACAGAGGCGTGAATTGATCACATCCGCTCAACTTCGTGCTGCCCGGGCTCTCCTAGGCATCGATCAACGGAAACTGGCTGAACTGTCGAGCCTGTCTGTTCCGACAATCCAGCGCATGGAAGCGAGCGATGGCGTCATCCGCGGCACTGTGGATTCGCTGATGAAACTGACTTCAGCGCTTGATGCCAGCGGAATAGAATTAATCGCGGAAGGGGTGGCCAGTTCGGCCGGGGGACGCGGCGTGCGATTGAAATTGCGCGCGGCATCTGGTGCATAGAGTCAGCGCATTGGTAAAGACTGTCGATGGCCAATAGGTCTTGATGAAAGAAAATACTTAGGAATTCCGGAAAATGCCTGTGTCGGTTCTTCTGTGGTGTGTAGCTGCACTGCTTGGGATTGCGGTTTTGGGGATCGTCCAAAGCCGCCAGTCCAGAGCGGGCGCATTCGTCTATGGCGCCAGCCTTGCCGTGTCGCTCGTCGCACTGATGTCAGCGCTCGGCGCGCTGTTAGGTCTGACCGTTCCTCATTCATCCATGACCCTGCCAATCGGACTGCCATGGATTGGCGCACATTTTCGCATTGATGCACTTGCAGCCTTCTTCCTAGTTGTTGTGAATCTCGGGGGCGGGGCGGCAAGCCTCTATGGCATCGGCTATGGCCGCCACGAAATAGCGCCGCACCGTGTGTTGCCGTTTTTCCCTGCCTTTCTCGCCACCATGAATCTTGTGGTGCTGGCGGACGATGCATTTACATTCCTTTTTTCATGGGAGTTCATGTCGCTGACATCCTGGGCGCTGGTTATGGCGCATCACACAATTCGTGACAATGTGCGCGGCGGGTATGTCTATCTTGTGATGGCAAGCTTTGGCACGCTGGCCTTGTTGCTTGGCTTTGGTCTGCTTGCGGGACCTGACGGCGCCTATGCCTTTAGCGCCATCCGCGCCGCGCATCACACCACCGGCCTTGCGGCGCTGGTTCTGGCTCTGGTTCTGCTTGGCGCGGGATCGAAGGCGGGCATTGTGCCTCTGCATGTCTGGCTGCCCCTCGCCCACCCGGCAGCGCCAAGCCATGTGTCCGCCCTCATGAGCGGTGTCATGACAAAAGTCGCCGTTTACGGATTTATCCGCATCGTCTTCGATCTGCTGGGTGATCCTGCCTGGGGATCCAGCATGGTCGTGCTGGCTCTGGGCGGCATCACGGCTGTTATGGGCGTGCTTTACGCTCTGATGCAGCATGATCTCAAGCGCCTGCTCGCATACCACACCGTCGAGAATATTGGCATTATTTTTATCGGCCTCGGGCTGGCACTGGCGTTCCAGGCGAATGGCATGGCGGCGGCGGCGGCTCTTGCCATGACGGCGGCGTTATTTCACGTGCTCAATCACTCCCTGTTCAAAAGCCTCCTTTTTTTTGGTGCCGGAGCTGTTCTGACCGCCACCAAAGAGCGTGATATGGAGCATTTGGGTGGTCTTATTCACCGCATGCCCTATACCAGTTTCGCATTCCTGATGGGCTGCATCGCCATCTCGGCCTTGCCCCCCTTAAATGGCTTCGTGTCGGAATGGCTGACGTTTCAGGCCATCCTGCAAAGCCCGTCACTTGCCCACTGGGGTCTTAAGATCATGGTGCCGGCGAGCGGGGCGTTGCTGGCGCTTGCCGCTGCGCTGGCCGCCGCCTGTTTCGTCAAAGCGTTTGGCGTGACCTTTTTGGGCAGACCGCGGACGGCCGCGGCAGACAAAGCAAACGAGGTGGATCGTTTCTCGTTATCCGCCATGTTCCTCTTCGCGGCGCTTTGCCTTGCGGCGGGTGTGCTGCCAGGCTTTGTCATGGACAGCCTCTCTCCGGTCGTGCAAAGCCTTCTCGGAGACCGCATGCCGGTTCAGGCGGGCGTGCCCTGGCTCTCAATCATCCCGATCACCGAAAGCCGCAGTTCCTATAACGGCGCATTGGTATTTGTCTTTGGCGTGATGGCGACATCCATTGCCGCTTACCTCGTACATCGTTTCGGCGCGCGCGCCGTGCGCCGTGAAGCGGCATGGGATTGCGGCTTTCCTGACTCAAGTTCCATGACGCAATACACCGCCGGCAGCTTCGCGCAACCCTTCCGCCGTGTATTCGGCACCCTCATATTTCGCGCTCAAGAGAAAGTGGATATACCGCCGCCGGGCGACCCCCGGCCCGCCACGCTGCATGTCCAGATAAAAGACCTCATATGGGATTACCTTTATGCGCCGATTAGTGCCTTTATCAACTATGCCTCAGGACGCCTGAATTACCTTCAATTTCTGACCATCCGGCGTTATCTGAGCCTCGTCTTCCTCGCCCTTGTGATGCTTTTACTGGTGCTTGCGCTATGGTCGTGATTGTTGATTTTCTCATACAGGGCACACAGATGATGCTGGTGCTCCTTCTGGCGCCGCTTCTCACAGGTTTTGTCCGCAAGGTGAAGGCGCGGCTTTTGAGGCGGCGCGGCGCCAGTATTTTTCAGCCCTATCGCGATCTTCTGAGGTTAATGCGTAAGGAAGTCGTGCTGGCGCGAAACGCATCATGGCTCTTTCGTGTCACACCCTACCTTGTTTTCGCCGCCACCTGGGTTGCTGCAGCTTTGGTGCCGACCTTTGCCTCGGGCTTGATGTTCAGTTGGACGGCTGACCTCATTGCCTTGATCGCCCTCATTGCAAGCGCGCGCTTCTTTCTGGCACTCGCCGGAATGGATGTCGGCACGAGCTTTGGAGGCCTTGGAGCGAGCCGCGAGGTCATGATCGCATCACTGGCTGAGCCCGCAATGCTGATGATCATTTTTACCGTGGCGCTTATTGCCGGTTCAACGCAATTGTCTTCAATCGCAGGTTTTATGGCTTCATCGCAGGTCGGTTTGCATGTCTCACTCGGCATGGTCCTGATCGCCCTCATCATCGTGGCGATTGCAGAAAACGGACGCATCCCGGTGGACAATCCTGCCACTCATCTTGAACTGACCATGGTGCATGAGGCTATGATTTTGGAATATTCGGGACGCCATCTCGCGATGATTGAGCTGGCGGCGGCACTCAAGCTGTTGCTCTATATTTCATTAATTGCAAGCATCTTCATGCCCTGGGGAATTGCTGTTTCCGGCGACGCGCCAGAGATGCTCGCCATCGGCGCCATCACCTATGTGGTGAAGATTGCCGTTGCCGGTTTCCTTCTTGCTCTGTTTGAGAGCGCTGTCGCAAAAATGCGGGTCTTTCGTGTACCGGAATTTTTAGGGGCCGCGCTCATGCTTGGCCTTCTCGGGACACTCCTCTTATTCGTTTCGCAGGGACTTTAAATGGACCGTCTTGTTTTCGATATTGCACATCTCCTCGCCGGCGGTCTCGTTTTGGTGAGTTTCATGTTGCTCTATCAGAATCGTCTTTATGCGTTGCTTAACATTTTTGGCTTGCACGCCTTTGTGCTGTCGCTCTCTGTTGCCTGGCAGGCATACATCCAGAATGCGCCGCACCTTTATGTGACGGCCTCTATCGCACTGCTGTTAAAGGCCATCGTCATTCCCATGGCGTTACACAGAATTATCCGCCGCTTGGGAATCAATCGAGAAATAGAAACCGTGGTCGGCATTGGACCGACAATGCTTGCCGGGATGGGACTTGTCGCCCTTTCGATGTCGATCATGCTGCAAATCACCGCTGAGGCAGGACAGTTAGCGCGGGAAGACATGGCCTTTTCACTTTCGGTTGTGCTGCTGGGGCTTTTGATTATGGTCTCGCGCCGCAACGCGGTGAGTCAGGTCATTGGTTTTATGTCACTGGAGAATGGTCTGGTTCTCGCCGCGGCCGGGGCAAAGGGAATGCCGCTCGTGGTAGAGTTCAGCGTCGCCTTTTCCATTTTGATCGCCTTCATTGTCATCGGGATTTTCCTTTTCCGTATTCGCGAACGCTTCGACACCGTTGACATCAATGCTCTCGACAGTTTCCGGGGGGAGCAGCAATGAATACGATGACTGTTGATGTCGTAACGGCAATCCTGGTGATTCCCATAGGATCGGCGGCTCTGCTTGCGCTCTTGCCAAACTACCGGCTCACCGCGCGGTTGAACATGCTCGCTTCGTTCCTGACTTTCCTGGCGGCAGGATCACTGTTTTTTCTCGAACGGCCCGCGCCGGGATCGTATCTCTTGATCGACGATCTCAACATTGTCTTCATCGTTCTCAACACATTCATCGGCTTCACCACAAGCGTGTTCAGCGCCAGCTATATTGCCCATGAACTTGAGACCGGCAGACTGACTCCAAATCATTTGCGCTTCTACCACGCTATGTATCAGGTACTGATGTTCGGGATGAACCTGGCGCTGGTCGCGAACAACATCGGTCTCATGTGGGTGGCAATCGAACTGGCGACACTCTCGACCGTGCTCATGGTCGGTATGTATCGCACCCATGAATCGCTAGAGGCTGCATGGAAATACTTTATTCTCGGAAGCGTCGGCATTGCCCTGGCCCTGTTCGGCACAATTCTTTTTTACCTGGCTGCGCTGCCCGTGGTGGGAGAGGGTTTAGACGCCATGACCTGGACAATTCTGATTGATCACGTGGCGTCCTTCGATCCGGCATTGCTTAATGTGGCGTTCGTGTTTCTTCTGCTCGGCTACGGCACCAAAGTCGGTCTGGTGCCGCTGCACGCCTGGCTGCCCGATGCCCATGCCGAAGGCCCAACGCCAATTTCCGCCGTTCTGTCAGGGCTGCTCCTAAATGTTGCGCTTTATGCCATTCTGCGCTTCAAGCTTCTACTAGCCGCGAACCCCGGAGCCATCGCGCCGGGCCCTCTGCTGATTACCATGGGGCTGACGTCGCTCATCTTCGCGGCATTCATGCTATACAGGCGGCGCGACATCAAACGCATGTTTGCTTATTCGTCCATTGAACATATGGGCATTATTGCTTTTGCGTTTGGCATGGGCGGACCGCTCGCCAACTTTGCGGGACTGCTCCACATGACCATGCATAGCCTGACGAAATCGGCAATCTTCTTCGCCGTTGGCCATATTGCGCAAGTCAAGGGAACGCAGAAAATCGCAGACATTCGTGGCCTTACAGTCTCACACCCCTTGCTGGGCTGGTCTTTAGTTGTGGGCGTCGTGGCCATCGCCGGCTTGCCGCCTCTCGGCGTTTTTATGAGCGAGTTTCTGGTGGTCAGCTCGTCGTTTGCACGCGCACCATGGCTCGCAATTCCACTGGTCTTTGGAATTCTTGTCGCTTTCGGCGCCCTGCTCCTGCGGGTGGGCGGTTTGGCTTTTGGCGAACCGGTGGGAAGTCCCGCCCCGGTAGAAGCCTCATATATTCCGATGTTCGCCCACCTCACTCTGGTGCTCGCTGCCGGAATTTATCTGCCACAGCCTCTGGTTTCATGGTTCCAGAATGTTGCAGCGGTGCTGGGATAAAGGAAAGGCTGGTAGCTATGGCGTCTTTACAAGACCTGATTCTGAAGGGAAACCGGTGCCCTGAACACAAGCCCTGGCCGCGTGTGTTTGTTGATGCTGAAATGTGGTCTTTCGCAATCAATCAGCTCACTGATGGATATTGGAGTTTACTGGGCCTGTGGGCCGAAACTGAGACTGTGCACATGGCGCTCATGGACGAAGCATCTTCTGCTATCGGCGTCATCAGCCTGGAGTGCCCAAACAGACACTACCCATCTGTTGGATGCCGTCATGCGCCCGCATGGCGGCTGGAGCGGACAATCCGTGACTTGTCAGGTCTTGAACCCATGGGAATGAACGACAAACGTCCCTGGCTTGATCATGGCCGCTGGGAGGTACAGGCTCCTTTGGGATCAGCGCGGAAACACAGCCCCACGGACACGGGGTATGAGTTCTTGCCGGTCGAAGGCGAAAGCCTGCACCAGATTCCTGTTGGGCCCGTTCATGCGGGGATCATTGAGCCAGGCCATTTCCGTTTCACAGCCAACGGTGAAACAATAGTGCGTCTGGAAGAGCGGCTCGGCTACACACACAAGGGCATTGAAAGCCTGATGGCCGGGGCGACGATAGACCAGGCCGCAAAACTTGCCGGCCGGTGCTCTGGCGACAGCACAGTGGCTTATGCACTCGCATTTGCGCGCGCCACAGAAGCCGCGTTGCAGATTGACATCCCGGCGCGGGCGCACTGGCTGCGCGCCCTCATGGCGGAAATAGAACGGTTAGCCAACCATCTGGGGGATATTGGCGCCATATGTAACGACGCGGCCTTCGCCCTGATGCACGCGCATTGCGGTGTTTTGCGCGAACGGGTTTTGCGCGCAGCCCATGCCTGTTTTGGACACCGGCTGATGCGTGATCGCATCACCCCCGGTGGCATGGCGGTCACTCTCGATCCAATGGGTTTCGATACCCTGACAACATTGCTCAGCAATATCCGGCAAAGATTCCCCGCATTGGTGGAACTTTACGACAGCACTGCATCATTGCAGGAGCGCACTGTTGCGTCCGGCCATTTAAGTCTGGACCTTGCCCGCCAATTTGCCGCTGGTGGATTTGTTGGACGCGGGTCAGGCCGGGCCTCAGACGCCCGTCGGTCCCCGGGTTACACGCCATATGACCGTCTCAATTTTGAGGTGCCCGTGCGCCATGAAGGTGACGTCAATGCCCGCGTCTGGATACGCATCAGGGAAGTGGAGCAAAGCATGGCGCTGATCGACCAGATCATGGCGCAGATTCCTGATGGGCCTCTTGCTGTACCATTGCCGTTCAAAGCAGGTGAAGGCATGGCTTTGATCGAAGGTTTTCGGGGCGACATACTTGTCTGGGTGCATCTTAACGATAAGGGAATTGTTGAACGCTGCCATCTGCGCGATCCTTCGTGTTTTCAGTGGCCCCTGCTGGAAGCCGCGATTGAAGGCAACATTGTTGCCGACTTTCCCCTTTGCAACAAATCCTTCAACTGCTCTTATTCCGGGCATGATCTTTAGAGACTGTGATGCGCAACCTGCTCTTCAAAAACATTTTCCGCAAACCTCTCACGGAACCACGGCCCGATAGCGATGATGCGGTTCTGGCTAAACTGGCTGGTCATGTCGAGCGCACCGCCTACCGCCGACTGGGGCGCAGCCTTGCTGTCCGGGCGGTCGATGCCGGTTCGTGCAATGGGTGCGAGCTGGAAATTCACGCGCTCAACAACGCTTACTATGATCTCGATCGCTTCGGTATCCGCTTTGTGGCCGCGCCGCGCCATGCCGATGTCCTGCTGGTCACAGGGCCTGTCACCCGGAACATGCGTGAAGCTCTGGAGCGCACGCACACCGCCATCCCCAATCCAAAATGGGTTGTCTCCGTCGGGGATTGCGCCTTAAACGGCGGCTGTTTTGCCGGCAGTTATGCGGTGGTGGGTGGCGTTTCGCAGGTTATGCCGGTTGACCTTCACATTCCCGGCTGTCCGCCAAGCCCGGCAGAAATTCTCAAAGGCCTCCTGGCGCTTCTCGAAAAAGGCGCAGCCGGAAAGTGAGAGGTATAATCTCTGACCTGCTTCCCTGAAAAGTTCCTCATTTTGGGATAGAGTGTTCCGTGATAATTTCCTTGGCTGGAATGGAGCTGAAGAAGATGAAAGCAAATATCTTGTATTTTTAAACGTCCCCAATTGCTTCCGATATGCATCCGGAAATGCAAAAAACTCCGCGGCCCAAAAAGTCTGCGGAGTTATCTCATTGATCTATATTGATATTTTGGTTGCGGGGGTAGGATTTGAACCTACGACCTTCAGGTTATGAGCCTGACGAGCTACCGGGCTGCTCCACCCCGCGTTAAAACCGGGACACCCACTCATTGAGTCCGGGTGCATATGGCTGCGTTTGATTCAGTCAGTTCATTTATGAGGAATGTTGTTCATCTTTGTATAAATCATAGAACCACAGAATCATAATTCCATCTGCGTTTTGCAGGTCTGGCAACGTCCTACTCTCCCACGTCTTAAGACGAAGTACCATCGGCGCTGAGGAGTTTAACGGTCCAGTTCGGGATGGGATGGTGTGCAGGCTCCTCGCCATAGCCACCAGACCGGCAAAAAGCAGGTGGATCAAATGAAATCGTTCTTGGTTGAATCTTTCGTTTCTTCGCATTTCTCACAGATCGTTAAATCTGTGTATGGGTAATGATGAGATGTAATCAAGCCTATCGAGCAATTAGTACCGGTTAGCTTCACGCGTTACCGCGCTTCCACATCCGGCCTATCAACGTGGTGGTCTTCCACGGCTCTCAAGGGAGAATTAGTTTCGAGGGGGGCTTCCCACTTAGATGCTTTCAGCGGTTATCCCTTCCGTACATAGCTACCCAGCGATGCTCCTGGCGGAACAACTGGTACACCAGAGGTACGTCCACCCCGGTCCTCTCGTACTAGGGGCAGCGCCTCTCAATTCTCCAACACCCACGGCAGATAGGGACCGAACTGTCTCACGACGTTCTAAACCCAGCTCACGTACCTCTTTAATTGGCGAACAGCCAAACCCTTGGGACCTGCTCCAGCCCCAGGATGAGATGAGCCGA
>Ga0114931_10006509_pt1 | contig 14356 bp, 17 predicted proteins | sample 2SBtaG_FD_89579 | JGI IMG/M metagenome (GOLD analysis project Ga0114931, IMG submission 89579) | Deep subsurface microbial communities from Kolumbo volcano to uncover new lineages of life (NeLLi) - 2SBTROV14_V59a metaG | ecosystem: Environmental > Aquatic > Marine > Volcanic | place: Kolumbo...
GTGGATAAAGGCCTGGTTTCCTTTGGCCGCAATTACGTCACGCAACGCCTGCCGGAATGGTTTCGCTTGCACGCAGCGTCCATGGACAGCGCCCTGGCGGCACATGCAAAAAATACCGCAACTGATATACTGCATGCCTGATTGCATCAGTACAGGCCAGCATGAAAACCTTCATAAAAGTCATCGAGATATGGACACCGGACGCCAATCGAGAAAAACTCCATCTCACTGACAGCTATTACGGTGAATACACCGATTTTAATAAACACAGCCAGGACATTGCTTTTGCCTTTGATGAAGGCCTGCCCGGCGCCGCCTGGGCCAACGCCCGCCCCATCGTCATCACTGATCTGGAACACTCCTGTTTCCTGCGCAAGCAGGCCGCCAGGACTTCGGGCATAACCTGTGCTATCTGCCTGCCGATATTTTCCGGACAATACCTGTTAGCGGTGATGGTACTACTCTGCGGTGATGAGGATGATCTTGTCGGCGCGATCGAGGTCTGGGGTAAGAATCCGCAACGTCCCAGGGAGCTGCACCTGGTGGATGGCTATTATGGCAAAATGGAAAAATTCGAGTGGCTTAGCCGTCGTCTGTCGTTCCAGAAAGGCAATGGCCTGCCCGGCACTATCTGGGATTACCATATCCCGCAAATCTGTGCCGACCTGCCCACTTCCTCCACATTCCTGCGCGCCAGTCACGCCCAGCGGGAAGGCATCACCACCGGCATCGGCATCCCCTTTATCTATGACAACAAACACGAATATATCCTGACCCTGTTATCCGCCCGTGGCACCCCCATTGCACGACGTTTCGAAATCTGGTTACCGGACCGGGAACATCGTTTCCTGTCCCTCTACAGCGGGCATACCGAAATTCCCTACGACGTGTTCTCCTACCAGGAAATCGAAAAAGGCCAGGGGTTGATCGGCCAGGTATGGCTAAGCGGCTGCCCGGCCATCAGTCACAACCCTGCCAGGGACAATTTTATTGCCGGCAAAGCATCTCATAATGATCTGAGCGTGAGTGTTGCGGTGCCGGTACTCGAAGAAGGCGTCTTGACTGCCGTGGTAGCATTCACGATTTAGACCGATTAACCCTGGTAAGTACAAACCCGATAACACACTGCATCTGACTCAACCATAAAAACAACCATCATCAACAGCCTGATGTATTTCGGCATTTTTTTAGTATCGATTTTTTACTCGGGACTAATACGGGTAAAAGACCGTATTAATTAAAATTTATAGGTGTAATTAACTGCATAAGAAACCGCTTCGACGCGGTAATCACCTACATTGATAACGTACAGCCGCTTATTGCATTTCTCATCGATCAGGCCGAATAAATTATAACCACGAAAATCGATGGCACTATTCTCACTGAATCGATAGCGTGCACCCAGGTCCAGAAAAACACTGGTGCCGGTCGAATCGCTATAACCCGGTGTCGTTTGGGCTGCCGAATCGCTGGTACCGGACTGGTTGCTCCAGTTAATAAAATCTTCTGAACCGGGATAATCCCAGAACACCCGCAACGAGCCGTTGAGTTGCCAGCTAGCATGACTACCACCCCAGGTCGCGGATAACTTGGTGATATGATTGCTCCACTGGCTCAGATCATTGCCATAGCCATACTGGCTGGCGGATATTTTCTGCGCCACACCGTCGCTAGCATCAAAGTTCTGTAGTGCGGTAAAACTGTGGGAGAAGTCAATTCGCCAGGCTTCACTTTTATAATCAACGACGAATTCGATCCCGGCGATCGTATAATCCGCTACCTTTTCAGATTTGAGTGACAGTGTATCGATACTGATAACATTAATATCATTATAAAAAAGACTGGTGTTATAACTCAGTTGAGGAGTAACACTATGGTCATAGACTAGCTCCAGGCCCGTCAATTTCTCCGGTTTAGAAGTAACACCCTGATCATGGTCATAACGAAGTTGTTCAGCATTATTTTTGCGCAACGACCGGTTAAGGATCATTTTATAAGTATCGTCCGGGTTGGGTGCAAACACCAGGGCCCAGCGTGGTGAAAAATATGGTTTCGGTATATTGATCATTGTCCAGCCGCAGACCCAGGAAACTGGTGAGCTGGTCTGAAATTTTCCATTGGTGTTCCATCAGTACCCCAAAGGCATTGGTACTCCAGTGGGGCATATCACCAAGCACAAAGGAAACTGCACCGGTATCCGGATATCCCTGGCTACTAATTCCCCAGTTATCGTGACTAAAATGAAAACCGAATGCCAGTGCATGCCTGGCAGATGGTATCCAGTTTGCAATGGTGCTAAAGAAAACTTCATCTTCGCGATGATTCTCTGGTGGGCTCGCAGGCAGCTGGTTGTCAAACAGAATTCGCTCATAATCAAAACTGTCTGCATTGAAACGATAATCCACCCACAGGTGATCATCGACCACACTTTTATAATTCATGGAAAGGGTTAACTGTTGATAACCGACACTATGAGTTGCCAGGTCCTCCAGTTGCGTGCCGGGAGCAGACAGCCCAATCGGTGGCGGAGTAAAAACCTTGTGCGACCAGGATAGCTCTTCACCACCGCGGCTATAGCGCAACCAGGCATTAAAGTTATCCTGCTGATAATCCACATGCAATTTAAGTTTGGGCAGCCCGCGATGTTCTGCATGGTTATCGGGCTGAGGTATGGTACTGTTCTGGCCGGCATATACCGGCTCACCCCAGGTCGTGGTGGTACCAAGACCATAGACGAACGGGGAATCTTTCTGGTCGGCGCCCTGGTAATCAGTGATGCCGGCATAAAAATACAGGCCCCTGTCCTTACCCAGAGATACGCCTTTCTTCACTTCGATCGATTTAAAATTCTCCACCGCACCCCATTTTGCCACCACGGTGTCACCGGAATAGTTACTGAAATTTTCCGTCTGGATATTGATCACCATGGAAACGGCACCGGGACCATATACCACTGAGCCGGGACCACGTATTACATCAATGCGTTTAATATCCGCCAGCATGGGTAAATCCCTTTCACTCAAGGCACCGTAATGGGTACGCTCATTCATCACGACGCCGTTAACCAGTAACAGGTATTTGTCGTCGCGATCGCCAATAATGCCTCGCATCCCCATATGAGGTGCTTCCCAGTGATGTGGCAGGTAGTGGAAATTGGGAACATAGATCTCCAACAGGTCAAACAGGCTGCGTGCTGAAGCCGCCGTGATCATTGACCGGGAAATCGTTGTAACCGAGGCGGGATCGAGCCGGGCAATGGTAGGTGTGACTGAAGCACAATTTTTTATATCAATCTGCCCCAGCTGGGTGATATCCATATTAAATAATTGTTCAAGGCTCAATTCTTTTGTAGCCTGCGCTGAATAAGCCATGACGCACCACGCCAGGCCTGACACTAGCCTGATCTTCAGCTTCAACATATTAGCTCCTGCAAGTACCTTATTATTTTTCTGCTCCAGGATTTCCAGAATCGACTGGCTTTTACTAATTCCCGAGAATTGCAGTAAGTAGCATATCCTGGTAGCAGTCATTCAAGTTTAATATATAGTAGAGAGTATGAAATTCCGTTTAAAAAGGCCTGTAACTTCTCATCCACAATATTAGTCCATCGACGCCCTGACTGCCGTGATGGTGGTTATTTATAATAAGCCGATTAAGAATGGCGAATAAAACTAATGCGTTAAAGAGGTTTTGTTATGTTATTGCTGACATGGCGCAGCAGCCCTGACAAAGAACCAGGCAAACGCCTGGATATATATTTTATGACTTTACGATTTTTTGTCAAATCGGCTACTTCATCAAGTGACACTTTCAGCCTTCAATTCATTGACCTGCTGTTTCATCAGGCTGACTATGGCATAAATACCAACGTGGCGGTTCGGTGATAGATGTTCATCCAGGCTAAGGCGTTCGAACAGTTCGTCCACATCTAGTTTTTCGATGGCATCGGCCGTCTGCCCACCGGCGAGTTGAAACAACACTGCCAGCACGCCACGAATGATACTGGTATCACAATAGCCATGGTATTGAATCAGGTCGGGGTTATCCTTGTCACGATAGGCACTAACATACACAGTGCTCATGCAACCTTTGACATTATTTTTGTCAGTCATAAGCTGCCTGGGCATAGGGGGTAATTTTTCACCCAGCTCGATCAGGTAATTGTAGCGTTGATCCCAGTCGCCAAGTAATTCGAACACATCTACCAGGTCATCCAGCCGGCTCATAACGGTTTCCTTTTTTAAACACTAAATGATTCACCACAGCCACACATACTCTGTACCTGGGGATTGTGAAAATCAAAACCCTGATTAAGCACACTATTCGTCGCATAGTCCACCTGGGTGCCGTCAAGACTGGGCAGGCTGGCCTTATCCACAACGACCTTAATGGACCGGGTTTCAAACACGACATCATTCTCGGTAATCTTATCGGCATAATCCACCACATAGGCAAAGCCACTACAGCCGGATTGACGCACGCCAAGGCGAAGCCCTAAACCATGACCGCGTTTTTCCAGCATGGTTTGCACATGTCTGGCGGCATTTTCGGTTAATTCAATTGACATACAATCACCTCTTTGACTAATAACTCCAACGATCAGAACATGCTTAAAACAAACCCAGTGCCAGCCTGGCTTCGTCCGTCATGCGTTCCTGTGTCCAGGGCGGATCCCATACCAGTTCCACCCTGGCATCGTTCACGCCTTCGACAGATTTGATCACCGCTTCTACCTGCCCAGGCAAGCTACCGGCCACCGGACAACCCGGTGCTGTCAGGGTCATTTTAACGAATGCATCGGCATCCCGGATTTCCAGTTGATAGATCAAACCCAGGTCGTAAATATTCACCGGAATTTCAGGGTCGTAAATATTGCATATAGCGTCGATGACCCGTTGTTCCAGTGAGCCTTGATTAACCGGGCTCACAGCACGGACATCCGGTGGTACAACGGGTTTTTCCTCCGGTGCGAATTTAACGCGAAAGAACATGCGTTTAATATCCATGACAGTTGGCTCATATTTCTGCCACCGCCTGTTCCAGGGTGGCCATGAATGTTTGACTGGCATATTGATGCAGGGTTTCGATACTGATGGTATCGATAATGTCACTGGCAAAACCCAGGCATAACATTTTCTTTGCGCTCTGTTCACTGAGCCCACGGGAACGCATATAAAACAGCTGTTGTTCGTCCAGTTGCCCGACTGTCGTACCATGACTGCATTTCACATCATCAGCATAGATCTCCAGTTGCGGCTTGGTATCGATTTCCCCATCCCGGGTTAACAGCAGGTTATCATTGCTTAACTGGGCATCACTTTTCTGCGCCTGTTCTTCCACAATAATATGTCCATCGAATACACCGCGCCCTTTTGCGTACACTATCCCCTTATACTGTTCTCGACTGGTACAGTTGGGCACACGATGCTGCACATCCAGATGGAAATCATTCAGCTGGTTTTCACCCACGGTATACAGACCGTTCAGGTAACATTCGGCATATTCCTGCTGCAAGGTGATAGTGATATCAGCGCGCGACCAGCGGCCGCCTAGCGCCAGACAGGTACTGTCATAACGACTGTGTTGTTGCTGCTGCAGATACAGACTGCTCATGTGGTAGGCCTGTGGACTTTCCTGTTGCAAGCGGTAATGTTTCAGTGCGGCCGATTTCGATAACACAATATCGCTAACATTATTATGAAAGTAAGCCGGCTGCGCCTCACCGATAAACCGTTCCACCAGAGTAGCACTGGCATGTTCGGCCAGGGCGACCAGATTCCGGCTCTGGACCAGCGCCCCGGCTTCAGTATTCAGGTAAATAATTTCGACCGGCTTTTCCAGCTGTACATCCCGGTCGATATAAATAACCGTGCCATCATGAATCAGGGCCGTGTTCAAGGCAGTCAGCATATGCTCGTTGTGCTGTGGCATATCCCTGAAAATATCTGCCAGGATCGGATCACCCTGTTCCAGTAATTGTTGCAAGCCAGCCAGCCGGACACCCGCAGGCAAATCATTGCTGGATAGCTGTGGCTGGTAAAATCCATTCAGCATTACCAGTCGATAACTATCTAATCCCTGAATCAGATAACGCTGAATATCCTGTTCCGCTATCGTTGTAAGCTTCGGCACATGCAATGCCTGCTCAAACAGCTGGTCGATTCGACTATAGCGCCAGGCTTCCTGCTTGCGGTGCAAGCCTGGCAGGGAATCGATGGCCTGACGTGCACTGGTGCGGCTGGCATGAAACCAGTCAGCATTGGCGGCATGCTGGTAATCGAACGCCGTTACCAGCTGTTGCAACCAGTCACGTTGTTGTTGCGCGCTGATCATGCCGCCTCTCCTTCCAGCCAGCCGTAACCTTTTTCTTCCAGTTCCAGCGCCAGCGTCTTGTCACCGGAGCGTACGATGCGGCCATTTAGCAGTACGTGCACATAATCCGGCTCGATATAGTCCAGCAACCGCTGGTAATGGGTAATGAGAATAATGCCACGCTCGGGAGAACGCATGGCATTGACGCCATCGGCTATTACACGCAAGGCATCGATATCCAGGCCGGAATCGGTTTCATCCAGGATCGCCAGTTTCGGTTCCAGCATGGCCATCTGTAGAATTTCATTGCGCTTTTTCTCGCCGCCTGAAAAACCGCTGTTCACATTGCGCTTTAACAGTTTGTCATCCAGCTCCAGCATCCGGGCTTTCTCACGCACCAGCTTCATGAACTCGATGACATCCAGTTCGGGTTTGCCCCTGGCCTTGCGTCCGGCATTCATGGCTTCGCGCATGAAGGTCATATTGTTCACCCCCGGTAATTCCACCGGGTACTGCATACCCAGGAACAGACCTTTGTGGGAACGTTCTTCCGGTGTCAGTTGCAGCAGGTCTTCACCCTCGAACATTACATCCCCGGCAATCACTTCATAACCATCACGCCCGGCCAGGACATGGGACAGGGTGCTTTTACCAGAACCGTTAGGTCCCATAATGGCATGCACTTCGCCGGCTGCCACATCCAGGCTCAAGCCCTGCAGTATTTTTTTATCCTCGACATTAACCTGTAAGTTTTTAATGCTTAGCATGTTTCACTCCGGTTGATTTGTTAGCCTACCGCCCCTTCCAGGGTCAGACTTAAGAGTTTTTGTGCTTCCACCGCGAATTCCATCGGCAGCTCCTTGAATACTTCCTTGCAGAATCCGTTCACCAGCATGGACACGGCATTCTCCTCACTCAAACCTCGCTGGCGGCAATAGAACAACTGGTCTTCGGAGATTTTCGAGGTGGTTGCCTCATGTTCGACTTTTGCGCTGGGGTTACGCACTTCGATATAGGGAAAAGTATGGGCACCGCACTGATCGCCGATCAACAACGAATCGCACTGGGTATGGTTGCGGGCATTCTCGGCGCGTAGCGCCATGCGTACCAGGCCGCGGTAGGTGTTCTGCCCATGGCCGGCAGAAATACCTTTGGACACGATGGTGCTGCGGGTATTCTTGCCGATGTGAATCATCTTGGTACCGGTATCCGCCTGTTGCTGACTGCGGGTAACCGCAACCGAATAAAACTCACCCACGGAATCGTCGCCACTTAAAATACAGCTGGGGTATTTCCAGGTAATAGCGGATCCGGTTTCCACCTGGGTCCAGGATATGTGGGATCGATGCCCACGGCAGGCACCGCGCTTGGTAACGAAATTGTAGATACCGCCACGGCCCTGTTCGTCACCGGGATACCAGTTCTGTACCGTGGAATACTTGATGCGCGCGTCATCCAGCGCCACCAGTTCCACCACCGCGGCATGCAACTGGTTTTCATCCCGCATCGGCGCGGTACAGCCTTCCAGGTAACTCACATAACTGCCTTCATCGGCCACAATCAGGGTACGTTCAAACTGGCCGGTGTTGGCTTCGTTAATGCGGAAATAGGTGGATAATTCCATCGGGCATTTAACGCCTTTGGGGATATACACAAAGGTGCCATCCGTGAACACCGCGGCATTCAGGCAGGCAAAATAATTATCGGTATGGGGCACCACCGAGCAGAAGTACTGTTTCACCAGTTCCGGGTATTCCCGAATCGCTTCCGACATGGAACAGAAAATCACCCCGGCCTCCGCCAGGTTGCTGCGAAACGTGGTAGCCACGGAAACACTGTCGAACACCGCATCCACGGCTACTCCTGCCAGGGCTTTCTGTTCTTCCAGCGGAATGCCCAGTTTATTGTAGGCATCCAGTAAGGCCGGATCGACCTCATCCAGGCTTTGCGGGCCGTCGGTTTTTTTCTTCGGCGCCGAGTAATAGGAAATGCCCTGGAAATCAATGGGCGGATGTTTCACCTTTGCCCATTCCGGGTCTTCCATATTTAACCAGTGGTTATACGCCTTAAGCCGCAGCTCCAGCATCCATTCCGGTTCGGCTTTCCTGGCGGAAATCAACCGGATCACATCTTCATTCAAACCCGGCGGTACGGTATCCGCCTCGATGTCAGTAACAAAGCCATGCTGGTAGCCGGTTTTAATCAGATCGTCGACACTATCGGGTGCTGTTTTATGTTCAAGACTCATAAAGACCTACTCTCCATGCGTGAATACTTGACTATTTTAGTCAGGAATTATGTTATTTATGCGCCTTTTGATGCTAGAATTCAATGGCCCAGGCAATAACAATTTTTTATCGCTGTAAAACATCGCATCGAATGCGGTTGTTGAAATAGCGCAATTCACACTCGACAAGGTAATATTTTCGAGCAGGTCCGCAGCAACGAGTTCATTCCCGCTAAATGACCGGGCAATGGATTAATGACTATACTCAACAACGATATCGCCCGAGAGCCGACCTGAAACAACAGACATGTTATAAAACCAATGGGAAATCATAATGCTTTGCTGGTTACACTCACTTCACAGATCCATCTGGCTGCTTATCGCCGCTGTGCTGCTCGTCTTCTCACAAGCGGCAATCAGTAAAGAAACCACGTATGTCAGGGAATACAACTACGACGCCAGCGAGCTGGAGAGCCGAGCGGTAGCACGGCAAAACGCCATCCGCCTGATGAAAGCGGAACTGCTGGAAGAAGTCAGCAGTTTTATCGTCAGCCAGAGCGAGTTGAATCGAACCCAGCAAAACCGGAAATTCGATAGCAGCTTCCAGAGTAAAGTCAGATCCCTCAGCGCCGGCTCCATTCGCAGCCAGGTGTTACAGGAGAAATGGGATGGTGATCATTTCTGGTTGAAAGCGCGATTATTCGTGGATAAAGACCAGGTTGCGAAAGACCTGAAACAGTTAGTGGCCCATGGCGCACCGAACCCGGATTCAAGACCCGTAGTGATGCAAGCGGCACCCACCCCAGCCGCTGCCAGCCAACCGCTGGTGATGCCGGCGGCTGTCACACCCGATTACAGTGGCTATGTACAACTGGCAAAATTATCGAATGTGTTAGCCATGATGACGCCAATCAAGATACGGGTAATGCAATATTATCAAATGCATGGCAACTGGCCCGATAAGCTGGAAGCCATTGGTTACGATGCCAGTGAAATGACCGATGGCGAGAATATCAAATCCATCACGCTACGAAGTAGCGGTGAAATCCGTGCACATTTAATGCCCTCGTTTGGTAACAGCAAGTTTATTGCATTGAAATCTCGTTCGGTCATGGGTGGCAGTACCATAAAATGGTTATGCAATACCAACCTGGATGCCAAACTCATGGGTATGCCAGGCGCGCTTCCCTGCGATGCGGGTAAATAAGAATTAAGGAAACTCTGATTAATTCGGAGTTTCCGCAGCACAAGGATGTGCTGCCATATTCAATGGCTGTTAAGCCATTGAATATGAAGAAAAAGGTAAAATCGCATTTTACCTTTTTCGTGCTCTGATCATTCATGGATGAATTAATCAGCGCTTCCTTAAGAATTAAGAATTAAGAATTAAGAATTAAGAATTAAGAATTAAGAATTAAGAATTATCAAGAGTCTAACCCGAAGAGAAGACTGTGTATCAATTTCTGCGTCGAATGTCATTCGTTTGCAAATCGCGCGTTTGCGTCAAAGCTTTCTGTGATTAATCAAGACCGTCCCTGGCTTGTCATTCATAAACTCTACCGTCCCTGTCAATGGTCGTCATTTGCCAGGTTATAAACCTTCAGATCTCTGGCAACACGAATCTTACCGGCATAACCCTGCGCCTGAATAATTTGTTTGACCAGATCGATATTGGGCTCAGATTGTGGCGTCAGGTGCGACAGAACCAGGGTACGTGGATTCGCCATGGCAGCCACCTGGCCAAGTCGTGTCGGTGCAGTTTGGCGTTTGGCGTTTGGCGTTTGGCGTTTGGCGTTTGGCGAAAGGTGACTGTGGCGGTGGTGCATTGTCCAGAATGGAGGCGTCATAAATCAGCATATCGACACCCTGTGCCAGGGTAACCAGGTTACTGGTAGTCGAGTGAGTATCGCCGGTATACACGATACTCTTGCCCTTATAGCTAATACGATAGGCAACGGCAGGTGCTTCAAAATGATCCACGGCAATGGCTTCAATCACCAGGCCACCTTCATTAACAATTGGCTGGATCGATGCATAATTGAAATCCGGTGACAGTCCATGAGGCTGTACCGAGAATATCCCTAAGCCACCGGTTTTGGCAAAGCAGGGAGGTAGGCATACGAGCCACCCGGTGCGAACAGGCTATTAAGGAACTGGGCAATGCCGGGAAGGCCGGGTTATTGCTATCCGGCCCCCACACCCACATCGGCGCGGTGCGGTAAACACCCTGGAAACGGCTATGAAAATAAATGGTTTTCACCACCGGAGCCAGATCGCCAACATGGTCAACATGCAGGTGACTTAACAGTACGATGTCCAACGCACCGATACTGGCACCACTTTATACGACTCGCTGAAACGTACCGCGACCCAGATCCATCAGCACCCGCGGTTTACCATCGGTAATAATAAGATACCCGACCACTAGCCTGGGCCATGGGCCCGCCGGATCCCAGCACCATCACCGACAGATCACATTTTACATGATCAACCGGCAACGCCTTGTGACCATTATCGGCACGCACCATTGTCGTGACGAAACCCGTTAACAGCCCCAGCAGCAATGCCAGTAATATTTTTGATTGCTTCATTCTCACCTCCTCATTTATGGTTCAACGGGTTATTGCCAGGGCATGTTCTATTGTTATTATCATTTGACGCGTAGCGGCCAGGTTACAAAGATACAAAGTGATTAATGATTACGTGCAGCAAACCCAAATCACTTTGCGTCATTGCGTCAAAGCTTGCCTCATCACAGGAAATCAGGTCACAGTAATCCGGGTTCGTGCCGTGCCCAGCACACGCCCGGTAATCCAGTCCTTGATTTCGATTTCTACCGTGTAAACCCCTCTACTGCCAGGCTGGATAATGCAGTCATAACGTTCGGCCGCCACCGCATCCAGTTGGGTGACATTGATAGCCCGTGGTAACGGCCGACCGTCCGATGCCACCACTTGCGCTGTCAGTCCACCAAAACGAATCGTCTGCGGCATGTACCCGGCACAGAGATAACGCACCAGTAATTTCTGGCCTCGTTGCATGGTGACCGCCACACGCGGATCGGTCAGGGCAGACTGGGCACCATCCACGCCGGTAATGACAAAGTAATCCGGGTTCAGATCGTTAAGCCCCACATCGCCGCCACAGGTACCCGCGGTCCATGCCAGGGTGTGCCAGGATGAGTCGATGTCATCCACCACCCAGAATGCTTCCACGTCATACGTTGGACCATTGTGGAAAGCGGTACCCGGTCCTTCCGGGGGGTCCACGATGATCAGGCCATACATACCCATCTCCGCATGCAACACGGTATTGGTGTGACAGTGATAGAAAAACGTGCCTGCCTGTGCCGGTCGCCATTGGTAGGTATAAGTGCCGTTGACGTCCCAGGAAATATGCCCCACACCATCGCTACGATATTCCGGTTCGATACCGTGGTGATGAATGGTGTGATACATCATCATCCCCACAGTGAGTTGCGTATGCACAATCTGCCCCTGGGTGACACGCATGGCAGGGGATGGAAAACTACCGCCCCCCATGCCACCACCACCTGACATCATGTTGCCGCCATTGTCGCTGAAACCCCACATGGTCACGGTATTGCCGTCATCCATGGTCATGGGGATATTCATGTCTATACCCATATCGAAAACGACATCCGGTGAAGGATCCAGTGCCGGCACTTCTGCGGGACGAATGGGGTAAACATAACAGGTACCAGCCCCCATACCGCCACCGCCTCCAGCACCGCCGCCCATACTTCCGGACGTGGTACTCGTTGTAGTCGTTGTGGTACTACCGCTGTAACTTGAATGTCTTCTACCCATAATGAACTTCCCGTTTACCTGGCATGAAAAAAGATGTCGGTCATGGAACCGAACATATACAGGCCACCGCCAGCCGTCTGCGTTACTTCGTTATGCAGATGCATGGGATAGGCAAAATGGCGCCCTTCAGCTTCTGCCTGTGCAAGCACACTATTGGTGACCGGTGGCCAGGCATCCGGTGGCGGTTCAAACGGGTAAATAAAATCGATGCCGCCATTAGCATCCAGCGGCAGAATATCCTTCTCCCAGACATCAGAGCGGATGTTGCCATTTCGGCTTAACCACTCCATGTGATTGGCATGGGTATGCACGGAATTATTGGTAATACCTGGATTGAGACAGCGCACCAGGGCGCGGTCCTCGAGGCGACCCCCCAGTCGCGTACGGGGATCTGCCATACTGTCGATACTGGGATCCATATTACCCGGCGCACCCGGCGGTCGCCCGGAAAGACCGTTCATGGTGAAATAGCGCGGTTTGTATGCGGTATTCGGTATCTGTCCGTTTGCCAGGCGTCCATTCCACAGCGGATCAATGTCATTGAAGATCCAGAAATACTGCTGCACAAACGTACGGCTACCGGGATACAGCTGGTTACTGCTACCGGACGGCATAACAGCCAGACCACCGTGTAAACCAAGCAGACGATTATAGGGAGCATTCTGTTTGTCGTAATACAGGTAAGAGCCGTAATGACTGGCACTGAACTGAACCGTTTTTATCTGCCCCGGATAGATACGTCCACTGTCAACCAGGCCATCGATCACGAAACTGGTACTGGTATTCAGCGTATTCACCAGGGTGAGACTAACGGTATCACCTTCCTGAACAATGAGTGATTCGCCCGGTACATTCAGGCTCGTGGCACTACTGCTGTAACCTCGAAAATAGACGTTCACACCATCAGGCTGTGTGATATAGCCATCAGTAATATAAAAGGTCCGTGATAGGGTTTCGGCATTCGCTCGGGGAACCCAGCTTAACAACCCCGCGCCACCCACTAAAGAGCTGGCAACACATGCCGATGTGACCTTCAGGAAGTCACGACGTTTCATGATAGTTTTCTCCTCAAATAACACAGTCTCATCGGCGAAGCCTACGAGCTGCGTCTTGTGGTGTTATATTTTTGATGAGTTCAGAAGAATGAGTTTCTATTAAAGGAATTTCTATTTAAAGACTTATTGTTATCACTATTTTTTATGATTATCTGACAGCCAAGTTAATCAAATCGACACCCAAAGTATGTAACCACAGTTACACACCAGGCATAATGATGAACGAAGGATTATTTTTTCGAAGCAGGAATCGCAGCAATGTCGTGGCTAATGACAATAACAGCATCATCTGTAACAATTAGCACAGACACCAACATTCCAATATGATTCTACGCATTAATCAGGGAACCTGTCGGATGAAGACATACATCGCGCTGTTCAGGGGTATCAACATTGTTGGACACCATAGCCTGCCGATGCAACAACTGAAAAGCATCATGGAAAACATCGGCTACCGGCATGTAACAACCTATATCCAGAGCGGCAATGTTGTATTCCAGACGCCGGATACGGCAAGTGTCAAACTCGCCGAGAAAATCAGCAAGGCTATCGAAAAAGCGCAGGGCTTCAAACCTGAAATACTGTTACTGGAAAAGAAAGACCTGCAAAAAGCCATCAACGCCAATCCATTCCCGCAAGCGGAACCAGAACCCAAAACATTGCATGTGCTGTTCCTGGCTTCAACACCGACCAGCCCGGATCTGGATAAAATGCATGCCATTAGCACAGCAACAGAACGCTTTAAATTAACAGACCGATTGTTTTACCTGCATGCGCCTGACGGTGTAGGACGATCCAAATTAGCTGCCAATGCGGAGAAGTTACTGAGGGTTCCTGCGACCGGGCGTAACTGGCGAACGGTGTGCAAACTTCTGGAAATGGTGGAAGATGAATGAATTAATAATAGTGAATTAAGAATTTAGAATTGAAAA
>Ga0114931_10006510_pt1 | contig 14356 bp, 12 predicted proteins | sample 2SBtaG_FD_89579 | JGI IMG/M metagenome (GOLD analysis project Ga0114931, IMG submission 89579) | Deep subsurface microbial communities from Kolumbo volcano to uncover new lineages of life (NeLLi) - 2SBTROV14_V59a metaG | ecosystem: Environmental > Aquatic > Marine > Volcanic | place: Kolumbo...
CTGGCGGTCTGTTCCTGCACGGTGCTGCCGCTGTTCGCGGGTATCTGGCGGATGGGCGCGGGGTTGGGACCGGCGACCGCGTTCCTCTACTCCGGCCCGGCGATCAACGTGCTGGCGATCGTGCTGACCGCCGCGGTGCTGGGGCCTGAACTGGGGATAGCAAGGGCGATCGGGGCGATCGGATTCAGCGTCGTCATCGGCCTGACCATGCACTTGATCTACCGCAAAGAAGAATCGCAACGCGCCAAAGAGTCGATGGCGATGGCCGATGAAGACGCGGGTCGACCGTTGTGGCAGACGGCGTTGTATTTCGCGGCCATGGTCGGCATCCTGGTGTTCGCCAACTGGGGCAAACCCCAGGGAGACGCCGGGCTGTGGTACGCGATCTGGTCGGGCAAGTGGGTCATTACGTCATTCTTCGCAGTCATGCTGGGTGTGATCCTTGTCATCTGGTTCGCCGTGCGTTGGTGGAAGGTGGTACTGGTCGCGGCCTGCACCGTGCTTGCCTGGGGGCTGAGTGCATGGTGGATCCTGCCGGGTGTGGGCCATCATCTACCGGGCTACGACCGCGGCCTGCCGTATGCCGCGATGATCCCGTTTGCGGTGGCGACGGCCGGGTTATCGATTGTGCTATCGGTCGGGCGTCGTAGCCAGGAGGCCGACGAATGGTTCGGTCAGACATGGGGGTTTACCAAGCAGATCACGCCGTGGCTGTTGTTCGGTGTGCTGATCGCGGGGTTCCTGCTGGGCCGACCCGGTGAAGAGGGTATGATCCCAAGCGCCTGGGTCGCGTCGATGGTCGGGGGCAACTCGTTATTCGCCAATGCGTTTGCCTCGGTGGTCGGTGCGTTCATGTACTTCGCCACGCTGACGGAGGTGCCGATCTTGCAAGGCCTGCTCGGCAGCGGGATGGGCAAAGGGCCGGCGTTGGCGCTGTTGCTGGCTGGCCCGGCGCTGTCGTTGCCGAACATGCGGGTGACCCGTAGTATCATGGGCACGCAAAAAACAATCGTGTACGTCTCGTCGGTCGTTGTGATGTCGACGATCAGCGGGCTGGTGTTTGGGATGTTTTACTGATTCAATACTCGAACAGGGGCCGGACCCCGGAAGGTGGTGCAACATGTTAGACGCAAGAGAACTGATGCCGGTTGGATTGGCTTTTCACGGGCACAAGTGCCCGGCGATGCCGTTGGGCCTGCGTGCCGCGGTGGCCGCGATGAACGTGCTTGGGGTTCAGAGGGCCAAGGACAAGGAACTGCGGGTCATCTCCGAGACCGGCAAGGGACACGCCGCGGGGTGCTTCCTGGACGGCATCATGACGGCGACCGGGTGTACCTACGGAAAATCCAATATCGAAAAACTCTACTACAACAAGATGGCGTTCACCCTGATTGATGTGCCGGGGAAGAAGTCGGTGCGTGTGTCGTTGAAGCCGGACTTCTTCGCCAACATGCTCAAGTCTCCCTTTGTTCAACAGCGTAAGCAGGGGGTGCCGCCCCAGGACATCTCCACGGAAATCTCGGACCCATTGGTCGAGAAGGTGCTGTCTATGCCCACGGAGGTATTCCTGGACATCGGCCCGATCACGCCGTGTGAGGTTTCCCAGAAGTCGGGGGTCTTTGAAGCCGAGCCTTGCCAGCAGTGCGGGGAATTGGTTTTTGTCAACAAGCTGATCGACACCGATCACGGCCGGGTCTGCCTGGGGTGCAAGAACAAGAATGAGGAAGAAGGCGGTTAATCCACACGGGACCCACACGCCGCCCGCCGGGTTTCTGACCGTGCAGGATTTCGGCTATAAGAGTGCTGCCGATAATGGAAACGGTGGTTGAATCATAGCGGGATAGATAATGCTTAAATATATACATGTGATTTGTTGCGCTCTTATATCGGTGTCTGTCGTCGGTTGTGCGTGGACCCGCCCGACGGATCCTTACGGCGGGATGCCAGCGTATTGGAAGGGCCATGTGGACCCGGCGGCCAGCGCCGAGGGGCCGGACGCACAAGCCCTGGTGAAGCCAGACGGCCCGCTGACGCTTGGCGAGGCGGTCCGCATCGCATTGGCAAACAACCCGCAGATCGCGGCGCGTGTAAGCGATGTGGAGGCGGCGGCGGCACAGAAAGATTTCGCGACTGGCGAGGCACTGCCGCACCTGAGCCTCCAGGCGGGGTACTCGTACTTCGTGAATAACCAGCGCGTGGTCCCGCCCAGCGGGAACGGGCAGGCCGGGACGTTCGGCCGAAACATCGCATCGAGCGACCTGGTCATGCGCGTCCCGCTATTCACCGGCGGACGGATCACCAGCGACATCCGAGCCGCAGAGTTGCTGACCCGGGCGGCCCAACACCAACTGTCGCGCAGCCGTGAGGAGTTGGTGTTTAATGTTTCCAGCCTGTACTTTGGCATCCTGTCCCAGGACCATGTGATCGAGTCCCTGCGGTTCAGCCAGGAAGCGCTGGAGCGTCACCTGGTGCGCGTGGAACATCAGATACAGGCGGAGAAGGCGGCGAAGGTGGACCGCCTGCGGACACAGGTGCGGTTGGCGAACCTCGACCAGCAGATCGTGGCCGAACAGAACGTGCGTGCAGTGCAATACGAGGCGATGGCGAACCTGATGGGCCTGTCGCCGGATCACGCCACGATCGAGGTTGTGGGTGACTTGGAAGCCGAGCCTTTGTCGATGACCGACCCGTCGCTGGCGGTCCGTCAGGCGTTGGCGCAGCGGACTGACTTCCTGGCGGCGCAGGCCGCATTGGAAGCGCAGGCCAAGGCCGTGGACGCGGCACGGGCGGCGCAGTGGCCTTCGATCTTCGGGCAGGCGTCCTACGGCGAGCGCTGGGTACTAGACCCGTCCCAACAACCTTCCGGGACCGACCGCTCTGACGATGTCGGCGCGGTCGGCGTCGTCGGTGAACTGCCGCTCTTCCAGGGCGGGCAGATCAAGGCACAGATCCGCCGAGAGCGGGCGGGGCTTTCCGCTGCACGCCAACGGCTTCGGTCCCTGGCGTTACAGATCCAACTGGACGTCAAGACCGCTTTGCTGAACATCCAATCGGCTTACCAGCAGGTCCAGGCGACCAAGACCGCTATTGAACAGGCGACCGAGAGCCTGCGTATCGAGCGGGAGAAGTACGAGTTGGGCAAAGGATCGATCACCGACGTGCTCGATGCGCAGTCGTCCTTGCTGTTTACCCAGACCAGTTACTACCGAGCCCTGTCGGGTTACAACGTGGCCCTGGCGCAGTACCGCCTGGCCGTAGGAGAGCCCCTGAAATGAAACCCAATTCAACCACCCTGATCCGTGTCGCGGTCATCCTTGCGGTGGTCGTGGTCATCGTCCTTGGCGGCGTCCTGCTGGTGTCTCGTAAGAAACGATCACTTGCTGCCGCACCGAAGTACGGGGAACGGCCGACCCCGGTGCATGTGGTCAAGGCCGAGCAAGGCACGCTGACCCAGGACCGGACCTACCTGGCGACCTGTGAACCGATCCGCCAGGCGGCCGTGTCGTCGAGGATCACCGCGAGTGTCGATGAAGTTGCTTGCGATGAGGGGACGATGGTGAAGGCCGGCCAGGAGTTGATCCGCCTGGACGATCGGGAGATCCGCCAGGACATCGCCGGGGCGACATCGGACATCGAACGCGCCCAGGCAGACCTCAAGGGCAACCAGGCGGTGGTCGAATCGTTGAAACAAAGCGTCGCCTACTGGCGGCGTGAAGCCGAGCGTGACCGGACACTGGCGGACCGCGGCGACATCCCCGGCTCGCAGGCGGAGGGCACCGAGGAAAAAGCCAACGAGTTCACCGGGCAACTGCTCGCCGCTCAACAGAAGTCCCGGGCGTTGCAGCACCAGATCGACGCCCTGCAACGGCGTAAGGAACAGCTTGACGTGCAGCTAAGCTACTGTTTGATCCAAAGCCCCTATAACGGCCAGGTCACACGCAGGCTCGTCGACCCCGGCGACCTGGCCTCGCCGGGAAAAACCCTGCTGGTGGTGGAGGACCGTTCGAGTTTTAAGCTCGGCTTCGACGTGCCGCAGCAGGACCTTGCGCAGATACGCGAGGGGTTGAGCCTGAGGTTCAAGGCCGAGGGGAAGGAAAACCTGGCCAAAATCACGCACCTGTACCCGGCGATCAGCGCGGACCGCACGCTCCGGGCGGAGAGCGTGCTTGAGAAGGGGCAGGCCAAGGGCGTGACCTGCGGCAGCTATGTGACGGTGTCGGTTGAAGTCGATCAGATCAAGGACGCGGTGCTGGTGCCGTCGGGCAGCCTGATCGAAAGCCCCGATGGGACGACGCATGTGTTTGTGATGCGTAACGGGAAGCTGGAACACCCGCAGGTCACGGTACTCGGCCAAGGCAACGACAAGGCCGCGGTCACGGGGGTCAAGGCAGGCGAGCCGGTGGTCACCAGCACCTTCCTGGGCTGGGCGAACCTGGCCGGGGGCATGGACGTGGAGCCCGTGCAATGAACCTGACTAACTTCTCATTGAAGAACCCGTATACGGTCACCGCGCTGGTGCTGGTGGTGGTGGCGTTAGGGATGTTCGCTTTCTTCCGCACGCCCACGGACCTGTTCCCCAACACGGTCCCGCCTCAGGTGGTGGTCATCACGGTCGAGCCGGGCGCTGCGGCCAGCGACGTGTCGGACAAGATCACGCAGGTGATCGAAAAAGAGCTGAACTCGATCAGCGGCTTGAAGCGGGTGGTCAGCACCAGCCGTGACGAGGTCTCCTCGGTCAACGCCGAGTTCTATTACAGCAAGTCGGTCGGCGAGGCAGTGGTGGATGTGCAAAACGCCATCAGCCGTATCCGCGCATCGCTGCCCGCCGACATCCTCGAACCGCGCATCTACCGGATCACCGACGCGACCCGTCCGCTGCTGACCGTGGCCATGAGCCCCAAGCCGGGCAGCGGCAAGACCTTCCCCGAGCTTCGCCTGCTGGCGGAGAACCAGATCATGGACGCGATCCTGCGTGTGCCGGGGATCGCGGACGTGGACGTGTTCGGTGGGTATCAGCCGGAGGTCAGCGTCCACGTGAAGCGTGAGGCGCTGATCGCCAACCACCTGACGATCGCCCAGGTGATCGCGGCACTGGCCAACCAGAACGTCTCGGCCCCCGCGGGCACGATCTACACCGACAAGAGCGAGCTGCTGGTGAGGACGGTCGGGGAGTTCGCCGACCTTGAAAAGATACGCGACCTGCCGATTCAACGGGCGGGCGACGGGTTCATCCGTATACGCGATGTCGCCGAGGTCGTGCTGGATCACCAGGAGCAGCGCAGCTTCTACCACGGCAACGGCGAACCGGCGATCGCCATCAACGTGCTGCGCCCCGACCACGGCCCGACCGTCGCCGCCATCCACAGCTTCAAGGCCTTCCTGCCCGAGCTTGAGGCGCAGTACCCCGACATCAACTTCCAGATCACCGACGACCAGCAGCCCATCATCGACATCAACGTCCATGGGATGCGAACCAGCCTCGTTCAGGCGGTGGCCCTGACCGTGCTTGTGATCTTCCTGTTCCTGGCGGACCTGCGCGCGGCGGTGGTGGTGTCGGTCAGCATCCCCCTGGCGTTTATGACCTCGCTGGTGGTGCTTTGGTTCAGCCCGTACACGTTGAACATGGTCACGCTCTCGGGGTTGATCATCGCGGTGGGGATGGTGGTGGACGCGTCGGTGGTTGTGCTTGAAAACATCTACCGCCACTACCGGGAGATGAAAACCCCCGACGCGCTCAAGGCGGCGCGTGAAGGGGCCAACGAGGTCTCGTTGGCGATCACCGCCGGGATGTTCACCACCGTCATCGTGCTGATCCCCGTGATGTTCACCGGCGGGTACACCCAGCAGGTCATGCGCCCGCTGAACCTGATGATCTCATCCACGCTCGTCGCCTCGTTGCTGGTGGCGCTGACGGTCATCCCCCTGCTGGCCTCCCGGTTGCTGGCCCGACCGCACAGCAAGCGCAACCTCATCGAGCGCATCTTCGGCGTGACGGACAAGGGCGTGACCCGATTGGCCAACTTCTACCTGAGCATCCTCAAGCGGGCCCTGCGCTGGCGGGTGTTGACGCTGCTGCTGGCCGTGGCGTTCTTCATCGTGACGATGAAAACCGTGCCGCCTTTGATCGGCGGGGAGCTGATGCCCAAGATGGATACCGGCATCGCCACCATCGACTTCGACGCACCCTCGGACTACGCACCCAAACGGGTCGAACAGGTGCTCAGCCAGATCGAGAAGATGGTCTACCAACAGCCCGGCGTGGAAATGGTCTCTTCGACCCTTGGCTCCGAACCGGGGCAGATCAGCTTCGGCGGCGGCGGCGCGACCGCCCAGTCCGGCAAACTCACCATCCACCTGGTCGACCGCAAGCACCGGCCCGAGACGATCTGGCAGATCGAGGACAAGTGGCGCAAGGGGCTTCACCAGATCGACGGCGTCCGGACCTTCCGTGTCAGTGAATACGGCGCAACACCGCTTTCCACCACCAAGGCTCCCTTCGACGTCATCATCAGCGGGCCGGATTCACACGTTGTCAGCCAACTGACCGACCAGAGCCTACGCGCGCTGAAAGGCTTGCCGGGCCTGATCGACGTGCGGCGTAGCTGGTACTTCGACAAGACCGAGCGGCATGTGGATATCGACCCGATGCTCGCGCGGTTCTACGGCACATCGCCCCAAGAAGCGACCCGAGAGCTTAAAGCCGCCATCAAGGGTGTGCCGGGCACGACCATGCGGCTGGCGGGATATCTGGACATCCCCATCCGTGTGCAATATGGGGCCGACGATATCTCCAACCCCGACGACCTCGAACAGATTTATATCCCCACGCGCGTCGGGCCGACGCCGTTGCGTGCCCTGGCGACGACCACCCCATATACCGATCAGCCGTTCATCACCCGGGAAGTCTTGCGCAACACCCTGGACATCACCGGTGGGAACCACACCTACACCATCGCGCAGGTGGCGGCGATGGCCAGGTCACGTCTGGCGAAGGTCGCTGTGCCCGCCGGCTATTCGATCGACATCTCCGGCTCCGCCGCGGACATGAAGTCCGGACAGATGGAGATGGGCAAGGCGTTACTCATCGGGATCGTTCTGCTGTACTTCCTGTTGCTGGCGATGTTCAAGTCGTTCGGGCACCCGATCACGATCATGGCCGCGATCCCCCTGGCCGTCGCCGGGGCGATGTGGGGCCTGCTGCTATTCGATAAACCCATGTGCAAGCCGGCGACGATGGGCCTGATCCTCCTGGGCGGCACGGTGGTCAACAACAGCATCCTCCTGCTGGACTTCGTCCTGGAAGCGCGCAAGCGCGGCGTACCTAAGGATGAAGCGATCCTTCAAGCCGTGCGCCTGCGCATCCGGCCGATCCTGATGACCACCGTCTCCACGATCGTGGGCCTGACTCCGCTGGTGTTCGAGTTGGCGGTGGGTCTGGAACGGATGAGCCCCCTGGGGATCGTCGCCGCCACGGGGCTGACCGTCGGGACTTTCCTGACGATGATCGTCATCCCGGTCGTGTATTCGAGCATGGACAGCCTGGCTGTGAACTTCGGCCGCGCGGCTCGCTGGACCCTCGGTCTAAATCCATCACCACCACACTTTGCAAAGGGTCAAGACCATGTCTGAACTCACATCATGTACTTGCGGCAGCTCAGCCCATCAAAAGTCAACGCTCGTGTTTGCCTGCTCCGGGGCGGCTAACGTCGGTGAGATTGCCGACCGTGCCGACCGACACCTGATGGCTGATGGCGTAGGTCCGATGTTCTGCCTCGCTGGTCTGGGGGCAGACATCAAGCCGATGATCGACGCGACAGGAAAGGCTGGTACGAACATTGTGATCGATGGCTGCGACAAAGACTGCGGCCGAAAGGTCATGCAGCGCGTCGGCGTAACGAACTTTCACCATGTTCGCGTTACCGACTTGGACATCGAAAAAGTAAGCCGTGTATGGGCGCAAGATGAACAGGTCAGGCAAGTCGTAGACTTTGTCAGGACCGAGATGTCGGATTCGCCTTAAGTATGTCATAAAACTATCAAGAAGAAGGAGACTGTGATGCTCAAAATCCAAATACTGGGCACGGGCTGCCCCAAGTGCCAGAAGTTAACCGAAAACGCCAAGGCCGCGGCCGAGCAGCTTGGACTCGACTACGAGATCGAGAAGGTGACGGACCTCGGTGAGATCACAAAGTACGGCGTGATGATGACGCCGGCGCTGGCGGTGGACGGACAGATCAAGAGTGCCGGCAAGGTGCTGGACGCCGAAGCAATTAAACCACTTATTAAAGATGATTGACAATGAGTACGACTCTGAAACTGATCATTGAGTTCGCTGTGCTGGCTGCTGTAGTGGGTGTGGTGGTGAAGCAGGGCGACAAAACCGTCACCAAAGATAACGCTTTAGCCACGCAATCCACGGCAGAGGTTGTGAAAGAAGCACCGGCAGATTCAGCAGAACCTGCCGTCGATCAACCTCAATCTATTCCCGCAGCGCTACCACAACTGGTTGACCTGGGGGCGGGCAAGTGCATCCCGTGTAAAGCCATGGCTCCGATCCTGGAGGCGCTGCGTGAGGATTTTGCAGGGCAATTTAATGTGACGTTCATCGACGTCTGGGAGAACCGCGCCGCCGGTGAGGTTTATGGGATCAAGATGATCCCCACGCAGATCTTTATCGATGTTGAAGGCAAGGAACTGTTCAGGCACGAGGGTTTCTACTCGCGAGAAGAGATCCTGGCCAAATGGAATGAGTTGGGTTAGTGCGGTCCAAACCGTATTCGAGTCCTACATATCTATATAGATAGACACAGCCCGCCTGATCGAATTAAATATGTGCAGAAAACGGGACGGCGGTTATGACCATGCGCCCATCTGGCCGGTCGGCCGCACGCGTTGTGATTGCCATCCGGCGGGCGGGGGTCCAAAATGTCGGGCACATGTCAACACTGGACTTAGGGAGGTGGGGAAGATGTTGCCATAGTGGGTGATCATGCTGCTGGTGCTCATAGCCGAGGCCTGGTCTACGCGGCGTGACGGCCAGATCCGGTTCCTGAATCTGCAGATCGAGCTGCTCCAGGGGAAGCTGCCCGGCAACGGGGTAATCCTGTCGCCGGAAGAGTGGCAGCGGCTGCTTCGGTTGGGCGAGCGGGTGGGCCATCGTGTGGATGATCTCATCGGGATCGTGAGTGTCAAGACCTACAAGCGGTGGCTGCGTGAGCAGAAGGCGGGCCAGTCTCAGGTCGAGCGGTTCATCTCTTTATTATTAAACTTGACCGATTCGGCAGTTTGTCTATGATGATTTCGTGAGTCAATCGACGAGACAGTCCGCTACGTGGCTGTGCAGCTTGCTTGTGCTGGTGTCGATGTTCGCGCCGCCGCTGCATGCGATGCTGTCGCACTCGGGTTGTCATGGCACGGCTGCGGTCGTAGTGGTGGCCACGCCGACCGGGGGTACGGGGCACCCACATCATGATCCGGCGGACTGTCCGGTATGCCACCTGCTTGCCGAAGCATGTGTCGCTTGCACTTCTGTATCGCCGGCCGTATCGATTCACTTTGCGCTGATTGCCATCTCATCGCCGTCCCCGGTGGCGGTGCTTCATACAGCCGACTTGCCGCGTGAAATTGGTTGTCGCGCGCCTCCGTTGATCGCCTGAACCACTGCAGTTTTATTTGTCGCGCATGCTTTTTCCTTGGCGTGCGCATTCCCCATACCGTGGCTTCAGCGGAGATGATCCATCATGTCCAAACGCATGTTATTGGTGCGCTGCGCGATCGCGGCGCTGTTGGCGGTTTTGTGGCCCGGCTCGGTCCGGGCGGATGTTGACAACACGGCCCAGGTGATCCAGGACCTGCAGCAGAAGTACACCGAATTAAGTCAGAAGATGCAGGAGAAAGACCAGCAGATCCAGGAACTGCGTGACAAGGTGCAGTCACTGGAACACCCCGTACAGCTTGCGCCGTCGGGGGTGGCGCGACAGGAGGCGATCGACGCGGCGCTTGCCGACATCGATCGCAGCCAGGGGCAACGCACGTCGGCATCCACGGACAGTCTGGCACAATTCCCGATGGGTGGCGGGTCGACACTCAAGCTCATCGACCTGTCGCTTGACGTGTTGTTCAACGCGGGCGCTTCGACCGAGTCCGGCTCCGAGCTTCAAACACTTCAGGGGGGCGGGCACGACCCCAGCCAGCGAGGTTTTACGTTAAGCCAAGCCGAGATTTCACTGATGGGTGCGGTCGACCCGTACCTTACCGGCGAAGCGCACATTGTTTATCAGGTCGACCCCGACACCGGCGAGACCCTATCGGAATTGGAAGAGGCTTTCGCCACGACCACATCATTGCCGGCAGGCTTGCAGGTCAAGGCCGGGCACTTCCTGAGCAAGTTCGGCCTGATCAATCCGGTGCATCCGCACGCTTGGGACTGGGTCGATCAGCCGGTGATCAACAGCCGTATCTTCGGCGGCGACGGCATGCGCCAGGGTGGCGTACAGGTGAGTTGGCTGACTCCTTTGCCCTGGTACAGCGAGCTGTTCTTCAGCGTGCAGAACGCGACGGGCGAGCAGATGCCCAGCTTCCTCGCGGCCGATGAGACGATCGCGGGTCGCCCGTTCCAGGACCGAAAGGTGGGCAGCCTCGGCGACCTGGTTTACACGGGCCGCTGGGCGAACGAATGGGAGCTGAGCGATGAACTGTCGCTGGCGCTGGGAACCTCCGGCGCGTTTGGCGCGAACGACACGGGCGGTGATACGTGGCTCTACGGCGGTGATATGAAGCTGAAGTGGAAGCCGGTTAACAACGACCATGGCTGGCCTTTTGTGGTCTGGCAGAGCGAGTTTATCGGCCGGCAGTTTGAGGCGGCACGCGCGACGCACAACGGCCCCGACGGCGAACCGGGCGGCGGCGATGACGTCTTGCTCGCCTCGGAGGACCTGGACGACTGGGGCTTCTACACGCAACTGCTCTATGGGTTCCATCGAGACTGGGCTGCGGGCCTGCGCTACGAGTACGCCAGCGGGTCCGGCAACAGCGTCGATGAGGCGGGGATGCTCATCAGCCACAACGACGACCCTTTCCGTGACCAGCGGACGCGCATCAGCCCCCTACTTGTCTGGCAGCCGACGCACTTCTCTCGCATGCGGCTCCAATACAACTACGACCAGGCGGAGCATTTGGACGGTGACGCGCAGAGCCTATGGTTCAGCCTCGAGTTCTTGTTTGGTGCGCATCCCGCACACAGCTACTGAATCATACTAACGCAAGGAGATGAATATGAAAACGATAATCGCATGTATCCTGTTACTGGCGGGGACCGCACGCGCCGCTGAACCACTGCACGTTTGCGCCACCGTGCCTGACCTGGGATCGATCACGCGGAGCATCGGCGGTGACGAGGTCGAGGTCACCGTCTTCGCCAAAGGGGGCGAGGACGTCCACTTCGTCGAGGCACGCCCGAGTTTCGTGAAAGAGCTTTCCAAGGCCGATCTGTACCTGCAGATGGGCATGGACCTGGAGGTCGGGTGGGCCCCGGTGCTGCTGCGCAATTGTCGCAACGCCGCCGTCCAGCCCGGCTCGCCGGGCTACCTGGATTGCTCGACCGCCATCACCCCTATCGATGTGCCCACCACCACGATTGACCGATCGCTGGGTGACGTGCATCCGTTCGGCAATCCACATTACCTGTTGGACCCCGTGAACGGCCTGAAGGTAGCGGGCATGATCCGCGACCGGCTGATCGAGCTGCGGCCTGAATTAAGGGACGGGTTCGAGGCTAATTACAAGGGCTTTCATGATCGGTTGGCCGTGGCGCTGGTGGGTGAAGAATTGGCCGGACTATATGACATCGAGAAGCTGATGGTATTGGCTGACAACGGCAAGCTGATGCCATTCCTCGAATCTCAGCAGCAGGCGGACCTGCTGCGCGGATGGATGGGCTCGATGGCACCGCTGCACAACACCCCGGCCGTCGCGGATCACAATATGTGGCGGTACTTCGCGCTGCGCTTCGGGATCGATCTGGTCGGGTACATGGAGCCCAAGCCCGGGCTTGCGCCGACGACCAGCCACACGGCCGAGCTAGTTAATCTGATGAAGCAACGCTCGGTCAAGCTCATTATATCGAGCCCTTACTTTGATCCAAGACACGCGCAGTTCCTGGCAGACCACACCGGTGCAAAGATCGCTGCGCTAGACCACCAGGTTGGCGCGTCCGACGCTTCGTCAGACTACATCAACCTGTTCGATCACGACATCCAGGTGTTAACGGAGGCGGCCAGTGAATGATGAAACGGTGATCCTCAGCGCATCGGACGTGTCGCTGGGATACGGGCGTCGGTCGGTGTTGCGCGGGGTCAACTTTCAGGTACGGCGCGGGCAGCGTTGGTTCATTGTCGGTCCCAACGGGCAGGGCAAGACCACGCTGTTGCACGGTATTCTGGGGTTGATCCCGGTCACGGCCGGCACGATGCGGCGCGATCCTCAACGCCTTGGCCCACGGCGTATCGGTTTCGTGCCGCAACGGTGCGACCTCAACGCCACGCTGCCAACCACCGTCAGTGAGTTCGTCGGTCTGGGACTGGTCGGCCAGCGCGTCGGCAGGACCGAGCATCGACAGCGACTGGTCGAGGCACTGGCGTGCGTCGGGATGTCCAATCTCATCGACGCCGATTACTGGTCGCTGTCCGGCGGACAGCGCCAGCGTGCGCTGTTGGCGCGTGCGATGGTTCGCCGGCCAGAGGTACTGGTGCTTGACGAACCGGCCAGTGGGCTGGACCTGACTTCGGAGGATGCGTTGATGCACGCGCTGTCGGAGCTGAACCACCGCGTAGGCCTGACGATGCTGTTTGTCACGCACAACGTCGAACTGGCGGCACGCTATGCGACACATATTGCACTAGTGCACGCGGGAGGCGTCATCGCCGGACAAACCGGTGAGGTGCTAAGAAGTGACCTGCTGGAACATGCCTACGGCGTGGCGATCACCGTTACGCAGGAAGCCAAGGGCGTGGTCGCCGCACACGTAGGCCGACGGGAACAGGCCTTAGAGACCGATCGATGATTCACGAGTTTTTTCAGTCGTGGGATTTATTCGCCAACACGTACCTGGCGGGGTGGATGATCGCTTTGCTGCTGGCGATGGGTGGCGTCACGGTGGTGGCGCGTGATCAGATCTTTATTGGTGCGGCAGTAGCGCAGTCATCGACGTTCGGGATCGCGCTGGCAATGGTCGCTGGGGGTTGGATCGGTGGCGTGATCAACGAACATCACTTGGCACCGGTGATGGCGGTTTTGTTCGCAATCGGCGCGGCCGTGCTGACAGCACGGACGGGACGGATTGGAAGAGAATCACATGAGGCGGTGACGGGCTGGGTATTCCTCGCCGCATCGGCCGGGGCCATCCTGCTGGTGGCGCACGCTCCACACGGGTTGGACGAGGTGCAGCGACTGCTGGCGTCGAGCATCATCGGCGCTTCGGGCGCGGATGTGATTGTCTTCACGGCGCTGACTGTATTCACGGCCGTCGCGATTGCGCTGTCGCACCGTACTTTACGGCTTTTGGTCATGGACGAACAGACCGCGGCGGTGCTCGGTGTGCGCGTACAGTTGTGGAACCTGGCGATGGCGGTATGGCTGGGGCTAGCGCTTGGACTATCGCTGCGTACCTCAGGGATGCTCTTTACGTTCGGTTGTCTGATCCTGCCAGCGCTGACCGCCAAGAGTGTGTGTCGTCGTGTTGCCCCGATGTTTGTGGTCGCGCCGATCGTGTCGCTTGGCGCGGGAGTCATGGCGTTTGTTTTGGCCAATCATTACGACCTGCCTCCGGCCCAGACTGACGTAGCGCTACTAAGCGTATGTGGGCTATTTGCGTGGGGTCTGCGGCGGATTAGGTTTGAAGCTAGAGATGCTACTTGACCACATAGGCAGGTCATAATAATCCCCCCGCCCAGCAACCGATGAACCAGGCGGATTCAATTTTGAAGCGCAAGGCAGGACGGTTAAGCCTGTCCAACTGAACATTCGCAAGTCAAGAATTCATGATCCGTTAGCTTACATTTCAAACACTCAGAGAACACTCGGCCACCACTCGAACGGACAGGCCTGAGTCAGGTCGAGGGCCTTTTTCCGCAGGATGCAGCCGCAGGTTCCGTGGCCGGACATTCTCATGGAATCGAGCATCGGCCCGCAGTAGTGCGGTCCAAACCGTATTCGAGTCCTACATATCTATGTAGATAGACACCGCCCGCCTGATCGAATTAAATATGTGCAGAAAACGGGACGGCGGTTATGACCATGCGCCCATCTGGCCGGTCGGCCGCACGCGTTGTGATTGCCATCCGGCGGGCGGGGGTCCAAA
>Ga0114931_10006511_pt1 | contig 14356 bp, 10 predicted proteins | sample 2SBtaG_FD_89579 | JGI IMG/M metagenome (GOLD analysis project Ga0114931, IMG submission 89579) | Deep subsurface microbial communities from Kolumbo volcano to uncover new lineages of life (NeLLi) - 2SBTROV14_V59a metaG | ecosystem: Environmental > Aquatic > Marine > Volcanic | place: Kolumbo...
ACCCCACCTCACGATGACGCCCTGGCGCTTCGCGATGACTTCACCTCCATCAGGTTGTCAAAGGGACTTGCACCCTCAAGCTGTTGAACATGCTCGGCACACTAGTTTTGGGCACTTTTGCCGAAACAAAAGTGACTCGTCTGCAGGGGCGAAACCCTGCTAAGAATAATTCTTAATACAATTCAATCGGGCTAGGATACAAAAGCAAAGGCGAAGACAAACCTGGATTCCCGATTGAAAATGTCGGGAATGACGGGGTTTTTTCCAAAGAGCCCCTCCCCCATCCCTTGAAAAACTAATAACTCCTCCCTAGGATGCACAAGCTTTCAGAACATTGAAGACCGTAAACTCCATCCACAATATCTTTGAATTAATTTCGGGAACACATTAATGCCATTTTCGTTTGACCTTCCCCTTCTCGCCGCCATTCCTTTCCCAGAGATCGATCCAGTGTTTTTTAGTCTTGGGCCTCTGAAGTTTCGCTGGTACGGACTCATGTATTTACTCGGGCTCACGGGGGCTTATTTTTTAATTCGCGCCAGAGCAAAAGCCAAAAAAATCGCTCTCAGCCAAGAGCAACTCTACGACCTGATTGTCTACGCGGCGTTAGGCGTGTTTCTGGGAGGGCGAATTGGCTACACCCTGTTTTACAATGCTGCGTACTACATCGAGCACCCGTTGAGCATATTAGCCGTCTGGGAAGGCGGGATGTCATTTCACGGCGGGCTGATCGGTACGTGCATCGCCCTTTGGATTTTTTGCCGACGCAAAGGTTTTGCTCCCTACACGATTGCCGACCTTGCCGCTCAAGCCGTACCGATTGGATTGGGGTTTGGCAGGATTGGAAATTTTATTAATGGCGAGCTTTATGGCCGAGCCACGGATGTCGAGTGGTGCATGGTCTTCCCCCGAGGCGGGGAAGCCTGCCGACATCCATCCCAACTATATGAAGCCGGGCTTGAAGGACTGGCGTTATTTCTCCTGCTGTGGTTCGTAGGACGACGGGACACTCCTCCTGGCACCGTCTTCTGGGGATTTATCGGCGGCTATGGATTATTCCGAAGTATCGTGGAACTGTTTCGTGAGCCGGATGCTCATCTCGGATTTCTATTCGGTCCATTGACCATGGGACAGCTTTTAAGCTTCCCCATGGTACTTCTTGGCGCGGTCATGATCTTCAAAGGCTATCGAAGTCGAGCGGCCAAAACTCGTTGACAACATTAGTAGCCGCCAGGTGCGCCTCCCCCACCACCTAAAGCTCCTCCGGCTCCGCCTAATGAAGGGAGCGCTGGGGCCGCGGCATTGCTCTTCTTCTCCACAGCCACATCACCATAGCGTCGCAATACCGGGGAGTTCCAAATCACTTTGTTCCCAGGCGCTAAATTCGCGGCTTCCATATAATGGGGTCTTGCCTCTTTACGTTTTCCCAAACGATCGAGCACCAAGGCCAAATTATAGTGGGCTTCGGCCACGGTCTTTTTTTCTTGTAGCACTTTTTCATACTGCCCCTTTGCCGCTTCCCATCGTCCTGAGGCAAACAATTGATTACCTTCACTCATCGCCGATCTGACCGTTGGGCTCGCGTTCGCGGGAGCATTGAGCGTGGGTTGTTTAACAGGTTCCGGCGTACTGGCGCAGGCCCCGAGAAACAGCAGTCCAATAAATATACAACCAACAGTCCATCTCCGCTGTCTCATCATCATTCTCCTTTCATGACATTGGAAAATTAGCGTCTTCATATAGCTGCAGCATCTTATGCTGCCCCACGTCAGGGACGTCATAAGATGGCGCAGCTACAGGGGGATTTTTCATCCTCCATGGGTCGACTCAATATGCCACGGGTAACGGCTGCTTCTCCACGATTTCTCCTTACACCTCAATGGAAGACCCATTGCGCAAGAATATCACATGGGCTCTCACCGGCGTATTCTCAAAAACACCCGTAAGGGCTTCCCGATAGGCTATCGCTTGATCACGATAGTTGGCAACTAGCCGACTCATAGAATCTGGGGAGTCTGGCCAGTCAGGACTGACCCAATTGGTTTTGTAATCCGCCACCCAAATGTGGTCTTTCCAGCGATACACCACATCGATCACGCCATGCAGCACTGCTGGCGCGACATGGCCCATCGAAGTGCCTGCTTCATTCCTTGGACGCCAGGGGACCGTAATAGACACCTCCCGACCAATAATTTCCGCTTGCCGAAGAATAGCATAGGGAGCGGTGAGGACAAAGGCATTAAACATCTCTCGCAACTCGTGCACAATATCCTCCGTCTGCTCCTGCCAATCTTCAGTGATATTTCGACCACAGACCTCTCCAATCCAGGCAGGAAGTTTCTCAGGGTCCTCCTGGAAATTCCAGGCTTGTAACACTCGGTGGGCCAGGGTTCCCACAAGCGCCTGTCGGTCACGTGATCGATTGGGAATAGACCCCACGGAATGTGGAATAGCCACCTGAACTTTCCGCTCCTTCTTCGCAAGGTCCTGGGATTCCATCGATTCCAAACTGGTCGGGGTCACAAACAGGCGACGTGCATATCCTGCGCCCATAAGCTTGGCGCGTTCGATCCGTTGCGATTGACTCTCTCCTTGATCTGCCTTGATTGTTTGCCAAGGTTGGGATCTGTGTTGCCCATCAAATCGTTTTCCCGCGGATGCTGTCACGACATCAAGCGCAACCATTGTTCCTCCAATGGACCAAGTATGGTGAACAGGCTCGGATTCAGCAGCATTCAACATCTCAGAATCAATGTTCAACCCATTCACAATCATGCCAAGCAAGCCTCGTGAGATAGTGCCTGAAGTCATGGGCAACCCACCGGATAACACGAGCCGACGTTGTGCTCGCGTCATGGCCACATACAACAGCCGAATTTTTTCAGCTTCTTGCCGGGCCTTCATCTTGGTTTCCAAAAACACACCCTCCAAGGAATAATAGGGGCCCAACCGCATGCCCAGGCAATCGGTCAACCAATCATGATCAACCCAAATCGATTTCCCTTGGGGATCGGCGCCTCGATGTAACCCTGCAAGAATCACCATGGGAAATTCCAAGCCCTTGGCTTTATGAATGCTCATCAGCCGTACGGCACCAGAAGTGTCTTGGGCATCAAGCTCCCCATCCACCAAAGAACTTTCCGCCTCTGACGGTGGATCATACAGCCATTGAGTCAAGGTGTTGACTACCCCGCGAAACCCAGCGCCGGATTCTTGGGCCAATGCCTGTGCAATCTCTTGGAGTTTACGCACATTGGCGACGGCTTGCTCTCCATCCATTGACGCGGCAGTCAGCTCAAGCACCGGTAATCGCTGAAAGATCAGGTCAAGGGCATCAGCCACCGGCAACCTCAACACCTTCCTACGCAAATGTTGCAACACCGAAAAAATGAGTGGGACGTCCGTGGGTAAGGTTTTGCGAGACCAATCATCCAGATGCCCTGATCGCAGAAAATGAGCCACCACGTCATCGGAGCACCCTCCGACCGGAGAACGAAGTACGCCAACAAGAGCCACACGATCGAAGGGGTCCGCGAGCAGGCGAAGCAGATTGATGCCATCCACAATTTCTTGACGCTCATAAAAATGCTTTTCCCCTTCGGTCACATAAGGAATGCCATATTGTCGAAGCGCGTCAACATACACGCGCAAATGCGTAAGCGTGCGAAACAACATCGCCACATGTCTGGGTTGGATCGGAACCCCAACACCCTTCACACATAATTGCTGTTGATTGAATACCTCTTCCGCAAGCCATCGTGCCAATTCTTGCGCCTCGGCCTGACTGGCAGCATCGGCATCCACAACCTCTTCTCGAGAGCGCACCAACCGAACCTGCATACCTTCATCGGCAGACGGGATGGATTCGCCTTCAACGGGCAAGAGATCTTCATAGCGAGGCTGCACACCCTTGATCGCTTCGGTGGGAAACCATTCACGGCAACAAGCATTTACCGGCTGGAGCACGCCCGCATGCGAGCGAAAATTACTGCGCAACGTGAGTTGCTCCCCGCCACTCGCTTGCCCTAACACGAGATCTTGAATCACGGAATCATAGGCTTCGATATCCGCTCGCCGGAAGGCATAAATCGATTGTTTGGGATCGCCCACAATGAAGAGTTTCCCTGGCTCCAAGCACACCTGCGACCACGTAGGCGCCTCTCGCGTTCTTTCTTCGGCCAGGTACAAGATGAGTTCGTATTGCACCGGATCAGTATCCTGAAACTCATCGACCAAGATCGCTTGAAATTGTTGTTTGATTTCTCGTCGCGCGCGAGGGGAGTCGCGAAGAAGGTCACGCACCTTGGCCAGCAACCCATTAAACGACACCCAGCCGTCTCTGAGAAATGATTGTTGGCATGCTTCCACAAAAGGGAACAGGATGCTCAACCATTCATGCAAGACCTGTGGAATCTCCTGCTGACTTGCTTGCGCCACTTTCAATATTGACCGAGCTTTTTCATAGTCTTCCGGTGACCAAGACTTGGTTTGTGGGGGCATTACTCGATTGAGCAGACGATCTCGATCATGTGTTTCTGGCTGTGCCCCTTGTACGATGGCGTCAAGCTGATCGATCGCGTCATCCAACATGGTTTCGAGTTTTTGATTTTTGGGATGTGCCTTGCGTAAGGCTCTCGCCGACTTAATCAACCCTACGATCCAATTTCGAATGATATCTGACGGCACAGACGCCTTCTTGATCTTGGCCAAACTTCCAGAGGGCACCAATTCATCCAGAACCGCGCGTGCCAAGGTTTGCACATCATCAAGGCTGACCAATTGTAAAATCGCTCGCCAACATTCACGATGAGGAGCGGTCTTCGACAACTCACGATCTAACCACTTGGTCCACTCCTGTTGGAAATGCACATCGAATTGCGAACCATCATCACCTTTGAACGAAGGGTCCACCCCTGCTTCCACAGGAAACAACCGGAGGATATATGCTGCAAAACTATGGATGGTCTCGATATGGGCACGCTCCAAATCTTGGAGCGTCTCTTCAGCCACGGTGGCGACGCGTTCATCCGTCAGAGCATACCTCGATTGAAGGTCTTGGATGATTTTGGCTTCATAGCTTGAGGATTCCAATGGACGTGATGTTCGTCGAACGATCTCTTGCATCACCAAGAGGCGTTGCCGAAGCCGCACCTTCATTTCGCTGGCCGCTTTATTGGTAAAGGTCAGTGCCATAATCTGACTGAGGGACACACGATTTCGAGTGCGAAATAACAGGTGAGTCAGGCGGTCAAGGAGAAGCGTCGTCTTTCCAGTTCCAGCACCGGCGGTGACGACGATATTCACATCCGCGGCTGTCGCAGCACGTTCACGAACCGCATGATCGGCAAGCGGCTGGCTCATGACTTGGAGATACCCTTGATTGATTCAGATGGAAGATTTGGCTTGAGATGGCGAAGCTCACGATGACCTTTGGTGTGTAGACGATCGGCTCCGGCCCGCCATCGACTCATGGGATGCGTGCGATGACAGATGGTCCGATAGTCACACAAACGGCAATGATCGCCAGGCACCATGAAATACTCGCCACGCTGAATTCCACCCACGAGAGCATTCATGGTTGTCTCAAACTGAGGCTTAAGGGATTTCCATACTTCAGCGGTCAGACCCACAGGTGTAAAGGCCTCCGTCGATTCCGGAGCATTGACCGTCATATAATACAGCCACACTCCTGAGCAGGTATAATTTGAGAATTGGGCTGATGGCTCCTGATCGGGAAAGGGGGAACTTCCCTTCTCCGCCATGAGTAAGTACAGGGGCGGCTGAAGCTGTTTTCCTCGAACCACCTCCCGAGCCAGCGCTTGAGGAGAGGGAAAGGTTCTCAACGATTGTTTGTATTTGTAATCGATGATACGTGACTGATGTTGGGAAGCCGACCAATCTACTCGATCCATTCTGCCAGTAATGAGTAAATCGTGGGCCTCGTTTTCCAACATCACATGCATTTCACCAGTCATGGCCTGCTCAAAAGCCACGGGCTTCCAATCGTCTGAGCCATTCACGAGATCTTGCGCTATCACCCGGCTGACAATGTGAACCAGTTGTTCCCGCTGCAACTCCCACAGCAAAGGGTACCCCGTTGGATTCCATTGCTCATATTGCTGAAACACCCGATCCGTGATCAGGCTCAAGGTTTCGGAAATAGCCGCAAAAGAAGAATCTCGTAATGTGAAGACATTCCCCTCAGACCCTAAAGCCTCAACGCATTCCCGTAGCAAGAGATGCAACAGATTGCCAGTGTCCCGTGGACCAATCCCCGAACTCAATTCGGACAATCCCACGGGCTCCAACTTGAGGACCTGTCTGGCAAAAAATTTAAATGGACAAGTGGCATAATGTTCAAGCGCCGTCGGAGACAACCCTCGATGATTAACGGATTTCCAAAATTCGGACAGCACACCGGTGACTCCGTCAAAACGATTCAGCCGAGGAGAAGATGATTCTTGGCAAGAGAGGGACGCGACCCCACGTTGCACCACAGCCCAACCCTGGCCGTCCTGGTCGTTGAAACCCTTAGGCAGACGACGATCTAACATCCACTCCAATCTCAATTCCTGCGGAGTGAGCCAGCGGTCCTCATACTGAGGCAGTAGATGGCGCTTTAGGCTGTCTGATTTTGGAACAACGGTCACGGAAAGATCCGTCACGCACCGCTGAATCTCGGTGATGTACCAGGAAGGAATGATTGATCGATCATGCTGGTCGGAACGTTGCGTGAGAAGGGTCACCGCCTCCCTTGCGGAATTCACTAATAAATAAAACAACAATTGTTCTTCTTGATACCCCGCGGCGTTCTCCGGCACCTTGGACCCTAAGGTGAGATCAAACAATCGACGCACGGGATCGCGTAAAAAGGCATCCTCCTGAATGTGACGTGGAAACACTTGGTCGTTCACGCCCACCACGAACAACACTCGAAAAGAAAAACCTCTGGCCGCCATGGCATCCAACACCCACACCCCATCAATGAGATCACCCTTTGGATGAAGTGGAACCGTAGCCGCGTGCAGAAACCGATCGACGATAGCCACGAAATCTGAAAAGGAGAGGCGATCGGAGACCTGTGATAATTTTTTGATTTCATCGAGTTGTTCGCAGACGGTTTGATAGATCAAAAAATCATTGAGGTGGCCTCTACCGCCTGGATTCATCCTGCCCCACATGTCGGCATGAGACACTGACGTGTCTGTCTCTGGTGGGGTGAAAATCAAAAACTGCTCCATCAGATCCAGGGTATGATCAACAAATACGTCGTAGGTTGCCTCAGTGGGAAAAACGGTCAACGCATCGAACAATGCCGACAACACCGTTTGACAGGCCGCGATTTGATAGGCCGAGAGTGCATCGCCTTTCGGCACGGTGTGGCGACCTTCCGATGTGCCGCATTCCCTTTCTGAGACATAAATAAACCGCGTCCATTCCCCAACTCCCTTGGTGACGCCTAACCGTCGGCTCGCCCGATCCCACAGATCTGCTTGAGAATCGTTGATAGAAAAACTGGACGATGCCCATCGAAAATAGGGTGAGGTCAACACGTCCATGACGTGATCACGTTGAAGGTCAGAACCAGGTAGAGCGAGAAGCTTCAACAATACCTGCACCAAGGGGAACAAGCCCAACGAACGTTTCATGGTCGTGTTGAACGGAATGCCATGCTCTTGAAACATTTGAGGAAGTATGTCCTCATAACCCGAGAATGTTCGCCCAACCACACCAATGTCACGCAAAGGGATCTGGCGTTCTTCCACGCACCGCAAGATTTCTTTGGCTACGAAGCGTATTTCATCATACGCTCCAGCCACATGAATCACCTGACAAGCGGGAAAAGACTTTTCTGGAAAAGGAAGTCCTGACGAATCGTTTGGGAAAGATAGCGGGGCATCCACCTGGTGGGTTGGGGCCTCGCCATGATGGCGGAATAACGCTCGTAGAGGAGGGTCTTCGCCAGAGACGGCTGTCGGAGTGATTGTCCCAGCGCCCAACCCAAGAATATGCCGATCAAAAAACTGTTGGGCAAAATGGTAGGCCGGATGATCTCGCACCACCGGAAAATACACGGACGTCGGATAGGTCTGAGCCACGGCATGAAAAAGATCCAACTGCACCTGGGTCAGATCATAGAACCCGTAATACCACACCTGCCCCTGTTCAGCGAGAAAACTCGAAGAGGCCACGCCAGTACAGGCCATTCTCGCGGCATCATCGTGGTCAAAGACCTGGATCTGCTGCTGCTCCTGAAGAAACCAGTCGTATAGTTTCAGCACCGATTGGCAAATGGGATCATGATCAAGACCGCTTTGCTTCAAGGCTTCCCTGGCCAACGCGGCATCGACGGCTCCATCCTTTAAGTCCTTAATCGTACTCCACAAGGCGGCCCAAGCTCCCGGCATCTCCACCAACCGCGCAAGTTCAGGCAGCGTGGCGTTCCTCCGCTGTAAGAGCGAGTGCATCCATTGATGGAAAAAACTGTCTGACCGAAGGCCACTTGTCGGCGTCCCTCCTTGCTCTTCTTGTAAACGCAAGGCGAGTTGATAAAAGGTCAAGACATGGACGTGAAACAGTGGCAGATCCCGTTCTGCACACAGAGCCCATTGCAAACGCAGTCGGACATATTCCGACGGCACCACAATAGTTAGAGGCGTGATTGGAGACTGAGCACGATAGGATTGGAGATTTTCAGCTAACGTGTCCTCAAGATTGCAATACAGTGGTCCCGTGACAACGTGCAGCATTGGAGAATAGCGAATTTACTTTCGCGGTGAGAGGGAATGACACTGGGGGTTGGAATTAGCCGGTCTCTGGGCCGAGTAATTCCCCATTGCAGTCAACGCACCCCCATTCAGCATCCATAAATTTCATGGGTTCGCCACAAAATGGACAATCCGGCGCAGGGCCGGAATTCGTTGGAGGAAGAATGGGCAGTTCGATATCCAGCTCATCCTCGTCCATACCAAATGGTCGATCATTGCTCATATGCGTTTGGGGACTGGGTTACCCACTCCGCCCAGCCAGAGCTTTTTCGATACTTTGGCGGGTCGGGACACCCACAAAGGTCAATCGTCCATTAATAATCGAGGCAGGCACGGCGCGAACCGAATGCCGTTCAGCAAGTTCCTGTCCATCAGGGGTACTGATGTCAATTTCCCGATAGCTAAAACTATGCTTGATCCGCATTTGCTTCCACAGGCTTTTGGCCGATGGGCAGGCAGAACATGATGAGGAAACGAGTAAGGTAACGTTGGCCATTTCAGACTCTCCTTTTCGATCAGAAGAGTTATGGTAGCATTGGAGAGAAAATAGCTGCAAGGAATAAGACGGAGAGTGAAACGGTCAGGCCGAAAAGGCAGAAACAGAGGAATTAGGCCGGAGAGCTTCTTCCTCTTATTCACAAATCAGCATCATTTGATGAATATTTGCCAACTCCAAAATTCTCTTGAGGACCCTCTAGCATCCACGATCCCCAGGACAAAATGTTCTAATTTTCCATGTGCCAACTCCAGGGCGATTCATCCAAGCCCAGCACTATCAAGATAGGGCAAGCCTTCCAGATTCAGCACAATTCTTCGTGGAGATTTTTCTTTGGCGTCCTTGATAGCTTGCTGATAGATTTTCCTCGTCTGAAACACCAATTGCCCAATCAACGAAATACCCCCCCCTTGATCCACAACCCGCTCAGTTCCCCTCATACATGCCTCCTCTATAACATTCCCAGCTACAAGAATTAGACAGTGTGAATCGCAAGGATCTGAAGAGATAAGAGAGGAGGGTTAAAGAATCGTCCTCATAGACGGACAAGGGTAGTGAGTCCAACATGGAAATATATGAGAGAAGGTCAGCATGAGGTCTCTACGGATGCGGCTCTAACTCAATGATCCCTTTACGAATGGCAAGGATTGCGGCTTGCGTGCGATCGTACACGTGAAGCTTATGAAAGATGTTTCGCACATGATTTTTGACGGTCTTTTCACTGAGATCGAGAACATTGGCAATTTCTTTGTTGGTTTTACCATCGGCCACGAGCCGAAGCACCGTAATCTCCCGCTCAGTCAGATCATGTTCAAGCATGGACTTCCTTCTCCCCTTTCCTTCGGAAAGCAGGGAAAATTCAGCCAAAATTTTACTCGCTACGGAAGGATGGATCAAAGATTCGCCTTTTGCCACGGCCCGAATAGCAGCCAAGATTTCTGTGGAATCTGAGTCTTTAAGCAAATACCCAGTGGCCCCAGCACGGACCAAATCAAAAATATACTGCTGGTCTTCATACATGGTGAGGGCGATAACCCCAATGTGCGGTAGTTCGCGTTTAATGATGCGGGTGGCTTCAACTCCCGTCATGCCCGGCATGCTCACATCCATGACAATCACGTCCGGCAATAATTGTCTAGCCTTTTCCACAGCCTCGCCACCATCCTTCGCTTCCCCCACGATTTCGATTTCTTCCTTGGTCTCCAGGATGGCAGACAAGCCTTCACGGACCACACGATGGTCGTCGGCAATCATGATCTTAATTTTTTTTGTCATTCGGAACCATGCCCTTTCTACCTAAAGGAATTCGCACCGTCACGGTGGTCCCTTTTCCCTTGCTGGATTTCAATTGGGCTTCCCCACCGAGAAGCTTGGCTCGCTCCTTCATGCCTCGAAGCCCAAAGTGATCCCATTTCTCCGGATCGCGAGAAACCGCCTGGACATCGAACCCGACCCCGTTATCACGAATCGAAGCCGTGAGCATATCATGATTCACCTCGATGTGCACAAACGCCTGAGAAGCCTTCGCATGTTTTGACGAATTCTGCAGGGCCTCCTGGACAATTCGAAAGAGAAAGACCTTCGTCTTAGGAAGCAAAGACAAATCATCCCCCTTAAAGTTAAACTCCACCTTCACCCGCTGTTGTTCCTCAAACGATTTCAAAAAATTCGAAAGCGCCGAGAATAAATCCAATTTTTCTTCTTGCCCTGGACGCAAGTTAAACACCACATGCCGCGTCTCTTGGATTCCATGCTTCAATTGGGCCTTGGCTTCCCGCATCAAATCTGAAGATTTGGTCGGATTCTGGGGCACGAGCTCCGCACACAACTCCATTTTAAAATTGACCCCCACCAACGTTTGGACCAAGCCGTCATGAATTTCACAAGCAATGCGCGTGCGCTCCTCATGCACCGCCCGTTCCGCTTCTTCTTTGACAAATCGTCGAAACAAGGATTGATACCGAGTCAATGTCTTTTCAATTTCCGTCGTCGCCCGAATGCGCGCCTCAATGAGTTGCCACATAAATTTTGCACTGGCTCCACCAATGATCGCCAAATTCGGACGTCGAAGTTTTTGCAATGCCTGCCCTACTTCGGCACTGCCTGTTACATCGATGATCAAATCCACATCCTTGCGCTTGAGCAACTCACGATAGTCCTGCATAACCGGCACCCCAAATTGTTTGGCCAATTTCGTCCCCGAAGTGCGGATTTTATTTTCCGCCAGTCCAACGATACGGGCCAGGGGATCTTGGGCAAAGATTTCCATCAGGGCTTTCCCGCCCCGACCACCCCCAATGATGGCCACACGGGTGGCAGGCTGTGAACGTTGCCGTGTGGTTGTTAATTTACGTTTTTTAAGTGATCCGGATGGCCGAGGAGAGACCGGCCGTTTACCGGAAGTGACGGAGGAGGCCATGGCTAGTAGCTCGCCACTCGTCGCTCGTCGCTGGTGAAAAAAAACGTGAAGCGGAAAGCGAGAGAGAATTCACGAGATACGAGCAACTGAGTCATCAGATCTTGCCCCGATCCTGCGCCAGAGACTTGATCGTCTCCATGAATTGATCGATGTCTTTAAACTCCTTATACACCGAGGCAAAGCGAACATAGGCGACTGGATCGAGTTGATGCAATTCTCGCATTACCTCTTCCCCAACCACCCGCGCTGGCACTTCGGATTCGCCGTACTCTTGAAGACGCTTTTCAATACGATCCACTGAGATTTCAAGTGCCGCACTGCTAATCGGTCGCTTTTCGCAGGCCTTTTTTAATCCGGCCATGACCTTTGTGCGATCAAACGTTTCCCGGCGATTGTCTTTTTTGACGATGACCGGCAGGTTCTCCTCGATACGCTCATAGGTGGTAAAGCGGCGCTTGCACTCCAAGCATTCACGCCTTCGACGAATGACCTCGCCTTCGCGCGCGGTTCGGGAGTCAATAACTTTATCGTCAATTCTACTGCAAAAAGGGCATCGCATTTTTAAGGATCCTTGAGGAGAAACGCCCTTGGGTGTTTCGATTAATGACGATTACCTGGCGAATGACAAAAATCCGAATCTCGAATATCAAAATCCAAAACTCCCGAGATAAACAACATCAAAAAATCGAATTTCGGATTTGTTTCGGATTTCGATATTCGGATTTCGAATGTATGGGCCGAATTTGGCATGGGCAGATCAGAGAGCGATTAGGCTGAAGTTGATGGTGAGGCCTGAAAAATAGGAAAGCGACTACACAAGGCTTTCACGTCTTTGGCAATACGTCTATGCACACGACGGTCATCATGATGTTGAATCACTTCGTCAATCCAATCCACGAGCTGAGACATTTCCGCCAAGCCCATACCACGGGTCGTTACAATCGGCGTACCCAGGCGAACGCCGCTGGTAATCGCTGGAGAACGCTCATCATTCGGTACGGCATTCTTATTGAGAATAATGCCTGATGCGTCCAAAGCCTCTTCCGCCTCTTTGCCGGTGACACCTTTGGACGTCAGATTCATGAGAAACAGGTGGGTATCGGTTCCGCCTGAAACCACATGATAGCCACGCTCGATAAAACCGGTTGCCAAGGCATGGGCATTGACCAAAATTTGTTGCTGGTAGATTTTAAATTCCGGAGCCAAGGCTTCAAGAAACGCGACAGCTTTGGCCACGATGACATGCATGAGCGGTCCACCTTGGAGTCCAGGAAAGACGATCTTATCCACGGCTTTGGCATGTTCGGCCTTGCACATCACCATGCCGGCTCGTGGACCACGCAAGGTCTTGTGCGTCGTCGTCGTCACAAAGTCCGCATAGGGCACGGGACTTGGATGAAGCCCTGTGGCCACCAACCCGGAAATATGGGCGATGTCCACCATGAGATACGCCCCGACCGAGTCCGCGATTTGCTTGAACCGCGCAAAGTCAATAATTCGAGAATACGCGCTGGCGCCAACTACGAGCATTCTGGGACGACATTCTTCCGCGATTTTCTGTACGCCATCGTAATCAATCAGTTCAGTTTCAGGATCCAGACCATAGGAAAACGATTGAAAAAATTTACCTGAAAAACTGACCTTTGATCCATGCGTCAGATGACCGCCTTGCGCAAGCGCCATCCCTAAGATCGTATCCCCAGGCTTGAGCACTGATAGGTAGACGGCCATGTTCGCCGTTGAGCCAGAATGCGGCTGTACATTGACATGCTCACAGCCAAATAATTGCTTGGCGCGTTCAATGGCCAAGGTTTCAACCGTATCGACATACTGACACCCGCCATAATAGCGCTTGCCAGGGTAGCCTTCGGCATACTTATTCGTCATGAGCGACCCCTGCGCAGCCTGCACCGCTGAGCTGGCATAATTCTCAGAGGCAATCAGCACCAGCTGATCACGCTGACGCTTTTCCTCTGCCCGAATCGCCGTATAGACTTCAGGATCAGTCGCCTGGATGGCTTTTAATGTCCCGACAGCATTGCCCATGTTTATTCTTGTAATTCCGTCGTCTCAGAAGAGTCAGTGTCAACACTTTCTGGGGCACTCGCATCACTAGGATCCCCACCCGCAGCTTCAGCTGTAGGTTCATCGCCCCCCTGCTTCACCAAGGTCACAGAAATTTCAGCCGCGATTTCGCGAAACAATTTGATCCCCACCTTCGTGCTGCCCAATTCCTTCAAAGGATGAGGCATTTGTATCTTACGGCGGTCAATCTCAAATCCTTTGGCAATGAGCTTGGCTTCAATATCTTTGGAAGTAATCGAGCCAAAGAGCTTATCTTCCTTGCCGGTTTGCACTTCAAAGGTCAGGGTCACTGCGGATAATTTTTCCGCCAACCCTTTTTGCCCTTCTTCAACTTGCTTAGCCTTATGCCCCGTCACTCGCTTGGCATGTTCCAACTCCTTCACATTGCGTGGGTTGGCTTCCATCGCCTTCTTACGAGGTAATAAATAGTTCCGGGCATACCCATTAGCCACATCAAGGATATCGCCCACATAGCCTAAATTGTCGACATTTTCTTGAAGGATCACCTTCATTGTACTCATTCCTCCCTTAGGTTCTTGACGAAAGATCAGATCATAAGGACCGCCTGGCGAAATGTCAATTTTTGCA
>Ga0114931_10006512_pt1 | contig 14356 bp, 13 predicted proteins | sample 2SBtaG_FD_89579 | JGI IMG/M metagenome (GOLD analysis project Ga0114931, IMG submission 89579) | Deep subsurface microbial communities from Kolumbo volcano to uncover new lineages of life (NeLLi) - 2SBTROV14_V59a metaG | ecosystem: Environmental > Aquatic > Marine > Volcanic | place: Kolumbo...
CGCGCGCCTGAAGACGGCCGAGCCGAAGCATGCCGCCGCCCCGGCCCCAACGCCGCCTCCATCGTCGCCGTCTCCAACGGCGAAGACTCCGCCGCCCGCCACCGCGCCCCAGAGTGCGCGGGCGGAGCCGAGCAACGTCAAGGGATATGCGGCGTTCCGCGAGGGCTACCGCGCCGCGGCCGCGGGTAGGTACGCGCAGGCGGTGGCGCTGTACACGGCGGCGATCGACTCGGGCGCCCTGACCCTGGAGCATCTGGCCGACGCTCTCTTCAACCGCGCCAACGCCCTGCATTACCTGGGGCGCTACGACGACGCGATCACCGATTACGACGACGCGATCCGCAACAAGCCGGGCTTCGCCGACGCTTACTACAATCGCGGCTTCGCGCACAAAGCCAACCAGGAGCCGGACCGCGCGGTCGAGGATTTTCGCACGGCGCGGGACTTGGGCATGCAGCGCCTCGGCGTGCGCGCGCCCGACGCGCCGCCGCCGCTGCCCTGATGGCCAGTCCACGTGCCTGAGGCATTATTCGCCGGCTATCTGTTCGACACCATTGTCATCCTGCTGGCGGCGGTGGTTGCCGTCGTGGTGTCTCAGCGCCTGCGCCTGGGCGCGATCATCGGCTATCTGGTGGCCGGCGTCGTCATCGGGCCGGGCGCCCTGGGCCTGGTCAGCGCCAGCGAGTCGACCCGCGCGCTCGCCGATCTGGGGGTGGTGTTTTTGTTGTTCACGGTCGGGCTGGAACTGCCGTTCGAGCGTCTGCGGGTCATGCGCGGCCTGGTCTTCTGGCTCGGCGCGGCCCAGGTGATCATGGCCACGGTGCTGATCGGCATCGCGGCCATGGCCGCCGGGCTGAGCCTGGTCGCGGCGGCCGCGGTCGGCGCGGCGCTCTCGCTCTCGTCCACGGCGGTGGTGATTCGGCTGATTTCAGACCGAGGGCAGTTGACCTCGCGCATGGGACGCACGGCGTTCGCCATTCTCCTGGTGCAGGACCTGGCCGTGGCGCCGTTCCTGATCGTGGTGATCGCGCTCGGCGAGGGCGAGGGCGCCCTGTGGACCAGCCTGGGCGCGGCGGCCCTCAAGATGGTGGTCGCGGTCATCGCCCTGCTCGGGATCGGACGCATCGTGCTGCGCCATGTGTTCTGGCCAGTGGCGGCCTTGCGCGATCCCGAGGTGTTCGCGGCGCTGACCCTGCTGGTCGTGCTCAGCACCGGCCTGGTCGCCAAGATGGCCGGGCTGTCCATGGCGTTCGGCGCGTTCTGGCGGGTATGCTGCTGGCGGAGACCAACTACCGGCACGAGGTCGGCGCGGTTATCCGGCCGTTTCGGGGTCTGCTGCTGGGCCTGTTCTTCGTCACCGTGGGCATGTCCATCGACCTGGGGCTGGCGGTCGGCCGCTTCGCGGTGGTGGTCGGCCTGCTGGTGGCGTTGCTGGCCGGCAAGGCGGTTCTTCTGACGGTGCTGGCGCGCCTGTTCGGCAAGCCGTGGGGGTTGGCCGTGCATTTGGGAGTCCTGCTCTCTCAAGGCGGCGAGTTCGCCTTCGTGCTTCTGGGCGCGGCGCTTGTCGGCGGGGTGCTGCCGGGGCTGACCGGGCAAATTCTGTTCGTCGTGGTCGGCCTGTCCATGGTGGCGACTCCGCTGCTGGCGCGCCTCGGCATGGCCGCCGCGCGCCGCGTGGACCGGGCGGAGGCGCCCGCCGCCGACGATCCCGATGCCGCCATGGAGAGCCTGCGCGATCACGTGGTGATCGCGGGCTTCGGGCGGGTCGGCGCCGACGTCGCCGCGCGCCTGGAGGCCGCCGGGATGGCCTATGTGGCCGTGGATCTGGACCCGGCGCGCATTGCCCACGCGCGCCAACGGGGCTTGCCGGTCTATTATGGGGATATTACCCGGCCGGAAATTCTGGCGGCGCTCAGGGTCGAGCACGCGCGCTCCCTCGTCGTGGCGGTCGACAACCCAAAGGCGGCGGCGCAACTGGTGGCCCTGGTCTGCTATATCCTGCCCGATCTGAAGGTGTATGCGCGCGCGCGCGACGACGAGCACGCGGCCGAGTTGCGCAAGCTGGGCGCCCACACCGTGGTGCCCGAACTGACCGAAACCGGCGTGGCCCTCGCCGGATCCCTGATCGGGGCCGCGGACGGCGCGGACGAATTGGCGGCACGGGCACGAACGGAGAAAGGCGCATCATGAGCGCGGCGCACATGGGAATCCTGTACGTACTTCTGGGCTTGCTGGCCCTGAGCCTGATCGGCCCGGGCATGGCCGGCGCGTTCAATCGCCGGATCGGCCGGGTCTGGCTGATCGCCGACACGCCCGACGCGCGCTCCCACCTGCGCGGGCTCAACGCCATGATGGCGGCGCTCGGCATGATCGCGCTATGGGCGTGCTGGGACCTGGAGCGCGCGCGGCTCCTGGTCATGGGCCTTGGGTTGGTGTTGGCCGTGGTGGCGGTGGCACGGCTTTATTCGCTCTTGGCCGATGGTCCGCCAGGCGGTTCGACCCTCGCCTATCTGGCCGTGGAGATCGTGCTCGCGGCGGTCTTTCTCGCTTGGCCGCCGCCGGTGGTGGGCTGATACGTGGGCCGGTCAGGTTCGCCGCGTGGTCTCATAGCCACAGCGCCGGCAGCGGACCTTGGCGACCCCGCCGCCCGACCCGAAGCTCATCACGGCGTCCGTGACCTGAAAATCGTGGATGCCGATGAAGCAGAGGATCCGACCCAAAATCGCCATCGCGAACCTCCGTTCCCCGCGGGTTCCGCGTGCCGGACCATAGCAGACTTCGGCCGGCGGAACCGGCCGGCGCATTGACCGCGCCGGCGCCATGGTGCTTTATCCGGTTCTCTTGGGCATGTAATGCGAACCCGAGCGATGGACTCGAAATTCCTCGATCATCTGAAAAGCGAAACGCGGGGCTTGCGCGACGCGGGCCTCTATAAGCACGAGCGCGTGATCGCCAGCCCGCAGGACGCGGCGATCCGCCTCGACGACGGGCGCGAGGTGCTCAACTTCTGCGCCAACAACTACCTGGGCTTGTCCAATCACCCGGCGCTGGTGGCCGCCGCCCAAGAGGCGCTCGGGCACTACGGGTTCGGCATGTCGTCGGTGCGCTTTATCTGCGGCACCCAAACGGTCCACCGGGAGCTCGAGCGGCGCATCGCCGGCTTTTTGGGGATGGAGGACGCGATCCTTTATTCTTCGTGCTTCGACGCCAACACCGGCCTGTTCGAGACCCTGCTGGACGAGAACGACGCGGTTATCAGCGATGCCCTCAACCATGCCAGCATCATCGACGGGGTGCGCCTGTGCAAGGCGCGGCGCCTGCGCTACGCCAACAACGACATGGCGGACCTGGAGCGCCAACTGGAAGCCGCGCGCGACCGCCAATTCAAGCTGATCGCCACCGACGGCGTGTTTTCAATGGACGGCATCGTCGCCAACCTGCCGGCGATCTGCGATCTGGCCGAACGCCACGGCGCCATGGTCATGGTCGACGATTCCCATGCGGTCGGCTTCGTAGGCGAGACGGGCCGGGGCACGCCCGAGCTGTGCGGCGTCGAGGGGCGCGTCGATATCCTGACCGGCACCCTGGGCAAGGCCCTGGGCGGGGCCTCCGGCGGCTATACGGCGGCCCGCGCCGAGATCGTGGAGTGGCTGCGTCAGCGCTCGCGCCCTTATCTCTTTTCCAACAGCCTGGCGCCGGTGATCGCGGCGACCTCGCTCAAGGTGCTCGATCTGCTCGAAGGCGGCGACGAGCTGCACCTGCGCCTGCGCGAGAACAGCGCGATCTTTCGCGCGCGCATGGGCGAGCTTGGCTTTACGCTCGCCGGCGCCGACCACCCGATCGTTCCGGTCATGCTGGGCGACGCCAAGCTGGCCGGCGCCATGGCAGAGGGCATGTTGGCCGAGGGCATTTACGTGGTCGGATTCTCGTTCCCCGTTGTGCCCAAGAGGCAGGCGCGCATTCGCATCCAGATGTCCGCCGCGCACACCCCGGCGCACATGGAGCGCGTGGTCGCGGCGTTCGCCAAGGTGGGCCGCGCACTCGGCGTGATCCAATAGGAGGCGGCCATGAAGGCGTTGGTCAAGGCCAAGCCGGAGCCGGGCATCTGGATGGAGGATGTGCCGGTGCCCGAGGTCGGGCACAACGATATCCTGATCCGCATCCGCAAGACCGCGATCTGCGGCACGGATATCCACATCTTCAACTGGGACCCTTGGGCCCAACGCACCATCCCGGTGCCCATGACCGTGGGTCACGAGTTCGTCGGCGAGGTCGCGAAAATCGGTAGCGAGGTCAAGGGGCTGCGGATCGGTGAGCGGGTCTCGGGCGAGGGTCATATCACCTGCGGGCACTGCCGCAACTGCCGCGCCGGGCGGCGCCATTTGTGCCGCAACACCGTGGGCGTGGGGGTGAACCGGCCCGGCGCTTTCGCGGAGTACCTGTGCCTGCCGGCGGTCAATGCCTTTCCCTTGCCCGATGACGTGCCGGACGATATCGCGTCCATCCTCGACCCCCTGGGCAACGCCACCCACACGGCGCTCTCGTTCGACATGGTGGGCGAGGACGTGCTGATTACCGGCGCCGGCCCGATCGGCATCATGGCGACCGCGATCGCGCGCCATGTGGGCGCGCGCTTCGTCGTGGTGAGCGACGTCAACGATTACCGCCTGGGGCTGGCCGCCGAGATGGGCGCGACCCGCGCCATTAACGTGGCGCGCGAGTCCCTGGACGGGGCCATGAAGGAGCTCGGCATGACCGAGGGTTTCGACGTGGGCCTGGAGATGTCCGGCAATCCGGGGGCGTTTGGCGACATGCTGCGCATCATGAACAATGGTGGGCGCGTCGCCATCCTGGGCATCCCGCCGGAATCGGCGCCGATCGACTGGACCCAGGTGATCTTCAAGGGGCTCACGCTCAGGGGGATCTACGGGCGCGAGATGTTCGAGACCTGGTACAAGATGACCACCATGCTGCAAAGCGGCCTGGATGTGACCCCCGTGATTACGCACCGCCTGCCGATCGCCGAGTTTCAAGAGGGGTTCCGGATCATGCAATCCGGGCAATCGGGCAAGGTGATCCTGGACTGGGGCTGAAACCGGGGCTGAATGGGTGTGTTCAGATTCTATTGCCCCCGTTGCCCTGGTTCCCATCGCCGTCGCCCAGGTCCCGGCCGAAAACGGCGAGCGCGCTGCGCAGGTCCGGCAAGGCGCGCTCCACCGCGGCCTCGCCCTCGGCGATGATCTCGTCCGCGCGGTGAAGCTCCATCAGCCCGATGTGACCGAGGCGCGGCGTGATGTGCACGTCCGGCGGCTCTCCGGCCAGGCGCGAGCGGGTGATGCGGTCCTGCACGATGTTGAGCGCCGAAAACATGACCCCGAGCATGCTGGGGTTTGTCGAATCGCGCCGCAACATGCGCTTGGTCCAGCCGGTTAGCCCCCCGGAAGCCAGCTTGGCCGCGCCGCTTTCGATCTCCGAGAGCAGGTCGAAACCGGCGATCGTGGGGATCTCTGAATCGGCGCGGCGCTCCTTGCCGAGGAGATCCGCGTTGACGTTGACCGCGATGGTCAGGTACGCGCCCATGGCCCGGCAGACCGAAACCGGAACCGGATTGACGAGCGCTCCATCGACCAGCCATCGGCCGTTCACGCGCACCGGCTCGAACACGCCGGGCAGGGAGAACGAGGTTCGGATCGCCTTGACCAGGTTGCCGCGGCGCAGCCAAACCTCGTGGCCGGTCACCAAGTCGGTGGCGATCGCGACGAAGGGCATGCCTAGGTCCTCGATATTGAGCCCGCCCATATGCTCGTTCATCGCCTCGACCAGGCCGTGACCACCGATCAGGCCGCCTCCACCGACGCGGAAATCCAGGTACGAAATCATACGTACCTTTGTCAGGGCGCGCGCCCAATGCTCCAGGGTTTCCGCGTGCCCGGCCAGGTATGCCCCGCCGACCAGCGAGCCAATGGAGCTGCCCACCACGATGTCGGGTTTGAAGCCGTAGCGCACCAGGGCGCGGACCACGCCGAGATGCGCCCAGCCGCGCGCCACGCCGCTGCCAAAAGCAATGCCGATCTTGGGGCCGAGGTATGGGGCGGCGGACTCGTCCATGACCAATTATCGATCCATGCCATTTAAGAAAGGGTAATATGCATAATACGCGCGCGGTGCGAATCATATCCATGGGTGTGTGCATGAGTCCGCCGCGTATTCGCGAACGCCAAGGCTGATTTTTGTTTGAATTGGCCAAGTCTTTTTGGCTTGATGCGATAAAACAAAGGGATATTGCCAATGCGCAATTTCGAACTGCCGGGGCGCTCGCCGGTCCACGGGGCCGGCGCCATGGCGGCGACCTCCCATCCGTTCGCCACCTTGACCGCGATCGAGGTCTTGCGTGGGGGCGGCAATGCGATGGATGCCGCCGTGGACGCATGCGCCGTGCAATGCGTCGTCGAGCCGCAATCGACCGGCATCGGCGGCGATTGCTTCGTGCTCTATGCGCCCGGCGGCGGCGACCGGGTGATCGCCTTCAACGGCTCCGGCCATGCGCCGGCCGCGGCCACACCCCAGGCCCTGCGCGCACGCGGCGTGGATGAAATCGAGCAACACTCGCCCCACGCGGTCACCGTGCCGGGCGCCATCGACGCTTGGTCCCAACTGCTCGCGGATCACGGCACGCGCACCCTGGGAGACCTGCTTGGCCCCGCCATCCGCACTGCCGCGAACGGCTATCCGGTTCACGGCCGGGTCCACCTGGACTGGTCCAACGCGACCGAACTCCTGGAGCGCGACCCGGGCACGGCACGGCTTTTCCTGCCGGGCGGTGTGGTGCCGCCGGTTGGCGCCCTGCACCGTCAGCCCGCGCTGGCCCGCACCCTGGAGCGCATCGCCACGCATGGGCGCGAGGGGTTTTACGCCGGGCCGGTGGCGGAGGATATGGTCAACTACCTGCGTGGCCTGGGCGGCTTGCACACCATGGAGGACTTCGCGGCCCAGCGCGGCGAGCACGTGGACCCGATCAAGACCACCTATCGCGGCCACGATATCTACGAGTGTCCGCCCAACGGCCAAGGGGTCGCGGCCCTGGAAATGCTCAACATCCTGAGCGGCCTCCTGCCCGACGTGACCGAGCCCCTGTCGCCCGAGCGCCTGCATTACGCGATCGAGGCCGCGCGCCTGGCCTACGCGGACCGGGACGATCTGGTGGCTGACCCCCGGCGGGTCCGGGTTCCCGTCGAGACGCTCCTGTCGACCGCCCATGCCGAGGCGCGGCGCGCGCGCATCGACCCGGACCGCGCCATGACCGACCTGCCGGCCAGCGACTTTCCGGTGCATGCCGATACGGTCTATCTGTGCGTGGTCGACGAGGATCGCAACGCGGTCAGCTTCATCAACTCCATCTTCCATTCCTTCGGCAGCGGCCTGATGGCACCGGAAAGCGGCGTGGTGCTGCAATCGCGCGGGGCCAGCTTCCGCACCGATCCCGCGCACCCCAACGCGATCGGCCCGCGCAAACGCCCCATGCACACGATTATCCCGGGCATGGCGGTCAAGGGCGGGCGCGCGGTCATGCCCTTCGGTGTCATGGGCGGTCAGTATCAGGCCATGGGGCATGCCTGGTTCCTCGCCAACCTGCTCGATTTCGGCCTGGATTTGCAGGAGGCGATCGACCTGCCCCGGGTGTTCGCCGGTCCGGATGGTCCGGTCGAGGTGGAAAGCGGCGTGCCGGAGGCCACGGTGGCGGCCTTGCGCGCGCGCGGGCACGAGACGGCCCCACCGGAAAAGCCCATCGGCGGCGGGCAGGCGATCCGCATCGATTGGGACGAGGGCGTGCTCACGGGCGCCTCGGACCCGCGCAAGGACGGCTGCGCCCTCGGGTACTGAGACAACGCACGCCACGCGCCGCGATAGGCCGTTTCACGGATCGCGTGCCGGTTGCCAGGGGACAGGCGCTTGATTACCGTGCCCCCTGATACGTCAACCACCAACCCGCCGGGGAGTTAGGGAACATGTCGTTCATCGCCGAGTGCCTGTCGCGCATCAAGCCGTCGCCGACCATCGCGGTTTCGCAAAAGGCGCGCGAGCTCAAGGCCGCGGGCCAAGATGTCATTGGCCTGGGCGCCGGCGAGCCCGATTTCGACACCCCGGACAACATCAAGGACGCGGCGATCGCGGCGATTCGCGCGGGCGACACCAAATACACCAACGTGGACGGCACGCCCGCGCTCAAGGCGGCGATCGTGGCCAAGTTCAAGCGCGAGAACGGCCTCGACTACAAGCCCGAGCAGGTGATCGTCGGCTCCGGCGGCAAGCAGGTCATCTACAACGCCCTCATGGCCACCATGGACCCGGGCGACGAGGTGATCATTCCGGCGCCGTTCTGGGTCTCCTATCCGGACATGGTGCTGCTCGCCGGGGGCGAGCCGGTGATCGTGCCGTGCCCGCAGAACAATGGCTTCAAGCTGCGCCCGGAGGACCTGGAGGCGGCGATCACGCCCAAGACCAAGTGGATCATCCTCAATAGCCCCTCGAACCCGACCGGCGCCGCTTACGACCGGGCGGACATGAAGGCGATCACGGACGTTTTGATGCGCCACGAGAATGTGCATGTGCTGACCGACGACATGTACGAGCACTTGGTCTACGACGGCTTCGAGTTCGTTACCCCGGCGCAGGTGGAGCCCGCGCTCTATGAGCGCACCCTGACCATGAACGGCGTCTCCAAGGCCTATTGCATGACCGGCTGGCGCATTGGTTTCGCGGGCGGGCCGGTGGCGTTGATCAAGGCCATGACCAAGGTCCAGAGCCAGAGCACGTCGAACCCGTCCTCGATCAGCCAGGCGGCCGCGGTCGAGGCGCTCGGTGGCCCGCAGAATTTCATCGCCGAGCACAACGAGGTCTACAAGCGGCGCCGGGACCTGGTCGTGGAGGCGATCAACAAATGCCCGGGGCTTGCCTGCCATCGGCCGGAGGGTGCGTTCTACGTCTACCCCTCGTGCGCCGGCACCATCGGCAAGACAACGCCCGACGGCAAGACCATCGCCTCCGATACGGACTTCGTGACCTACATCCTGGAGGCCGAGGGCGTCGCCGCGGTGCAGGGCGAGGCGTTTGGGCTCTCGCCCTATTTCCGCATTTCCTACGCCACCTCGACCGAGGCGCTGGAAGAGGCGTGCAAGCGCATCAAGCGCGCCTGCGAAGCGCTGAACTGACGATCACGCGCCGCGCGGGTCCGGCCTCGGCCAGACCTGGGGCCAGAGGTCCGAATCGATTGGGCCACCGGCCGGAATATCCGGTGCCGGGGGCATCTCCTGGATGCCGGGACGGGGAAAATAGATCGCGTCGTCGCCGGCCCAACGGGTGACGTGGGCCCGCCGGCGCCTATCCAGGCGGCTATTTCCGCTCGCGCCATGCACGGTCAGGCCGTGATGCACGGTGCAGTCGCCGGGCGCCAGCTCGAAACGCGCGATGTCGAGCCCGTCGCGCATGGCCTCGATGTCCGGCACCGGCTCCAGGTCTTCCGTGTATTGGTTGCTTCCGCTGAAGCTCGCCGGCAGGTAGCGCCGGCCCCATTTGTGCGATCCCTTGACGTATTCGACGCTGCCGCTCGCCGCGTCCACGGGATCGAGCGCCAGCCACAGCGTGCAAATTTTCGCACCGTTGAGCGGCCAATAGGGCAAGTCGTTGTGCCAAGGCGTCGCCGTCGGGGTGCCGGGCTCCTTGATCAGCCATTGATCGAAGAAGATATTGATCCGGCTGCTTTCCATCAGGGCCGCCGCGATCCGCGCCGCCGGCGAGTCGAACACGAAGGCGCGGCAGGCGTCGTTATGTCGCCACACGAAGGTGTCATGGAAGAAGCGGCCCTTCTCCTTGCGCGCGGCGGCCAATTCGGCGCTCATGTCGCTCGGCGCGGCCAGGCCCTCCTCGGCGGCGCGGCGCAGGCGTTCGATCCACGCGGGCGCGAACAGGCCGCGCAAGACCACGATGCCGTCTTCCCGGAACGTTTCGATTTCCTTGGCCGTGATCGGGCGCGTTCCGTCCTGGGTCATCGTACTTCCGCTTGAGTGTTTGCCCACGTCTCGCAGGTCGAGCTAAATTCAGCCGAACGCTCCGAGAATCGCAGATTGCGGGGTGCCGTCCCAGTCAAATTCGCGTGCGCCACGCGCGCCACGGCAGGAAAAAAAGACATGAAATACGTGGTGATGGGAGTCGGTGGCGTTGGCGGATACTTCGGCGCCCGTTTGGCCGCCCATGGCAACGAGGTCGCCTTCATCGCGCGCGGACGCCACGCCGAGGCCTTGCGCCGGCATGGCCTGAGCGTGACGTCGCCATTGGGCGACGTGCATATCGAGCATCCCGACGTGCCCGGCGACATGGCCCATATCGGCTTCGCCGACATCATCCTTTTCTGCGTCAAGCTGTGGGACGTGGAGGCGGCGGCGGAGCAGCTCAAGCCCCTGCTTGCAAGCGATACGGCGGTGATCCCTTTTCAGAACGGCGTGAGCGTCACGGAGCGTCTGGAGAAGATTTTGGGGCGCAAGCACGTCATGGGCGGCGTGGCCAAGATCAGCGCCACCCTGGAGCGCCCCGGGCATATTCGCCATGTCGGCACCCTGGCCGCGCTCATTTTCGGCGAGTTGGACGGCCATCGGTCGTGGCGCGCGGAGTGCATGGACGCGGCCTGCCAGGGCGCCGGGATCGAGGCGCGGCTGTCCGAGAACATCGCGCTCGATCTCTGGGAGAAGTTCGTCTTTCTGGCGCCCATGGCCGCCGCCGCCTGCCTGGAGCGCGCGCCCATCGGGACGGTGCTGGGCGAACGCGGCGCGCGCGCGCGCCTGGTCGCCATGATCGAGGAGGCGGTCGCGGTCGGCCGCGCGAAGGGGATCGCATTGCCGCCGGACGCCGCGGAGCGGGCGCTGGCCGGCGCCCGGCTCCTGCCGGACAAGGCCAAGCCCTCCATGCTCGTGGACCTGGAGCACGGCCGGCAGTTGGAGCTGGATTGGCTGACCGGAGAGGTCGCGCGCTTGGGGCGCGACTTCGGGGTCGCGACCCCCATATCGAGCGCCGCGTACGAGGATCTCAAGCCCTTCGCGATGGGATCTCGGTCGGCTTAAAGTCGCCCCTCAACCTACCCGCACGATACTCGACACAGTTCAAGACGAGCCAAATAATGGGTTTGTACACTAACGAATTTGCGCACTATTTCACATGAGATGCAATGAGTTGTCACAAAATTGACCCTGAAGAGGACTTGTCAGGGCAACGCCGTCGACAGCAAACTCGGGCACGATAAATAGATTGGCGACGCTTGCCGTCGATGGGAGGATAACATGATCTCGCGATCCAGATTCACGTCCGCTGTCGCCGGGCTGGGAATTCTACTGTTGCCCGGCTTCGCGAATGGCCAAGGCTTGGAAGACCCTCTTCCTGGCCCAATACCCGAAGGCAAACTGCGGATTGCGCTCGAACCCGTGGCCACGGGGCTCACCGCCCCGAACTACGGGACTCATGCGCCCGGGTTGCCCGATTATCTTTTTGTCACCGACCAAGACGGTGTTCTTTGGGCCATCAATTTGGTGACCGAGTCGAAGACCGTGTTTCTCGATGTCGGCGGCCTTATCGTTCGACTCGGCGCGAGGCCTTTTGGCGTTCCCGCCGCCGGATTGCCGCCGCTGCCGTTCGACGAGCGGGGGCTGGTTGGGATCGCTTTTCATCCGCGGTTCCAATCGAACGGAAAGTTCTACACGTTTACTTCCGAACCGCTTGACGGACCGGCTGATTTTGGCGGTCTCCCGTCGATCTCTCCCGAATTGGAGCAGCAGTTCGCGGATCTCGGCCTGACCTTCCCAAATCACCAGAGCGTCATCTCCGAGTGGCAGGTCAATAGTCCATCCGATCCGTCGAACGGCGTAAGCCCGACGCGGCGCGTGCTGATGCGGATCGATGAGCCGCAATTCAATCACAACTCGGGTTCCATCAACTTTGGGCCCGATGGGATGCTTTACGCGACCATCGGCGATGGTGGCGGCGCCGATGACCAGCCCGAATCGGACATGCAGGATTTTCTCGGTGTGCCCCTCCTGGGCCACGGGCAGACCGGCAATGGCCAGAATCCCGGTAATATCTTAGGTTCCGTCATTCGTATCGATCCGACTGGCGATAACGCGCCGAACGGTCAATATGGCATTCCCGAGGACAATCCGTTCGTCCCGGCCAACGGCGCCGTCGGCGGGCAGGCGGGCTGCGCGGACGGTTGGTGCGACGAAATCTATGCCTATGGGTTTCGTAATGCATTCCGGTCTTCGTTCGACATGAAAACCGGACGGATGTTCGCTGGCGATGTCGGCCAGAACGATATCGAGGGAATCGACGTTGTCGTTGCCGGCGGCAACTATGGGTGGAAACTGAAGGAAGGAACGTTTCTTTTCGACCACAACGGCGACGACGGCGCCAATGGCTTGGCGTTCGTCTACAAGAACGCGCCCAACGTGCCACCGGGCATGATCGATCCGATCGCGCAGTACGATCACGACGAAGGTGTCGCGGTGATCGGCGGATTCGTGTATCGCGGCCGCGAAGTCGGCGCGTTACGTGGGCGCTATGTCTTTGGCGAGTTCGCCGAGCCGCCGTTCAATCCTTTCGCCCCTAATTGCAACGGCCGCCTATTCTTTCTGGATAGGAAAATCGGCGACAAGGGCGAGGACGAAAATGTGCGCGCGATCAAGAAGCGGATGGACGGCAAACTGCGGGAGTTCCCCGGAGACGTGGCCGCCGGTCTTTGCCTGCTTGGATTCGGTCAGGACGAGGACGGTGAGATCTATGTTCTCGCCAACATGACGGGCCTTCCGGTCGGGAACGAGGGCGTCGTCATGAGGATCGTCCGTGATCGCTCCCATGGCCGCCACCGGCGTGAAGACCGGCGTAAGGACCGGGGCGAGGACTAATCGGCTAAATAGCCAAGTTCCGTGCCATTCCTTGGCGCGGAACTTGGTGGCCGAGCATGAAAAAGCCCCGGGCGGCGACGCCCGGGGCCTAGGTCTTGTCAGGTGACGATTCCTTTCCGAGGCGCGCGCCCTCAGATGGCGCCGGCCGACATTTGCTCGGCGATGTATTCGGCTTGGCGGATCGCCAGGGTCACGATGGTCAGGGTCGGGTTTTCCGAGCCGCCGGAGGTGAACTGGCTGCCGTCCGAGATGAACAGGTTCGCGATATCGTGGGTCTGGCCGTGCCCGTTGCACACGCCGTCGCGCGCCTTGGTGCTCATGCGGCAGGTGCCCAGGTTGTGGGTCGAGGGGTAGGGCGGTGTCTCGATGTTCCTCAGCGCGCCGGCCGCCGAGTAGACCGCGGAGCCCTGCTTGAACGCATGGTTGCGCATGGCGACATCGTTCGGGTGATCGTCGAAATTCACGTTCGGGACCGGCAGTCCGAACTGGTCCTTCTCGCTGGCGTGCAGGGTGATCCGATTGGATTCCTGGGGCATGTCCTCGCCCACCAGCCACATTCCGGCCATGTGATCGTACATGTCCATGGCGGCGGTGAAATCGCGGCCCCAGGCGCCCGGGTTCAGGAACGCGGCCATGAACGGCACGCCGAGGGACAGGGTTTCCATCTCGTAGCCGCCGACGAAGCCGCGACTGGTATCGAGGCGGCTTTCGTCGGTTATGATGCCGGCCATGGTGGTGCCCCGGTACATGTTCACCGGCTTGTCGAAGATCGCGTAGACCGAGCCGGTCATGTGCCGCATGTAGTTCCGGCCCACTTGGCCCGAGGAATTGGCCAGGCCGTCGGGGGACTTGGCGTTCGCGGAGTTAAGCAGCAGGCGCGGCGTCTCGATCGAATTGCCGGCGACGCACACGGCGCGGGCCTTTTGTACGTGCTGGTTGCCGTTCCCGTCCGCGTACAATATGCCGGAAACCTTGCCGCCGGCATCGGTCTCGATTTGTAGCGCCTGAGCCTGCGTGCGCAGGTCCAGGTTGCCGGTCGCCTCGGCCTTGGGGATCTCCGTATAGAGGGTCGACCATTTGGCGCCCGATTTGCACCCCTGGAAGCAGAAGCCGATCTGCCAGCAGGAATCGCGGCCGTCGCGCGGGCGGCTGTTGATGGACATGCGCCCGGTGTGCACGCCCTTGTAGCCGATGCGCTTGGCGCCGGTGTACATCACCTTGAAGTTGTTGTTACCGGGCAGGCCGGGGATGCCGTTGGTGCGGGTCGTGCCCATCTTGTCCTCGGCCCGGGCGTAATACCAGTCTGCGCGGCATGAGACTCACGTGGGGGATTCCCAAAGGAGCGAAACTCTGAATCTATGTGACGAACAGCATAGGAGGTTCGTCATGGGTTCAGCGATTTCTTTGCGGGATGA
>Ga0114931_10006513_pt1 | contig 14355 bp, 14 predicted proteins | sample 2SBtaG_FD_89579 | JGI IMG/M metagenome (GOLD analysis project Ga0114931, IMG submission 89579) | Deep subsurface microbial communities from Kolumbo volcano to uncover new lineages of life (NeLLi) - 2SBTROV14_V59a metaG | ecosystem: Environmental > Aquatic > Marine > Volcanic | place: Kolumbo...
GGACCACAGACACGGCAACGGAGGAAGAAGCGGCTCAAGTTAGCCAAGGGGCAATTTGGCGGGAAAAGTCGACTCTTTCGAACGGCAACTGAATCAGTCGATAAAGGCCAAGTCTATGCGTATATTGGCCGCCGCCACAGAAAACGGAATTTTCGACGGCTATGGATCACTCGTGTGAATGCTGCCATTCGTTCGCATGGGTGGACGTATAGCCAATTCATGAATGCCTTGAAAAATGCTCACATCCTCCTTAATCGGAAAATGCTTTCAGAAATGGCCATACGAGACCCAGACGGCTTTTCCAAACTGACGGAAATGGTGAAAGGTCTGGAAACCACGTCGGCGACCTGATTGTTCTTCCCTCATTCCTCAACCTGCAATTCAAACGCTCCGATCGGCATGGTCACTTGCCATCGTTCGAGAAGTTCGGGGTGGAGTTCTCCCACAAAACCAACCGATCGCCCATTGCACAGAATTTTTCCCACCCGCCCATCAAGAAATGAAGGATGGGGCGTTGGCTCAAGCGTATAGGTTCTTGCCAGATAATACATGAGCAAATCCAAATGAGCATGAATTTCTGAAAAACTGGCAGCAGAATGGGCAACGACCGCTGCCAGAGTCGTCAGGGTTCGAGACCCCAAGTCCACACATAAATCCGGAGTGGCAATTTCCCCAACTTCGAATAATCGATGGGGATAAAAGGCGTGAATGGATGCGGCTTCCATTCGTAAAAGGCAAGGAAGAATGGAAGGGCGCAAACAGGAGAATTGCTGAGAGATAGGATTTTCAATCTCAACGACCAGCCCATATTCAGAATTCTCAAGCCGCATGCGTTCAACGAATTCACTCCGAGAGGCCAGAACATTGGAAAACACTTCCTGAAATCCAAATCCTACCATCAAATCCCGAATATGATCGGTTGTGTGTTCTACGGGAGAAAGCGCGCCCACGGTAAACTGGGAAGGCATGATAGGAGAAAAAGTGTCATATCCACGGCTAATAGCCACATCTTCCGCCACATCCGCGACATGCATCAGATCATTTCGGTAAGGAGGGAGTTTCACGGAAAGGGTATGGCGGGTTGATTTGACCTGATACCCGTATGCCCTCAACGCCTGCTGGATCGCTTCTGACCCCAAGGAGACTCCTAAGGCGCACTCCACAGCCTCAATGGAAATTCGTTGGGATTGTGAAATATCGACCGGCATCCTGACCGTTTTTCCATACTCAGTGGCATAAGGATAGGCCACCTCAATGGGTTCAATGGAAGCCCCTCGATCCGCCAGATTGGCTGCAAAAATATTCAGGGTTACGAGCACCATCGACAAGTCAGTCCCTGTCACCTCAATGAATAATTCTTTGTCACCCACACAAACTTCCCCCACCCCCTGGCTATTAATAATAGGTGGAAATGATAAGACAATCCCTTCCTTGTCCCATAGAAGAGGCACACGGTCGCAACCGGCAAGAATGGATCCGTATTCCACACCCTTTGGGTGAACAACCAGTATTTCCTCTAACGACATTTTTTCCGTTAATCCAAGAGGAACAAATCGTGCGTCTTTGGGATTCACCAGACCAAAGGTCACAGGAAAGGTAATGGACGGCAAGCGGTACAGACCAATAGAAACCGTTTGTCGTTTTCGTCCATACAGGTCCGATAATTTTTCCTGGGTTTGAATGAATTGAGCCAGACCTTCTTTGGTGACCTGACAGTCCACAGCCACGCAGGCCGCGACATAGGGACGGACCGGTTCAACATCAGGAAGAACACGCACACGTCTGGTGGGTTTGGTTTTGGAGGAGAAAAAGGGATATTCAATGGGAGTTTCAGCAAGCGCATACCGAATCTGCCTGGTGATTCCTTCCACGCACCACAGGTCCGGCCGGTTACTATCCTGTAATTCAATCCGTATCTCGCCGGATGCTCCAACGTGATCTTTGATCTCCCCTTTGACCAGTGGCAGGAGCGATTCCATTTGTTCAAGGGAAACAGAACGCCCCAGCAATCGCTCGAAATCCTGATGAAAAATTGAAATAGTTGGCATAATGGAATTACAACTCTCTACGCATATTCCGGACGGCCTCAAGATCTGAATTGAACAATTCCCGGATGTCAAAAATACCGAGGGCGACCATCGCCATACGGTCAAGCCCCAACCCCCATGCAATAACCGGAACATTGACCCCAAGGGGAATCGTGACTTCTTGACGAAACAGTCCGGCTCCACCGAGTTCTATCCATCCTAACTTGGGATGACGAACGTGAAGTTCGACCGAGGGTTCCGTGAAGGGAAAGTACGCAGGGACAAAACGAATCTCCTTGGCTTGCGCCATTTCTGAGGCGAACAGGCGCAGCAATCCTAAAAGGGTCCGAAAATTAATATCCTGGCTCAAGACAATGCCTTCTACCTGGAAAAAGTCGGTCGCATGGGTGGCATCAACCTGGTCATAGCGAAAGCAGCGGGCAATGGAAAAATACTTGCCTGGAATCTGGGGATGGGACGCCAGTGTTCGCGCAGAGACAGCCGTGCCTTGGCTTCGAAGAACGAGACGGTTGGCCATCGCTCGATTATAGGCATACCGCCATCCCTTTGAACCGGTGGATCCTCCATGTTCATGCGCATCAACCACCTGTGAAAAAAATGGTTCTTGAACGGATTTGGCATGAGTCGGATTCTTGACGAAATAGACGTCATGAATCGCTCTCGCTGGGTGAAATTGAGGCATAAAGAGGGCATCCATGTCCCAGAATTCCGTCTCAACTAATTCACCCCGCATTTCTTGAAATCCCATGCTGGTCAGTTTTCGCTTGACTGAATCCAAAAATTCACGATACGGATGCCGCCGTCCCACGGCTAATCGAGGCGGACGCAGGGAAATGGTGTATTTCCTGAAAGAATGGCGGCGCCATGAACCATCTTTCAGCATTTCAGGGGTCAACTGGGAGATGTCTTCAGAAGGAAGATCCGGAAGCCCCTGACTCAGGGTACGGCCTTCTTGGGTCAGACGATACGTTCGTGCAAGACGGTCCTCAATTTTAAAAGGTTCCTGCGTGCTCCCTCGTTTTTTGGCATACTGCCGGAGAAGAGAGTGATCGAAGGAAGAAAACGTTGTCATGAGAGCGGAACCATTGTGCAATGTGACGAAAAGGGCTCGCAGGCCCAGAGATGTCTGGCTCGGCTGGCCCGTCGCCACGACAGATCCACCAGCACCCAGTGCAATCGCGCCATCTTTTTTGAGAAGACCAAGCGCTCGGCTTAACTCCTGTGGTTGAAAGCGAGCTTCTCCCTGGAGATCACGAACGGATCGCTGGTTCCCTTCCTTCCCAGCTTCGGAAATCGAACGGAGAATCCATTCGGCAGGAGAACCTGATTGAAAATACTGATTGCCCGTTTCCGTTAAAGAAACCACCTGGGTGAGCTCTTCCAATTCCAAAGCCAGGATCTGTTTGGACAGGAGCCAACCCACAGCCATGCTCACCTGTGAAGGATCGAGTTGGGTGGTCTCCACCAACTCGGCGTCAGACCTGGATCCTTCGGTGTTCATGAAAACACGGAGGATTTTTACCTCAAGAGGATGCAGGCTTTCTAAGGATGTTTTCAGATCCATCATTTTCTTTACACAGCCATGGTCCGACCGGCTGAACGCATGAGATAAATGGTCGACGCATAATCCTTGCTGCTAAAAATGGCGGAACCAGAGACCAACACCTCGGCACCGGCACGCACAATCTTTCCTGCATTCTCAAGCGTAACACCTCCATCAACCTCAAGAAGTGGTTTCGTGGTGGTGTGATCGATGAGGCGTCGAACGCGATTGATTTTTTCAAGCCCGGAAGAAATAAATGTCTGTCCTCCAAAGCCCGGATTCACCGTCATCACAAGAACGAGATCCACCTCTTCTACGATTTCTTCCAGCGTCGTAATGGACGTGCCGGGATTAAGCGTCACGCCTGCTTTCATATGATGCTCTTTGATGGCTTGAATCGTCCGGTGAAGATGGGGACACGCTTCCACATGAACCGTGAGATAGTCCGCTCCCGCTTCGGCAAATTCCGGAATAAACACATCGGGATTGGTCATCATCAGATGGACATCCAGAGGTAAGGTCGTTTCGTTTCGCAAGGCTTTGACGAGAGGAGGACCGACGGTTAAATTTGGAACAAAGTGTCCATCCATCACATCGATATGAATCCAATCTGCCCCGGAGGCGGTCATCGTCATGACCGCCTCTGCAAGCCGGCCAAAATCAGCAGACAGAATGGATGGGGCAATTCGAGGAACAGCACGATTCATGATGAAGAACCGACCCTTTTCAACCGGGCAGCAAAAAACCCATCCATGTCAAACGGATTGAAGGCGGTACACACATTTCCATTCTCATCACCCAGACATTGTCCTGATAATGGGATCCAGGGCATCGCCGATTCTACCTGAAACGCAGGATGCCGCTGGCAAAACTTGGCCAGAACATGGAGGGTTTCCTCTAATTCGATCGAGCAAACACTATAGACGATCACTCCCCTAGGTCTCAAGAGAGAGTGGATATTGTCCAAAATTTTCAGTTGGGTCAGAGGGGTTTGATGAATGAGATCCGGGCCTTTTCCCCATTTTCCTTCCGGATGGCGCCGGAGCACACCGAAGCCTGAACAAGAGGCATCCACAAGGATGGAATCAAACCCCTGCCCCAAGACTGAGGGCAAGGAGCCTGGTCGACCAGATGAAGAGCATGGCTCTTTGGTTTGAGTGAAGGCCTTCCGTGCATCGGCGACAAATGGTTGCACATTCGTCATCCCAAGCCGTTGACAGTTGGCAATCAACACCTGAAGCCGGGAAGCATGATGGTCTAAGGCCACTAAGGCCCCTTGATTGTGCATTAGGGCCGCCAAATGAGTTGTTTTGCCTCCTGGCGCCGCGCAGGCGTCCAGCACGCGATCCCCTGGATGAACATCCATCAGTAAGGGGATTAGCTGCGCGGCCTCGTCTTCCACGTAGCACCACCCCTCTTGTAAGGCCTTCAGGGACTGAAGATCTCCACATTTTTTGAGCGTGACGCCGACTGCACTCACAGACGTTTCGTGGACGTCATATCCTTCCTGGCGCAATCGCTCCAGCAGTTGAGCACGGGAACATCGTATGGTATTGGTTCGAAGGGTGAGAGGGGGGATATTCAGAGTCGCCCGGCATAACCTTTCCGTTTTCATGATTCCAAAACGAAGCAGCCAGCGTTGAACCATCCAACTGGGGCATGACCAGCGAATGGACAACGCATTGACTGGATCATCACAGGCATCAGGCCATGATGGAGGCTCCTGGCGTACCAATGTTCGAAGAATACCATTCACGAGTCCGGACCAATCTCGACCGCGAACGGCTTTCGCCATGTTGACGGATTCGTTGACGGCCGCGGAGACGGGAATTCGATCCAAACGCAGAATTTGGTAGGCGCCCACTCGAAGAATCATGACAAGAGCGAGAGGCCAGCGGAGCAACGGACGATGGGCGATTCGGCTTAATCGCCAATCCAGGGTTCCCCGATACCGGAGCACTCCCAACACCAGCTCTCGAACAAGGCCACGATCAGATTTGTTCAGGGCAAGAAGATTTTCTTGACAGTGAAAAGCCTGATCCACAAACACATGGTCACGCTCCACCTTCAAAAGAATGGCCACCGCGACTGCACGTGCCCTCTTGTTAGTTCGCGCGCTGGGTGGTGAGGCGGGCGGCGAGGGTGAGGGCTTCAATGAGGCTGCTGGGGTCTGCCGTTCCCTGTCCAACGATGTCATACGCTGTTCCATGATCAACGGACGTCCGAATAATGGGCAGTCCGACCGTGAGATTCACACAATGTCCAAAAGCCACAGTTTTCAAAGCCACGAGGCCTTGGTCGTGATACATAGCCACCACACCATCGTAGGCTCCACGGACGGCTTTTCCAAATAAGGTATCGGCTGGATAAGGACCCGTACAAGAAATACCGGATGCCTGAGCCCGTCGAATGGCTGGAGCAATCACCCGTTGCTCTTCTTGCCCGAAGACCCCGTTGTCTCCGGCATGGGGATTCAGCCCGGCGACACCGATGCGCGGGTGAGCGATATGAAACAACTGAGTCAATCCCTGATGGGCCAGACGAATCGCTTGGGAAACGCAGCGGCCCGTGATGGCCCGCGAGAGATCGCACATAGCCACATGAGTGGTGGCAAAGAGAATTTTGAGTGGCCCACCAAGAATCATCATCCCAACTTTTTTGGTACGGGTCAGAGACGCCAGGAATTCTGTGTGGCCGGGATAGGCATAGCCCGCAAGGTACATGGCTTTTTTGTTGATGGGAGCAGTGACCAGGCCGTTGGCGCCACCGCTTTGAACCAGACGAACGGCCGTTCGAATATATTCTGCGGAAACCTCGCCGGCAAGCGCGCTTGGACGACCTTGAGGGATATGTTTGAGCGGCTGCACGGAAGGATCAAACACCGGCATCCTCCCTGGACGAAAAGAGGGGCCATTGGCCAGTTTGTGAAAATCATGCACCAAGACGACTTGGCTAGGGACTCCAAGTCGTTGCGCTGTTTGCTCCATGATGGGATGGGATCCAATCACAATGGGACGACACATCTTCCACACCGTGGCTCTGCATAAGGCTTTGACAATAATTTCCGGACCAATCCCAGCAGGATCGCCCATCGTGATTGCCAGCAACGGCAGAGATTGTGAAGGCTGTCTTGTGGACAATGAAAAGAACCTTTCTTGAGTGCGTACGTTTCTAAAAATGCCCCATTCATCGGCGAGAGCGAAGAGAAGGCTTTCTTTCCGGCAACTGACTGAACTTCAAGTGGCGAACCTTCTCAAGGACCTGGGTCATAATTTCTCGAACCGGCTGGCCTGTCTTTTCGGCAAGCATGCGACAGTCCTGATATTCAGGCATCAGCTTTGTCCCTTCCTGATCCAGCAGGGCGACTTTCACTCTGATGGATTCTCCTTGAAAGGAAATGGTATGAATTTTTCGTGTCAATACCCGTCGTGTGACTTCTTGGCATCGAATACCAAGTGTCGTGGTCTCTTGAAACATGACCTGCATCAAGGGATCGACGGTATTGTGAAACGTGAGAACAGTGAGGATAATTCCTGGACGGCCTCGCTTCATAATCACCGGGGTTAAGGTGACGTCTAACGCGCCGGCAGCAAACAAGCGATCCATGACATACTCATACGCCTGTGGATTCAAATCATCCACATTCGTTTGAAGTTGGATGATGCGCTCCAAATCATGTTCGGGATGTTTCATTGACGACTCATGACTCAGAAAGAGGCGCAACACATTAGGCCACCCTTTGGGATTCGCTGATCCGGCCCCATACCCAATCCGGTGTGGGGTGAGAGGCGGGAGCCCGTCAAAGTGGCACGTTAGGACCTTGAGAATTCCCATCCCCGTCGGCGTCGTGAGTTCTCTGGCCGGGCCCTTGGAGAAAATGGGAATATCTGTCGCTAACGCAGCAACGGCTGGTCCGGGGACCGGCAAGGTCCCGTGCTCAGCAATCAATGTGCCTGATCCAACATTGACAGGAGAAGCGGAGATTTTTTCAACCCCGAGCGACGTGATTCCCCAAAAGGCTCCAACAATATCCACGAGTGAATCAATAATCCCCACTTCATGGAAATGGACCTTGGAGAGTGGAACCCCATGGACAGAACCTTCCGCTTCTGCTAAAAAGTGAAAGGCTTGGAGCGAACGGGTTTTGACAACCGAAGGAAGACGGCTGTTGGTCACGAGGCGGGAGAGGGTTGGAAGGGAAAGTGGTTTGGCAAACCCTTTGGCAACCACCACATCGACCTTGGTTGCCTGAATGGTTCCCCGGATAACCTTTTTTGCTTTCAGCGTGTACCCGCTTGCTTTCAAATGGTGAAGTCCTTGTTTCAACTGGCTCATGGAGAGACCCGCGTCGACAAGAGCCCCAAGGAACATGTCACCGCTGATTCCGGAAAAACAATCAATATGAAGATGGATCATCAATTTCCTACTTGGTTACATTCGTCTATCATAACAAATGGGTCACTCGTCATACATGATCTATAAATCCCTTCATGACCGAAAGCCGGATGATAGGGTTTTGGGAGTGACCAACTGGTTATGAAAAGATTATTTCCTTTATCCATTGCGGCTAAGGTTCTAAGACGGAACGGTGCGATACTGCTCGCCAGCCTATTCGGGTTATCTCTGATCGTGACACCGGTTGATGGAAAGCGAAGAGCCTCAGCGCCCCCACCGCTCCAGATCCTTCATGTCACGCCCTCTCCTTCCCCATTTGATCTCGCAAATGGAGACCTGCACATTTCTGTTTCAGTTGCGTTCCCCGCTACGTTGAGGGGAAAGATCATTCTGGAGGTCACCTCTTTGATTACCTATCCAACGCAACGCTCCATGCGATTTCTCTCGCAGCGAACGCCTATTCCTGTCATATCGGATTCTCATAGAAAAAAACGAATAGACGCCACATTGGTTTTGGTTTGGGATGGCACAGACCAATACAAGGAAAAAGTCAGTCCCGGAACCTACCACTATGAAGTTCGAGCCAAGTTATTGAAGCCTCACGGAAATGACCTTCTCACGCTGTGGCTTTCTCGGCAGATTCGTGGAACCGTGGAGGTCATTCATTCCGACACATTGCAGGCTGATTCGCCCGCAACCATGCTGAAAGAGCCGGCCCATGAAACCACCAACCCCGTCTCTCATCACGATCAGGCACCAGGCTTGAACGTGGGAAAAAGCCAAGGAGAAAATGCGACAAGCGTGGAGAACGAGTCTCCAATACCTGGCCATCGAGCAGATAACCCGACCGGCGAGGTTAATGCTCCCCAAGAAGATTAATCCGATGAGCGAGGCAGCCGGCGCCAAACCCATTATCAATGTTCACCACTCCGATCCCGTTTGAACAAGCGTTCAACATCGTTAACAGAGCCGACACTCCTCCGAAGTTGGTCCCATACCCCTGACTGGTCGGGACTCCGATAATAGGCGTATGAACCAAGCCTCCAACGACACTGGGGAGCACCCCATCCATCCCGGCAATCACCACCAGCACTCGAGCCTTCCTTAAGACTTCCTGACGGTCCAAGAGTCGGTGAAGCCCCGCCACGCCGACATCATACAGCGTTTCGACATGACTGCCCATGACTTCAGCCGTCACCCGGGCTTCTTCCGCAATGGGGATATCAGCCGTTCCTGCCGTAAGGATCAGAATGTTCCCTTTTTCCTCTTTCTTCTTGTCGGTTATGGCTACCACTCGTGCAGCTTGGTGATAGACCGTTCTTCGGCTCAACCGCTGCAACGCGCGAGCCGCAGCCGGTTGAATTCTGGTTGCCAACAAGTGATGATCGCATTTGAGAATCTTTCGCGCAATCGCCGTAATTTGCGCGACGGTTTTTCCTTGACAGAAAATGACCTCTGGGAATCCTTGGCGAAGGGAGCGATGGTGATCCACAGACGCAAACCCCATATCTTCATAGGGTAACGTCTCAAGCCGGCGCAGAGCGTCCTTGGGTGTCACCGTCCCGGAACGGACATGTTCCAGAAGTTCTGTAAGCTGCTGAATGGTCATGAGAAGGGCATGGAGGAATCTCCTACAGAGGCGTTCCTTCCGTTTCTCTTTTTGCGGTCCGCGTCATCAGGTTGTGAACCAGTTGACTAGGATTGTGACCATGAAAGAGCACGTCAGAGACACTCCCGACAATCGGCATCTCGACATGATAGCGATTCGCCAGCCCAACTACCGCGCGAGTCGTTCGGATCCCTTCCGCAATAGTCTTGGTTTCCTCAAGGATGTGTGCGAGGGACCTTCCCTGGCCGAGTTTCAACCCAACCGTGTAATTCCGGCTCAAGGAACCGGTACAGGTTAAGACAAGGTCGCCCATGCCGGACAGTCCATACAATGTCGACGTCTCAGCACCCATGGCCGCACCGAGCCGGATCATCTCCGCCAACCCACGAGTGATAAGGGCTGCCCGCGCATTGAACCCAAGGGCGAGCCCATCTACAATACCTGAGGCGATCGCCATCACATTTTTTAAGGCACCCCCGATTTGAGCCCCGACGAGATCATGGCTGGTATAGACGCGGAAAGAGGGGGTCAGCAAAACCTGTTGGAGAGAGGAGACAAGATCAGTGTTTTCTCCGGCAAGAAGGATCGTCGTAGGTTTATTCAGGGAGACCTCCAAGGCGAAACTAGGTCCAGAGAGAACGGTCACGAATGGGTCCCAAGAAGAGGATAGCACGGATTCCACCACTTGAGACATCAAACACAAGGAATCCTCTTCAATACCCTTTGTGGCAATGATCAATGGAAGAGGGTTGGGAAGGAAGGAACGCAACTGCTCCAGGAGCGTGCGCATGGCATGAGAAGGAATGGCCAGCACCAGAGCATCCATCCGGCACACAGATTCCGCCAACTCGTTTGTCACATCAATGGAGGCCGGCAATGAAATTCCAGAAAGATAGAAGGTATTTTCGCCTGTCGATCGGATGGCATCCACGACGTCCGGTTCATGGGCCCAGAGGCGAACAGCCAATCCTTGTTCAGCCAAAAGACACGCTAACGCGGTGCCCCATGCTCCAGCTCCAATAACCGCGATGTGATGAATAGAATAAGAGGGAGAGACCATGGAAATCACAAGGAGGAACGCTTCGCGTGCGGGAATGGCGCAAAATTATAGGAAGGGGGGTTCAACCCTGTCAATGAAATGAGGGTACTCTCCCGCATTTCTTATGGAGCCTGTCCGACATGAGCGCGAGAAACCCAAGGGCCATCCGATATGCCGAGAAAGACCCCGGTTGCCCCCTCAAGGGAATTTCAACCAATATTTATTCCATCCTCGACTACATCAACCCGGATTCCATAGCTAATTTTGCGGGCTGGGTCGTTCAAGACAAAAAGCACATCGACTTTCATGCCGGATTGGGTTTAGCCGTCAGGGAGTACCAGACGGATATTGGCCCAGCGGATTATGTGCTGTTTGTTGATCGTCAACCGGTCGGGATTGTTGAGGCCAAGAAGGAAGAGGAGGGCCACCATCTGACCATGGTAGAAGGGCAATCCGGTGATTACGCCAAAGCAAAATTAAAATGGATTGCGGAGAGCAACCCGCTGCCCTTTCTCTATGAGAGTACGGGAATCCTGACACGGTTTCGGGACGAGCGTGATCCTAAGCCACGATCGCGGCCTGTCTTTACCTTTCATCGGCCAGAAACATTTCAGGAATGGCTTTCCAAGCCGCAAACCCTGCGCTCCCGCCTGTTGGATCTTCCGGTTCTCAATACGGAAGGACTGCGCGATTGCCAGACCAATGCCATCAACAATTTGGAAGATTCCTTTAAAAAGAACCGCCCGCGTGCCTTGATTCAGATGGCCACGGCCTCAGGGAAGACCTTTGCCGCAATCACCTTCATCTACCGGTTGCTCAAATTTGCCGATGCCAAGCGCATCCTCTTTCTGGTAGACACCAAAAATCTTGGCGAACAGGCGGAACAGGAATTCATGGCCTATGTCTCGAATGATGACAATCGGAAATTTACCGAGTTGTATAATGTGCAGCGTCTGAAATCCAGTCACATCGGGTCGGAGAACCAGGTGTGTATCAGCACCATTCAGCGATTGTATTCTATTTTGAAAGGGGAACCGTTAGACGAAGCGGCAGAACAGGATAATCCCGCCGAGCATCTTCAACCCCAAAAAGCCATGCCCGTGGTGTACAGCGGCAAGATCCCTATTGAGTTCTTTGATTTCGTGGTCATTGATGAATGCCACCGGTCAATCTATAACCTCTGGAAGCAGGTATTGGACTACGTTGACACGTTTCTCATTGGTTTGACCGCAACACCAGACAAGCGCACGTTTGGATTCTTTAATGAAAATATTGTCAGTGAATACACCCATGAAGAAGCCGTGGCCGATGGCGTCAATGTGGGATACGACGTTTACACGATTGAAACTGAAATCACCAAATAGGGCGCGATAATTACCGCTAAGGAGTATGTGGACAAGCGCAATCGGCTGACCCGCAAGAAACGGTGGACGCAGTTAGATGAGGACGTAGACTACACCGGAAAACAACTAGACAAGGATGTGGTCAATCCCAGCCAGATACGACATATCATTCGGACGTTCCGGGATAAACTCCCTGCAATTTTTCAAGGGCGCAAAGAGACCCCCAAAACGTTGATTTTTGCCAAGACCGATAGCCATGCCGACGATATTATTCAAATCGTCCGGGAGGAATTTGGGGAGGGCAATGAATATTGTAAAAAGGTCACCTATCTGTCTGAGGAAGATCCAAAATCGGTCCTGGCCCAGTTCCGGAACGATTACAACCCGCGCATGGCCGTCACTGTAGACATGATCGCCACCGGCACCGATGTGAAGCCTTTGGAATGTCTGCTGTTCATAAGGGACGTCAAAAGCCGCAACTACTTTGAGCAGATGAAAGGACGGGGAACCCGTACCCTGGGCTATGACGATCTGAAAAAAGTGACCCCATCAACGCACAGTGCCAAGACCCACTTTGTAATTGTAGACGCGATTGGTGTGACGAAATCTCTTAAAACGGATAGCCGACCATTGGAACGCAAGCCGACCATTCCTCTGAAAGACCTTCTCTATGGCGCATGATGGGAGCACGTGATGATGACACCATTTCTTCCCTTGCGAATCGCCTAGCCCGCCTGTCCAAACAACTGACCGACGAAGAACACAAACAGATGACAAAAAAGACGGACGGCAAGCCGCTGAATCATATTGTTCATAGCCTGCTCGACGCCATTAACCCCGATGAACAGGAGGCAAAGGCTCGTGAGGTGAATAACCTATCTTCCGACCAGACTCCCTCTGAAGCACAGCTCGAAACGACGAAGGAAGAGCTGGTGAAAGAGGCAACCGGCGTGTTTACCGGTGAGCTGAATACCTTCATTGAAAACATCCGCCGAACCCATGAACAGATTATTGATACGGTGAATATAGACACGTTGGAATTTGCCGGGTGGGATATACAAGCCAAAGAGAAGGCCCAGGCGCTCATACAGGATTTTACGTCTTACATTGAAGCTCACAGGGATGAGATCACGTCGCTGCGAATCTTTTATAACCAGCCCTACCGGTGGCGAGAATTGACGTACCAGATGATTAAGGAGGTTCTGGAGCGGCTGAAGCAGGAAAAACCGAACCTGGCACCGCTACGGGTCTGGACGGCTTATGAACACTTGGAACAGAAGAAAAGCACGGCTCCTGAAAACGAGCTGACTGCCCTGGGTTCCCTGATCCGCCGTGCTTGCAATATCGATGATCACTTGACTCCCTATGACCAGATCGTTAACCGCAACTTTCAGCGCTGGATATTGAGGAAACACCAGGGCAACGCCCCAAAATTCAACGACAATCAGATGGAATGGTTGCGGATGATCCACGACCATATCGCCGGTTCGTTCCATCTGGATCGGGAGGATCTTGACTATGCCCCATTTGATGCCCAGGGTGGATTAGGGCGCATGGCCAGTTATTCGGGGATGAGATGGAAGGCGTGATAAAAGAGATGAATCAAGTGTTGGTAGCGTGATGGGAGTAGCGATAAAAGAAGTTAGCGTGAATGCACAAGGGCACGAAGGTATATACACGCGAAGTAATGGTAATTTACCTAAGGGGTGGCAGAAATGTACGTTACCAGATTTCTGCGATCTGATTATGGGCCAATCACCCCCCTCATCTACATACAATACACAAAACACAGGACTTCCCTTTTATCAGGGGAAATCTGAGTTTGACTTTATTTATCCAACACCTAAGAAATATTGCTCAGTTCCCAACAAGATCGCGGAACAAGGTGATATTTTACTTTCCCGTTCGGGCACCAGTAGGCCCAACGAATATAGCTCCTCATAAATGCTGCATAGGACGAGGGTTATCTGCCATTAGGCCTCTTGGCAAAATTGAAGAGAAGTTTGTTCTTTTTTTATGTAGATCCTTAGAGCATGAGTTATCAAAAGAAGGAGCTGGGACTACCTTTAAAGCAATCACAAAAGATTTCCCCGTCAATTTAGAGCTAAATTTGCCGCCTCTTAATGAACAACACCGCATCGTTTCCAAACTTGAAGAGTTGTTCCCCGAGCTGGACAAGGGGATTGAATCCTTCAAAACGGCCCGGGAACAGTTAAAAGTCTATCGTCAGGCGGTCCCGAAACACGCTTTTGAAGGTCAGCTTACAGAGGATTGGCGCAAGAAACACGCTGATGAACTGGAGCCTGCTGAAACACTACTGAAAAAAATAAAGGCCTAGCGCGAACAACGCTACCAGCAACAGCTAGACGACTGGGAAC
>Ga0114931_10006514_pt1 | contig 14355 bp, 8 predicted proteins | sample 2SBtaG_FD_89579 | JGI IMG/M metagenome (GOLD analysis project Ga0114931, IMG submission 89579) | Deep subsurface microbial communities from Kolumbo volcano to uncover new lineages of life (NeLLi) - 2SBTROV14_V59a metaG | ecosystem: Environmental > Aquatic > Marine > Volcanic | place: Kolumbo...
ATTCAGTCATGGTCGGTCGTTTGCGGCTCGGTCGTTGGGTACAGCCGCTGCCGGCCCATCAGGACCAGCTGCCGAAGCGCTTCGGCGGTGGTCAACTCGGCCCATTTCGCTCGGGCCAATTCGGCCAGGCCGCCGGGGGGCGGCTGCATTTCACGCTGGAAGAAATCGACGAACGTATTGCCGATCCAGCGCGTGACCAGCGCCTGCACGCTGCCCTGCAGCAGGCCTCCGGCGATGGTGCCGATGCCGGGCACCGTTTTCAAGAGCGTGCCCACGGCGCTCGCCACGGCCGGCATGGCCGCCGTCGCGCCCAGCATGGCAACCAGGTTCTTGCCGAGTCCCTCCAGCAGCCCGATGGCCGTGTCGGTGTCGAGTGGCTGCTTGTAGGTGCGGGCCAACTCCAGCACCATCTTCACGGTGACTGCGGCGCCGCCGGCGATGTCCAGCAGGGGAATTGGGTTCAAGCCGGTCGCACTGCCGGCCGCCCACATATGCCGGCGGATAATTTCCTCGGCTTGCTGGTCCAGGACTTTACGGACCCGAGCCTTGGCCTCGTCGACCAGGCCGCGGGATTGCAAGAGCAGGTTGGCTAGCAGCAGTTGGCGGCCGTCGCCCTGGACAATTTCCAGCAGCCGTTCCGCCAGGGGCCGAATGTCGGCCGGCTGGTCGACGGCTTGCCGCTGCTCGGCGCCGTCTGGGAGCACACGGACCTGGCTGCGCGATACGGTCGCGGCGCGGACCGGGACCAGGTCTTGCCGGGCCAATTGGGGCAGTTGGCCGGCGATCTGGTCAAGCAATTGCCGGGCGTCTTCCAAAGCGTACCAGTCCGATTTATTCAGGCAGACGACGACCCGTTTTTCCATCGACGTCAGCAGGTTCACCAGCTCGACTTCGTAGCTTTTCAGCGGTCCGTCGACGACCAGCAGCACCAGGTCGGCGTGCCGAGCGGCCGCGGCCGCCTCGGCCGCCCGCCCGGAGCCGCCCACTTCCGCCAGCCCGGGGGTATCGACCAGCACCACTTCGTCCTGGCCAGGCCAGGGAATCTCGTAGCGGCCGGTTGTGGTCCCGCCGCGGACATCGGTGGCCAAAAATTTGCGGCCTGCCAGCGCGCCGAGCAAGGTCGATTTGCCACTGGAGATGGTGCCGAAGGCAACAATTTCGAGCCGCTTGCGGTCCTCTTTCGATTCCAGGGCGGCCAGGCCCTGTTCGATTTCCGCCCGCAGTTCGGCCGTCACGTGCGGGTCGGCCGCGTACTGGCGTCCCTTGGCCAGGTTGTCGGCCACTTCATCCTGCTGTTGCTGGGGTGTCAACGCACTCGGATCGCGCATCCTCCGGGTCCGGTCGCGCCGTTTTCGGGCCGTGTTGCGCCACAGCAAGGCGGCGATCCAGAGCGTCAAACCGAGCAGGATCAGGCCGCCCGCCAGCACGGCGGCCAGGTAAAGTTTGCCCAGACGGGGAAACTGCTCAGCCATCTTCTGGTAGCGCTCGAGAAAAGTCGGCAGCCAGAGAACGAGCAGGATACCAGCGCCCAGTCCCCCCAGCGCCAGGGTAGCGAGCAGGCCGAAGCGGATGCGACCGGAGGGGCAGCGCATAGGAAATTACAGGGGTCGGGAAAGGGTGAGGGTGCCAACCCTATTATAGGCAGCCAGGCGGAGCGGTAGCGACAGCAAACAAATCGGTTTGCCGGTTGCCCAGATCGACAAGAAGCTCTGGTGGCATAGCCGGAGGTGAATCACTGTTATGGTTCGAAAAAAGAACTTCGCAGCTCTCCCCCGATTTCCGCCTGATTTTCCTTGTCCAGCTTTCCCAGTCTGCGTAAAATAGAAATTTGGAGGTTGGGGTATGCCGGATGCGCCGTTGCCGGATACCAGTCGTTGGTTGAAAGACACCCTGGATAAACACCTGGCATGACCATCCGATCATTGGTCGGCCTCGCGGCCGTGGGAATCTGGACGTTCTTATGCGCCACAGTAGTAGCAGGCGCTGCCCGACCCGCAACGGATGTCCGCACGATCGATGGGACGGACAACCATATGCTTGATCCGACTTGGGGCGCAACCCATACGCCTCTTCCCCGCCAGGCAGCCGGTTCGGGCCATGCGGGCGCGTATTATCCGGGTGACGGTTCAGGACAACGGTTCGCCGGAGGTCCCGGCAGTCCCTCCGCGCTGCCCGAACCCCGCTTGGTAAGCAAACTGCTGTTCGATTCACCGCTGGCCTCTCAGGCGAGTACGCAACGTTTGAGCAGCATGGTCTGGCAGTGGGGACAGTTTATCGATCACGATATCACCCTGGTTGAAACGAGCAGCGATCCGGTCGAAGCAGCGCCGATCGAAGTCGACCCTTCCGATCCTATGGCACCAGGCATACCATTCCAGCGTTCGCGCTTCGCCGCGGGAACCGGCACTTCCGCGGCCAATCCCCGCCAACAACTCAATTCGATCACCTCTTACATCGATGCCTCCAATATCTACGGCAGCGATCCGGTGCGGGCCGCAACCCTTCGCGCTGCGGGTGGCCGGCTGCGGATGAGTGCTGGCAATCTGCTGCCTTACAACCTAACGGGCATGCCCAATGCCGGTGGGACCAGCTCATCGATGATGTTGGCAGGTGATGTTCGGGCCAATGAACAGCTCGCCTTGACTGCCATGCACACCCTCTTTGTGCGCGAGCACAACAGGCTGGTGGGATTGCTTGAAACCGATTTTCCAATCTGGGATGACGAACAACTCTATCAGACCGCCCGAAAAATGGTCGGCGCGGAATTGCAGGCGATCACCTACCGGGAGTTTTTGCCCGCCCTGCTAGGCAAGAACGATCCACTCCTGCCCAAGGCTGACGACTTCCAATACGATGCCCAGCTCAACCCGTCGATCAGCAATGAATTTGCCACGTCCATCTATCGTTTCGGACACAGCATGTTGCCATCCCACCTGCTGCTGGCTCCTGTCGATGGCCTGCCCGCGGAGCGGGTGCCACTCAAGAATGCCTTTTTCACCCCAGATTTTTTCACTCCTGACCATACCGGTTCGCCCCAGCGAATCGAACGGTTGCTACTAGGCTTGACCCAGCAGATGGCCATGGAAATCGATCCGATGGCCATCGACGACGTGCGGAATTTTCTATTTGGACCGCCCGGTGCCGGTGGCCTCGACCTGACCGCGCTAAACATTCAGCGCGGCCGTGATCATGGTCTGCCTGATTACAACGCCATGCGGGCAGCATACGATCTTGATCCAGTAGCTTCCCTCGCAGATATCAGCCAGGATCCGGCCGTAGTTCAAACGCTGGCCAGCCTGTACGACTCGGTCGATTCGGTGGATGCCTGGGTTGGTGCGTTGGCGGAAGACCACCTGCCGGGAGCCGCAGTCGGCGAATTGATCCGGGCGGCCATGCTGGATCAGTTCGTTCGCTTGCGCGATGGCGACCGTTATTTCTTTTCAGGTGATGCCGAGCTGGTCGACAACCCGGCCGTCACCGGCATCCTGGATCTGGAATCAATCACCCTTTCGCAGATCCTCGCCTGGAACACCACGCTGAGCGAACTGCCGGAGAATGTCTTCCTCATCGCGGTCCCTGAACCAACGAGCCTGTTACTCTTTCTTCCCATGACACTTGGAATTTGTCTATGCCTTCGACGAAAACGCTTCCTGCCCTGAAGCGATTTAGTTGATTCGCAGGCGATTTAGCACGGCCTTGGTTCGCCGGTTTCTCAGGTACTACGGACCCATCAATTCGCGGTTCTTCTGACTGGATGCCCATTTCATTTCACTTGACTCAGATCGTGCTACGTAGCTATATTCCGCCCATGGGAGGACTTTTTAAAAAAACTCTTAGGAAGATGAAAAGGGCCTATGGTTGTTATGCAATTAGGATGAGTGAATGATATGCGTGCCGCCTACATTAACGAAACGGGGCCTGCCGAGAACATCCAAGTAGGCCGATTGCCCGATCCCGTGCCCCGGGGGCAAGAAGTGCTGGTGCGGGTGACCGCGGCGGCGGTCAATCCGATCGATACCTACGTCCGCAGCGGCCTGGTGGCGATGGACTTGCCGAGACCGTTCGTTGTGGGCTGCGATCTGGCGGGTGTGGTCGAGACGCTCGGGCCGGAGGCAAGCCGTTTTCAAGTCGGCGATCGGGTGTGGGGTTCCAATCAGGGTCTGCTAGGTCGTCAGGGGACGTTTGCCGAATTGGCGGCCGTCGACGAGCAGTGGCTCTATCCAACCCCTGCGGAGGTCGAGGACGAGACGGCGGTGGCGGCCGCCCTGGTAGGCATTACCGCCCATCTGGGCCTGGTGCGTGAAGCCAATTTGCAAGCGGGTGAAACGGCGATCGTTTCGGGCGGCAGCGGGGCGGTCGGTTCGACGGTGATCCAGTTGTCCCAGGCGCTCGGCGCCCGGGTGCTGGCAACCACTGGCAGCGACCAGGGGAAAAAGGTCTGCCAGGCGTTGGGCGCGGTTCGGGCTATCAACTACCAGACCGAAGACGTGCTGCAACGGATCGCCGAGGTCGTGCCCACAGGGGCCGATCTGTGGTGGGAAACGGGGCGAAATGTCGATTTCGACCTGGCGCTCGGCGCGTTGGGAGAAGGTGGCCGGCTTATTCTCATGGCGGGCCGCGACGCCCGGCCCGAATTTCCGGTCGGCCCCTTTTACGTCAAGGGTTGCCGGCTGCTGGGGTTTGCCATGTTCAAGGCCCCGGCCGCGGCCCAGCGGCGGGCCGCCGAAGGGCTCAATGCTTGGCTGGTCGAGGGGAAGCTGAAACCGGCCATCGATCGGCTGGTTCCGCTGGAAGAAACAGCCGCGATGCACCGGTTGCAGGAAGAAAACACGCTGGCGGGAGCCAGAACACTGCGCGGCAAAATTGTGGTGCGGATCGCTTAGTCGGTCCAGCGCAGGGCCGAATTGAACAGGGTGGCGAACAGGCGGTAGACGTTCGCCGAAGGGACCTCCTGAACTGCCCGCTGGGACGGCGGTTGGAACCGTATTGGGTCGCAGACCAGATGCGGTTGCCAGGCGTCGATCGTCACCCGGCCGTGATAGCCGGCCAGGCTGAAAGTGATCTGCCGCGGTGTGGTTCCATCGTCCGCAAACAAAATTCGCACCTGGTCCGCGGAGTTGGTTTTGTCTCTGGGGGCCAGGCGGATCTCCTTTTGTTGATTCGCCGTGCGCCCGCAGCGCGCGTCGACGATTTCTTCCAGGATGCGGGGTGCCAGGGGCAAAGTTACCATGGCGCCTGCCACCATCTGGACGCGGGCCAGATAATCGGGATTGGCAAACGCTAGCGGATTGTGGATGTTTTTATCTTCGGGGTCATGCTTTGTCGTATGGCCTCGAAATACGGTCGCCGGGGTTGCCATCCAGGGGTATTCGCCCTGGCCCACGGTAGCTTCTCCCAATACGGGAACTTTCCATTGAAGCAGAAAACGGCTGTCCGCACCACGTACCAGGTGGAGTTGGCCCTGGTACGATTTTCCCTGCCGATCCGTGACGGTGGCGTGCATTTCGAGCTGCTTCCCACCGCCCGCATCGAGCGGAGTGGAGAACATCGAGCCCAATTGGGCAATCAGATTGGCAACCTGAAGCAGCGGGTCGTCATGGCAGGAACCGCCGGGGATCGGCGTCGCAGCTTCGTCGGCCGCGCTAGCATCCTTGGGCAGGCCGGCGGCAAAAAATTCGACCGTTTGATGGACAATCTCGGGCAACCGGGCCATGGCCGTATAATGGCCCAGGCCGGCAAGCCATTCGACCCGCGCGCTCATGCCCAGTGCGGCAGCCAGTTTCCGGGTCGCCGCGGGGGGGACGACCTGATCGTCGCTGGCATTGATCATCAGTACTTTGCCGTCCAGGGCCCGCGCCCGCAGTCCGGGGGCATGGGTCAACGGATCGGCCGCGACGATGGCCCGCTCGACGTCGCAGCGCTGGGCCGCGGGCAGCCCGCCCAAGGTTTGACTCAGCTCGGCCGTCTCGCGGGCGTGGTGAATGATGCCGAGCAGATCGCCTCCGGCGAGGATCAGCGCGGCCCGTTCGAGCCGCGGCTCGCCACCGGCGGCCGCCGCGCTGACGATGCCTCCCAGGCTAATGCCGGCAATGCCGATTCGCTTTGGGTTGATCTCCGGCCGGGCGGCGAGCAGGTCGAAGGTCCGCCGCACATCCAAACCGGCCTGGCGCATCGCCTCGGTAAATCGCTCGACATCGTGGGCCAGGGCCCGCTGGCCGCCTGGCATGGCCCGCTCGCCGTAGTAGGGCAGCTTGAACATGAGCGCGGGGATGCCGCGGGCAGCGAGCGACGCACAAAAGATCCGCACCAGTTCGTAATTGCCACCCAGAATGTGCAGGCAAATCACCGCCGGCCGCGGCGTGCTTTGTGGCCCGATTCCGTCGGGCAGATAGTAATCGGCCGGCACGGTGTTGTTTTGCGCGATCGGAGTGACCAGGGGCGATGGGTAGGTGAGCCGAAAGATGCGGTAGCCTCGTCGGGTGGCAGTCCGTTGCATCTGGTAACGAAAGGGCGCGCCGTCGAAAGTTTTCGAAACTTCGAATGCTTGCGGCAGAGTCTGGTTGTCGGCTGCCAAGGGTGCGGCCACGAGGGGGGGAGCTGTAGATTGGCTGAGATTCGCGGGATCCGCTGGAGGGGCTTGCGAGGCCTGTTGTGCTGGCAGCCGGTTCGGGCTGAGTAGCATGAGCAGCCAGGGGAAAATCCATGCGCGCGGGCAGCGCGCGGGCCGTATCGGTCGAGCTGGCATATGCGGAGCAGCGGCGGGCATGAAAAAAATCCCTGGCCCGAAAAAAAGCTTGTGCTGAAACCGAATGGATTGCAAAGGGTGACTCCTACAAGTTGATTGACGTTCTAAAACCCGAGACCGATATCCTCCAGCCCCTGCAGCCACGGCACCAGTCTTACCTCACCGATCTTCTTTTCAATGGGGTCAAGGGAAAGACAGAGGCCTTCTGTGTTAGGTAGATCGGCCAGAAATCTGCGTAGGGCTCGAATACTTCGCTCGTCCACCGAAACCGAAGACTTGATCTCGACCAGAACCGTGGGTGCGCCCGGGCGTTCAATCACCAAGTCGACTTCCGCCCCATCCTTGGTTCTCAGATGGGTGAATTTGAAGTCGCGACGAAGGTAATGATTGCGCCGGATGGACTCGGTGACAACGAAATGCTCAAACGCGCGGCCATAGGCATAGGTATTGGCCTGTAAGGGAACATTCAACGTATTGGCCAGTGCGCGGCTTACTCCATTGTCGAAAAAATAGAACCGTGGCGCCTGGACCTGTCTTTTTCGTACGGACCGATGGTAGGGTTCGAGTATATACCCTACCAACGTATCTTCGAGGATCTGAAAATAGGATTGGATGGTCTTAATGTCTACACCGACATCCCGTGCGATATTGGTATAGTTGATCAACTCGCCGTTGCACTGCCCAGCAACCTCCAAAAAAGCCCGAAATGGATCCAGTTTACGGATAAACTGTTCCGCCCAAATCTCCTCCTTGAGATAGGTCAGCGAATAGGCTCTGAGAAAATCGGCCTTATCATCAGGGTCTGTCAGATCCAGATGGCCGGGGAGCGTGCCATAGGACAATGCAGAGAGAAGATCGAACCGGTCTCCTAGTTCTACTTGGGTAAAAGGGAACAGGTTGTAGACAAAAGCGCGTCCCGCCAGCAGGTTGACCGACCCTCTTTTCAACTTGCGAGCGCTCGAGCCCGTGAGCGCGAACCGAATGGACCGTTTCTCTATTTCACCGTGAACCACGTCCAATAGTCGCGGAACTTTCTGAATTTCATCGATGACCACCCAAGCGGGCACCGGCGACGCCGCATCCAGCTGTTCGGAGAGAAGCTGCGGATGGCGCGCATAGCGATCCTCCACCTCGGGCGAAAGAAGGTCAAGCCACAGCACTTGCCGGTCCTTGGCCCATTGCCGAAGGAAGGTCGACTTTCCCGTACCACGGGCACCAAAAAGGAAAAAACTTCTAGATTCGCTGATTTTGAGATGCCGCTCGATCATGGTCCATAAATGTACGCCATATATGGACCTTTGTCTATGGCATTTTCCAGGTCATCCTTGGGGCAGTGATTCGAGTGATCGTAAGGCGTTGGAAGACCGGATCAAACTCTTGGAATGCGATTCGCAGCATGCCCAATCGGGCACCCTACTCGGTACGGCCGACGACATGGCTTCCGAGCAGGCAGAAGGCAACGTGGGTGAAATTGGCGTGGCGATCGACGTGCACGCATTGGGGTTGGTTCTTTATGAGTTGTTAACCGGTAGCCGGCCATTCCAAGGCAAAGCAACCTCGGCCACACCCCGCAACGTGTTGCTTGCCGAACCGGTGCCGATCGGCAAATTGCACGCTGGTGTCCCGGCAGTCCGCTCACACCATGGCCCACCGTTTGCGCAGCCACCATTCCAGGCTGAGCAAGCCAACCAGGGCCAGCAGCACGGGCCAACGGTCCCAGAGCGATATTTTTGTGACGGTCTCCTCTTCAAAGTCTTTTTGGCGGGCTTTGAGCTGTTCCAGCAAGGTGGAAAATTCCTCGGGCGCCAGGCCACGACCAGCGGGCGTCCATTGGGCCAGGGTCGCCATGAGGGTGGGTTCGGAGGCCGGTTGGTCGAGTTCCATGTCCTGGTTGGGGACGGTAAATCGGACCCTGGCCGTATTGGCTCGGTCTACCTCGTTGGCCCCACCGCTTCCAGCGGCCTCCTGGTTCGCATCCGTCCCGTCCCTTCCATCAGCCGTGTCGGGAGTCTTGTCGGGCAAGTGGTCCTCGAGCGATTTCCGGCTGGTTTTTTCTGAGGATTTTTTCCCGCCGGTGGTGACGGTGACCCGGTAGTCTCCCGGCTGGTCGGTTTCCGCATAGCTGGCTGTCCAGGTGGAGGATTCCGGCCCGGCGCGGGTGTGTCGGGTGGGGTGTACGGTCCGCCGGCTGCCATCGGGCCGCTCGACTTCCACGTGCAGCGGGGCCTCGGCCTTATTTTGGGGGACTCCGAAAGTAAAACGGACCCGACTGCCGCGCTGGTAACGGCGCTGGTCCAGTCGTATCCAGACAGACTGGCCTTGCACGTCGTCTTTTTTCGCCAGCCACAGAATCACTTGCCGCCAGAAGCGGCGCAACAACGATCCATGGCCTTCCATTTGCCACCGCCAGGTGGAGTCAATTGCCAGTGCCAACGTGCGGCCATTGCCCCACGCGCCGGTAATGGCCAGGGGCCAGGCCGGTTGGCCGTCGGACTGGGCAATGACCTGGGCGTTGGGTTTCAGGCGGTTGGGCAGAAACCGGTTGGCTCCATCCAACGCAGGCAGAGACCGCCAGGCGGCCAGGGTCTGCTGGGGATTGTCTTTCAGCTGCAGGATTGGGTGCACTCCCAGGCTGCCGACGATCGGTACCATTTTCAGCGGCCCCGGCAGCTGCATGTCGGTGCGCGGGGGATCGCCAAAATTCTGCCGTTCGGCCGGACCCAACTCGAGCGGGAGTACCGGTTCCAGGGGAGTTCCCCGATAGCCGCCCGGACCAAAACTGTGCAAGCCGCCGCTCATCACCAGGCCCGCCCCTTGTTCCACCAGAGTGGCCAGTTGCTGCCAGGAGGCACGATCCAAGGCCGAAGCATCCACGTCGGACAGCATCAAAACATCGTATTTTTCCGCCTGCAGCCGGTCCTTCTCGTGCCGACGTGGTGGCAGGTAATTCAGCAGTTGGTATTCCACTTGGAGGTCGGCATGCGCGGCCAGGGCCCGGCGGACAAACGCCGGTTCGATGCCGGGGCCGCCACCGATTCGTGTGGCCCCAACCAGTTGGAGAACCCGAATGCCTCCTTCCAGGACGGAAACAAACGTGCTTTGCTGGTTGTTGGTGGTGACCAGTTCCCCCGCGGGTGACTCGACCCGCACGGTAACCTTGTACTCGCCCGGTTCGCTGGGCGTGTAGGAAAACGAGACCGGAGTCTGGTTGCTGCCTGCCAGCACCTCGCGGGTGTCGACCACCCGCATGGTACCGTCGGATTCTTCCCACAGCAGTTGGACCCGGCAGGTCTGGTTGGTGTAGCCATCGGTTCCCAGCATGGCCTGAACCTGCAAAGGTGCGGCGGAAAACACCACGTTGGGTACCAATAAGTCGCCAATGCGCAGATCGGCCTGTTTGCCCAGGGCCGGCTTGCCCAAGGTAAACGTGTAGAGTGGGATGCTCTCGGCCGCCAACCGCTGGGCCGCGATTTGAGGCGCCAGGTCACGTGGGGCCAGGGCTCGCTGGGCACCGTCGCTGAGCAGCAACAAGGCCGCGATGCGCTGGCCCGACTCGCGCTCGAGAATGTCTTCCATCGCAGCGCCCAGGGCCGACTGATTGCCCGCAGGCGTGGCAGGCAAATCGAAGAGGCCATCCTTCCATGGCACTGGAGTGACCGACTTGTCAAACCGATAAAGTCGCAAGTCCCAAATTTTGGCCAGTTGGGCCAGTTGGGCTTGGGCCTGGCGGAGCAGGCCGACCAGCGCGTTCCAACGAGGCTTGTTGCCCAGCGAATCGGCAACTTGCATGCTGCGCGAACTGTCGACCAGCAAGACCAGCGTGCCAGGCAGACGCCGGGTGTCGGTCCGCTCGCGCGTTGGCCGGAGCATGATCAGCAGCAACAGCAGCAAGGTTAGCGCGCGGAGCACCACCAGCGCTGCCCGTCGCCGGCGCGACTGCGGTGGGCCACTCGGAGGGACGGTCAGGAGCAAGCCGCCGACGATCGCCACCAGGGCAACCAGCCAGAGTCCACCCACCGGATTGATGCTCAGTTGGGTCATGAAGATCCAAGATAAAATCGGTTTGCCAGCAGATGCTCGGAGCCCCACACCAGAACAACCAGCAGAAAGGCCCAGGGAAACAACTCTCGCCCCGTGCGTCCCAGGTCGACTTGTTGCTGAATTTCGGCCAGGGAGTGGGCCAGATGGACCCGCTCGGTGGGCAGCAAGGAGGCCCAATGGGCCGGTTCCACCCGCGCCAGCAGACTGCTGTCGGCCGGGGCATTGATGCTGAAACCGCGGTCGAGTGTGTGCGACTTGCCGCCCGCCAACAGGCGGTAATTGCCTAGCGTCTCCGCCGTGCTGATCTGGATGGCGTTTTGTCCGGGCGGTAATGTTTGCCGCAGGGCCTGGCCATCTGGCTGTTGGAGGACGAAGCTGGATACGTGTTGGCGGGAAGCGAGTGGGATGCGGATCATCTCGCCGGCTTGAAACATGGTGCGCTCGCCCGACTCCTGGGAGAGATAACCGAACAGGCTGTTGGCAAGCATGACAAAGGGCCATGGTTCGGGACCCGTGGGAAGCAGGTTCCAGGTTTCCCGGCCGGCCGGTTCCTTTGGGTCGGAAAAGGGAGTGGTCATGGTCAGCACCCGACCGTTGGTTGCGAGCCGACCCAGCAGGGCCGGTTGATGGTTGGCATAGCGGGCAATCACTTGGGTATCTTCGGCCAACGCGCCAAACTCCCAGAATTGCAGCACTGGATAGATCGGCCAGGGAATATCGGCCGCGTAATCGGCCAGTTCGGCCAACGCGGGATGGTCGTAATGCCGAGGCCTGAAATAGGTGACTTCGCGCGAACGTCTGCGCAGCTTGCCGGGCAGCAGGCCGCTGGCCATGGCTGCCCCAGCGCTGCTGGTCCGGCGACTGGCGCGGTGGCCCAGGAAGATGCCCACGCCACCTCCCGCTTCGACAAAGTCGGCCAGTTGCTGCCATGCTTCGGTGGCCAGGCCGGGTGGGTCGAGCAAGCCGACGGCATCGTACGGTTCCAAAGGAGTTTGGGCGAGGCGATCGAAAGGTACCGTCTGGCAGCGAAACCGGGCGCTCTGTCCGGCGGCGGTCTGGCTGGGCCTGTGGGACAGGGCCGAATCGTTGGGCCGCGGAGAACCGGCACCGGTTGCCGCGAGGTTCAGGGCCGCGGGGCAGAGTGCCGCCCGCACGAACAGCGTATCGCGGTCGGTTTCGCCGGCCAGCAAGATACGGGCCGGAGGGTGGACTCGGGCGGTAAAATAGCGGCTGTTGTCCATCATGAGCGGATCGGCGGCTGCCAGCCGTACCGAACCCTGGTGGGTTCCCAAGGTTAGATCGGCCAGTTCAAACACAATCTTGCCGCCAGTTTTGCCAGCAGTTGTGTTTGGGGCGGTGGTCCAATCGTACCACTGCTGCCCCCGTTTGATCGGTTGGCCCTGGTCGTCGTTCAGGTAGAGTTCGACCAGGGTTCGGGAATCGATGAGCCCGGAACCAGGAGTTGGAGAAACGGGAGTTGAGGACTCCTGGACCGTGCTGGGCGGCCCGCCAGTCGCCCGATTCTGGCCCGCCGCGCGCGTCCCGCCAGCTCGCCCGGCGCGGGTCGCGTGCAGGTCCAACTCCAGCCGCAGCGATTCTCCCGGGGTGAGTATTTCGGGCTGCAATCGCAAGTTGCCCAGGGCCAAGTTGTGCGGCCTGTCGATGCCCACGTCGACCAGGTACATGCGGGCGTCGGGAGTCTGTTTCAGGGCCTCGGCGATTTGCTCCAGGGCGGTGTCGGGTAGCGAGCTGCGTGTCATGTCGGTGAATAAAAAAACTTCCTGCCGACATTCCGGGCGGCTGCCAACCAGTTCCAACGCCGCCCGGACCGTAGCGCCCAGCGGGCGCGGGTGGCTGCTGCAGGTGAGCTGCTTCAGCTTCGCCGCGGCCGTGCCGGCATCGGCCAGATGGCGGCCCATTCCACGGCCTCGATCCAGCACCGCCACCGAAGTCTCGGCAGGCAAATGGTCCACCAGCCAGGTTGCCATGTCGCTGGCCTGCTGCAGTCGTGACTGTTGCTGCTGGAGGTACTGCATCCGTGGCGAGTTATCAAACACCAGGGCGATCGCCAGCGGAGCACCTTGTTTGCCACGCAAGCCGCTGCCACGCAGGGTGGGGCGGGCCAGGGCGAAGGCGAGCCCGCCAACGAGAGCGCAGCGCAAGGCCAGCAGGAGCAGGTGCCGCAATCGCATCCGCCGTTGGTTGGACTCGTGCCGCTGCTGGACAAACCGCAAGGCCGGAAAGGTGTATTGTTGCGGTTGGCGGCGCATGACGAGATGTAGCACCAGCGGCACGGCCGCCAGGATGCCACCAGCCAGCAGGGTTGGAGTGAGAAATCCCATCGTCTATCCCCGATTGCGCCGGTTCACCAGGTACTCGGTCAGGGCCCGATCGAACGGCATGCTGGTATCCAGGGGCACGTAGTCGAAGCGGCACTGGACACTCTCGTGTTCGTATTCGGCCCGGAACTGGTCGATCGCCTGCTGGTAATCGCCACGGTAGGCGTCCGCGTCGACTTCCACCGTTTGGCCCGATTCGGGATCGTACAGTTCGACCAGGCCATGGAAAGGAAAAGTGACTTCCGCTTCGTCAAGAATATGAAAAAGAATGACGTCGTGTCCGCCATGCCGCAGCCGCCGGAGGGCGGAGAGTACCGGTTCCGGGTCGGTGAGCAAATCGCTGAAGAGCATGATCAGACTGCTGTGCTTCAGCATCGCGGCGAGTTGGTCGAGGCTGTGGCCCAAATTGGTTTTCGCCCGTGGCTTGAGCCGGGCCAGGTGCGAGAGGATGTTACCAATTTGTTGCCGTTTCGATTGGGGAGCCAGGCTGTCGATAATCTGTTCGCCAAAGGTAATCAGGCCCACCGGGTCGTTCTGATGGATCATCAGGTAGCACAGGGCCGCGGCCAGGCATATGGAGTATTCGAACTTGGAGACCGTTTGGGCATGCGTGTAGTCCATCGACGTACTGGTATCCATCACCAGGTAGCCGGTGATATTCGTTTCCGCCTCAAATTTCTTGACGTAATATTTATCGGTCTTGGCGTAGACGAGCCAGTCGATGTCGTGAGGGTCGTCGCCCGGGGTGTACTTGCGATGCTCGCTGAATTCGACCGAGAACCCATGAAACGGGCTTGCGTGCAGGCCTTGCAGGTAGCCCTTGACGATAAATTCCGCCCGTAAGTCGAGCCGCGCAATCTGCCGGACCACTTCGGGCTGCAGATATTTTTCGGTACTGAGCATGGGGGGAGTTGAGAGTTGAAGGTTGCGAGTTGAGGGTCGGGTATCCAGTGGCATCCATACGGCTTCCCCCATCAGCCTTCCCACGCATGGCTGGCCCACCATATTTTGGTATTCCCAATTGGCACTTGGTCCTCCAAGGGGTCAGGGCGGAATGTCACGTACTTAAGGTTCTCAGCCATAAAGAAATTGTCATTCTGAGGGAGCCTAAGCGACCGAAGAATCTATATATCAGGAGATCCTTCAGTCGTCGACCAAAACAAGTTTCGGTGCCCGCTCCCTCCGGATGCCATGCTAGCTAGTTTTTCCCCTTAAGTACGTGCCATTCGG
>Ga0114931_10006515_pt1 | contig 14354 bp, 11 predicted proteins | sample 2SBtaG_FD_89579 | JGI IMG/M metagenome (GOLD analysis project Ga0114931, IMG submission 89579) | Deep subsurface microbial communities from Kolumbo volcano to uncover new lineages of life (NeLLi) - 2SBTROV14_V59a metaG | ecosystem: Environmental > Aquatic > Marine > Volcanic | place: Kolumbo...
GCGGTCGTCATTGGACTGATGCAGGCGGGCGGTCGTCATTGGACTGATGCAGGCGGGCGGTCGTCATTGGACTGATGCAGGCGGGCGGTCGTCATTGGACTGATGCAGGCGGGCGGTCGTCATTGGACTGACTACGCAGCAACGCGGCGAGCGCCCGCTTGCACAGCAAGATGCCGAGCTCGGCTCTGGCGTCGTCGACGAACGAGGCGCGCGCGGGGTCGGTCTCGCGGGCGAGGTAGTAGCGGAGAGCGGCTTCGGCTTTTCCGTTCTCGCCGGCGGCTTCGTGAGCCAGGGCGAGGCCGAAGTACGGGGCGGCTTCGTCGGGGCGGAGGGTGATGTAGACCTGGTAGGCGAGGATGGCCAGGTCGGGGCGGTGGGTGCCGCGGTAGGCGTAGGCGAGCGCGTACCAGCCGCGGGCGAAGTTGGGGTGGCGGGCGGTGGCGCGCTCGAGCCGGTGACGCATCTCGGCGATTTCGCCGGTGTCGATCCACAGCGGGATGGCCAGCTCGTAGGCGCGCATGTTGTCGACGTCCTCGTCGAGGGCTTCGTCGAGGCGGGAGAGCGCCTTGTCGGTCTTGCCCGCGTGCAGCAGGGTTTCGGCTTCGGCGACCAGGGCGTGAGCGCGCGGCGGGGCGGCGCGGGCCGGTACGGCGATCGCCGCGGCGATCGCCGCGGCCAGGAGCGCGCGGGTCAGCGCGGGAATAGCATGTCCTTCTGGTCGATGACCTCGGCGCAGGTCATCGACGAGTCGATGCGCACGGCGCGGAAGCGCGACGGGTTGCCGAGTTGCTGGGTGATGGTCGGGTTGAGCGTCTTGACCGTCCCGACCTGGTCGCCGTTGCAGGTGTCGCCGGCCGACAGGTGGCAGCCGAGGATCCCCTGCTCGATGCTGGCGTCGATCTCGCCCAGGATCAGATCCGACGAGTAGACCTCGCCGCGCAGGCTGAACTGGGTGCGCATGGTGGCGTAGACCTGGTCGAGGTCGACCAGCGGCACGCCCGAGATCTGCAAGGTCGCGCCGCCGTGGCTGTCGCCCTCCTGATCGCAGGCACAGTTGACGCCGATGGCCAGGTCACAGCTGGTGTCGACGCTGGGCGCGCAAAACGGGAAGGCACCCTGGTCGTCGGCCTGTGGCAGCAGCGCGGTCTCGATTGGCTCGAGACGAGCGCCGAGAACGATGGTGAAGGTGTCGGTCTCGAAGCTGGCGCAGGTCTGGTCGGGCGATGACAGCGTGCCCGTCCCGGCGACGCTGCCGACCGAGGCGACGGTCGCCTGGGGAACGCTCAGGCGGATCGGTTGATCCTGTCCGGCCAGCGGCACCTCCGGCAGCTCGATCGCGCACAGGGTCGCGTTGACGCCGACGTCGGTGCCCTGTTGCTGAGCGTCCATCACCAGCAGCAACTCGGCCGACGCGGGCGCCTGGACCAACCCCTCGGCGTCGATGTCGACGTTGAGCGTGGCCAGCACCGCGGCGCGGCCATCGAGTTGAAACGTGCCGCCCGCCTGGCATTGCTCGCCGAATACGCGTGCGTCGACGCGGCCGCTGCCGCCCTTGCCGCAACCACCGATGAGAACGAGGCAGAGCCCGAGCCCGGCCGCGGTGGTGTTGGCGAACGCGCGCATGCCCGATCGAGGATAGCATCGGCGACCGCGCGAAGTGATATAAGGATGGCGCCGTGGGGAGGACCGGTATCGGGCTGGTGACAGCGCTCACGATATGCGCGCTGTCCGATGGTGCGAGCGCGAGCCCGGCCGAGGTGTTCGGCTTCGGCTCGGCCAACGCCGGTCGCGCGGGCGCGGTGTCGGCCACGGTAGACGACTTCGCGAGCGGCTACTACAACCCCGCCGGCCTCGCCTTTGGTGGCCCCGGTAAGCAGGTGACCATCGGCGCCCTCGGCGCCTACTCGCACCTGACCATCGAGGATCGGCACGAGCCGCTGTCCGAGCCGCTGGGCATCATCGTCGGCCTGCGCGCGCCGGCGCCGCTGGGCGGCCCGCTGAAGAACCGCCTCTTCGTCGGCCTCGGCCTGTACCTCTTGCCCGGCACGGTGGTGCAGATCAAGGCGCGCCTGCCGGACGAGCCGTTCTACCCCTACTACGACAACCGCACCCAGCGGATCGTCGTCTTGCCGACGGTCGCCGCGCGCATCACCGAAGATCTGTCGGTCGGCGTCGCGGTCAACTTCCTGGCCACGCTGCAGGGACGCGTCACCGCCAGCGAAGGCGCGACCCGCGCGCTCGAGGCCCGCGTCGACGAGGAGATTCCGTCGATCGCCCGCCTCAACGCCGGGGTGCGCTGGCGTCCGCCCGGCATCCGCGGCGTCGACCTGGCGCTGACCTTCCGCCAGTCGTTCTCGATCCCGTTCGCCACCGTCGCCGAGACCATGGTCGCGGGCGAGCCGATCAACCTCGACATCGCCGCCGACGGTGTCTACACGCCGACGCAGGTGGTGGCCGGCGGCGCCTACTCGACGAAGCGAGCATCGATCGGCCTCGATCTGGTGTGGGCCAACTGGTCCGCCTACCCGGGCCCGTACGTGCAGGTGAAGAGCGAGCTGCCACTGGTCGGCCCGCTGGCCGGCGAGCTTCCCGACGTGCCGTACAAGGACACCTTCGGCGCCCGCGTCGGCGGACAGGTCGCGGTCGGGCCGAGCGGCGACGTCATCCTGCGCGGCGGCTACGCCTTCGAGTCGTCCGCGGTGCCGGCGGTGCAGCGCGGCGTGACCAACCTGCTCGACGGCCACAAGAACACCGTCGCCCTCGGGCTGGGCCTGCGGGTGCCGCAGCTGATCGGCGACCACGACGTCCGCTTCGACCTCCACGGGTCGGCGCAGCTGGTCGCCCACCGCACCCTGCACAAGACCATCTACGACGGCACCGGCGACTACGATCCGTTCACCTCGCTGCGCGACGAGGTCACCGACGACCCCAGCGATCCGGCGACTCGGGGCGCGCAGATCTCCAACCCCGGCTACCCCAACCTGCGCTCGGGCGGCGAGGTCTACTCGGCCGGCCTGACCATGGAGGTCGGCTTCTAGTGCGCGCGCTGATCGCCACCGTGCTGGTCGCCGCGCTCGCCGGGCCCGCGTTCGCCGACCCGCTCGACGAGTTCGGCACCGGCGGCCGCAACGAGGGCACCGCCGGCGCCGCCGCGGCCACGTCGCGCGGGGTCGACGCCGCCCACGTCAACCCGGCCGGGGTCGCCGACGCGCCCTACCCCGCCGCGATGGTCGGCTACGGCTACGGCGCCATGGCGTTGCGCATCAACGGCCGCGACGCTGGCGTGCTCGACGCCCACGGCACCACGCTGGGCCTGGCGCTGCCCCTCGGCCTCGGCCACGGCGTGCGCACCGGTTTCGGCCTGGCCATGTACCTGCCGGATCAGTTCCTCGCCCGCATCCAGCTGGTGCCGCCGACCGAGCCGCACTTTTTCCGCCTGGACAACGACCCGCACCGGATCGTCGTCGACCCGGTGTTCAGCGTTCGCTTCGGCCGCTACCTGGCGGTCGGCGCCGGCGCCTCGCTGCTGGCCGACGCCCGCGGCAGCGGCATCGACTTCAACGTCGGCGTGGTCTCGGGCGAGAAGGTCGGCGAGTCGGCGCTGGACGCGACCCTGCCCCTGCGCACCGCGGCGGTCGCGGGCATATTGATCACGCCGACCGATCGCGTGCGCCTCGGGCTGGGCTACCGCGGCCAGCTCAGCCTCGACATCGCGCTCGACATCCTGGCCAACGTCGACGTCGCCGGGGTGGTCACCGGCGACGCGCTGGTCACCGCCCGGGCGATGAGCTACTTCACCCCGCGGCGCGTGGTCGGCGGCGCCGAGGTCGACGTCACCCCGAATCTGTCGGTCTCCGGCCAGGTCACCTGGTCGCAGTGGTCGGCGCTGTCGACCGCCGTCGCCGACATCCGCGCGCTGGTCGCCCTCGACGTGACCCCGCCGCTGGTGCAGACCGACACCCCGCCGGCCGGCTTCGACAACGTCGTCACCGGCCGCGCCGGCGTCGAGTACCGCAGCCACTTCGGCCGCCCCGGTCACCGCAGCGACCTGGCGCTGCGCGCCGGCTACGCCTACCTGCCCACACCGGTGCCGCCGCAGACCGGGCTGACCAGCCTGGCCGACAACGACCGCCACGTGCTGGCGCTGGGCGCCGGTCTGATCCTGGCCGACTTCGCGCCGATCCTCACCCGGCCGGTCGAGATCGCCGCCGCGGTGCAGTGGCACCACCTTGCCGATCAGCTCACGGTCAAGGACGCCCGCGACTTTCCCGGAGAGGCGTTCTCGTCGGGCGGTAACATCGTCCACGTGTCCACCTCGCTGACGGTGAGCTTCTGATGCGGCGCGCGCTGATCATCGCGTGGCTGGTCGCCGGCTGCGGTTTCACCCCGCAGGACAGCTTCACCGGCACGCGAGTGGGCGACGGCATCGCGCCGTGGCAGGACCTGGGCCCGGTGCAGATCTGCTTCGGCAACGAGTTCATCGGCCCGCCGGCGACCGACGCGGGCGGGCTGTGCGCCGACCGCAACACCACCCAAGAGCCGTGCATCTCCGACGACGACTGCCGATCGCGCGAGAGCTGCGTGTGCGGCCGCTGCACCGTGCAGTACTGCACCACCAACTCGGACTGCGGCGCCGGCCGGGTGTGCAGCTTCGCCGAGAAGCGCTGTGACCGCACCTGCGCCCGCGACGACGACTGCCCGCTGTCCGACATCTGCTACGCCGGCACCTGCCGCGGCCAGTGCGAGACCGACGCCGACTGCCAGACCGGCGAGGTATGCAACTCGGTCAACCGCTGCATCACCGTCGCCTGCTCGACCGACGGCGACTGCCTGAATGGCGAGTCCTGCCGCATCCAGCGGGTGCCGCGGCTGGCGCGCGAGCCCAGCGTGCTGGCGCGAGAAACCCGCAGCGAGCCGCGCTTCACCATGTGGATGGAGCTGTCGAACGAGACGCAGATGGATCGCCGTGCCATCTGGCGCGCGACCTCGCGCGACGGTGTGCACTATCAGATCGATCCCGCGCAGCCGGTGCTCGAGGATGGGCTGGTGGCCGGCGCGCCGTCGGTGCTGCGCACGCCGGACGGCTTCGGCCTGTATTACGAGCTCGGCGACGGCGAGGCGATCCGCTACGCCAGCTCGGCTGACGGCATCTCGTTCGGCGCCCCGAGCACGGTGATCACCGGCGGCGCCCTGGCCGCCGGGGTCCACGGGCCGTCGGCGGTGCTGCTGCCCAGCGGCCAGCTGGCCCTCTACTACGAAGCCGGTGACGGTGCCTCGATCGACCTGGCGGCCGGCACGCTGGGCCAGCCGCTGGGCGCCGGCAGCACGGTGCTGACCCTGGACGACGTCCGCGACCCACCGGCCAATCCCGACGACCCGGCCGCGCAGTTCTGGCTGGAGATCCAGGCCCTGCGCAGCCCCCACGCGCTGGTCACCGCGGCCGCCGCGGGGCCATCGCTGAGCCTGTGGTTCAGCGCCTTCGGCCGCGAGAGCGGCGACTCCCAGCAGTTCGGCGAGACCATCCCGATCGATCCCAACTACTCCATCGGCTACGCCGCCGCTCCCGATCCGGAGCAGCCGGACCAGCTGGTGCCGTGGGACTTCAACCCGGTCCTCGATCGGGTCGAGGTGTTCCTCGACCACCGCAGCGAGCTGTCGCCGGCCGCGGTCCAGGTGACCGACCCGGACGGCACGCCGCGCGACGGCTACCTCCTTTACTACCTCGACGCCCAGACCAGCGAGGCGCGCGGAGCCACCGAGATCGGCAGATTGGGGGTCGCCGGCAACGGCACCTTCCCAACGCGGTGATCTCGCGTACCTGACCCGCTCGCCAGAATGGTTTGGCGTCCCCACGCGTTGACCCAAAGAGCATTGGCGGCGTAGAAATCTCCCGCCAGGAACTGGACCGCGTCGATCGCGGCCCGATACGATCCCGGAATCGGTGGTAGCCAGTTGGTCGCAGTCATCGGAAACGTCCTCGTCGGTCTGGTCGCTGTCAGCCTGTTCACAGCGACGATCCGGCTGAGTAAATAGCCCGGCCCCAGCCGCGGCCACCGGCAGTTGCCGGATTTGTGTGCATCGTGACTTCTCACGGCGGACAATCCGGATACAATTGTCAGCACCCGGATACACCGCATCGGCGGCCGGGGGGATGGGCCGACGAGGTGGCTAGGCAGGAGACAGCACGTCCGATAGTCGGACGACCGATCGCGCTCGACGAGCTCTCACGGGAGGACGTCGAGTCTCTGCGTCTGCTCCTGGGCGGACGGTCGGTCATCGATTGGCACCGCCTCGACTTCCACGACCACGACGAGGTCGATCGGTTCCTGCGGGTCAACGAGTTCGACCCCGAGTCGGCAGACGACATGATGCGGCTCGAGGAGCTGCGCATGGACGCGGTCGGCTACCTGTCGCGGACGTTCAACTTTCCGCTGCCGGGTGAGGTGGTCGAGGAAGCCCCGACCCGCGACCTGCTGCTGATGGCCTCGCGCGTCGGGCCGCACCGCCGGTGGGCGTGCGTGGTGCTGAAGGCGATGCACATCATCCATCACCTCGCCGGTCGCGAGCTGCTGGTGCGCTTGCCAATCTCGGACGACAAGGTCTTCCACGCGGTCGAGCTCAAGGTGCTGCGGGTGGTCGAGGAGCTGCGCTCGGCCGGTCATCCGATCGAAGAGTTCGAGTGGAGCCGCAAGCAGCGCGACTCGCTGATCACCAAGCTCCTGGCCAAACGGTCGACGCTGGCGGCCAAGATCTACGACAAGCTGCGCTTCCGCCTGGTGGTGCCGCACACCGAAGATCTGGTGCCGATGCTCGCGGTGCTGACCCGGCAGCTGATCCCGTTCAACTACATCATCCCCGGCGCCACGGTGAACCTGCTGGTGCCGTTCGAGGACACCCTGCGCACGGTGCCCAACCTGTCGCGGCTGGCGTCGTCGCTGCAGGAGGAGCCGGTCGACGTCTCCGACGACGCCGATCTGCAGCCGCCGCAAAACGAGTTCTCCGGAACCGACTACAAGATCATCAACTTCGTCGCCGACCTGCCGGTGCGCATCCGCTCGGTGGTGCCGCCCGACCAGCTGCGCGAGCTGCCGCCCGACTGCGGCCACGTGGTCTTCGTCATGACCGAGTTCCAGCTCGTCGACAAGGCCACCGTGGTCAGCAACGAGCTGGGCGAATCCAGCCACGACGCCTACAAGAGCCGCCAGCACGACCGGGTCCGCCAGCGTCTGCTCAACGGCTCTGCCGACTCGATGCAGCTGCCGTCGCCGACCACCCGCGACGACGGCGACGACGACGACGGCGAAGAAGCCGCCTAGGAGTAGTGAGACCTGGCCGCCCCCCCACAGCGAGGGAGGGCGCGTACTCAGGTATGCAACCGACCGAGCGAGGAGGTACGGGCAAAGGGCGCCGGCAGCTGCGTCCGGGCTATTCGGAAACCGGGAGGTCTTCGACCAGCTTGGCCGTCTTGCCCGGCGCGATGGTGACGCTGTACGGGAACTTCTGCTTGCCGAAGACGAACGTCACCTTGTGCTTGCCCGGCGACAGCTCCAGGCGCGAGCGCTTGGCGATCGGCGTCGACCGGCCGGTGTCCTTGCCGTCGATCCACACCCGCGCCCACGGCACGGTGTTCGCGATCAGGTAGCCCTTGTTCGGGGCGTCAGCCTTCTGCTCCGCGGTTTCGGTCTTGCCGCTGCTGTGGTGGCTCGACGAGTGCAACTCGCTGTGCTCTTTGTGCGCATGGGTCGAGCGCGATGAGCCGCGGCCGGCGTGGGCGCTGCCCGACGAGCTGTCCTCGTGGCTCTCTTTCTTGGGCGGCTCGACCGGCGGCCCCGGCTTGGGCTGCGGCGCCGGCACCGCGACCGCCGGAGCCTCCGCGAGCACGCGCGACAGCTCCTGACCAGCGCGCGCGGTCGGGCGCAGCTCCTTGATGACCTCGTTGCCGCGCTTGACCACCACGCGGTGGGTGACCCCGGGCGTCAGGCGAATCGGCTCGCGGGCGGCGGCCAGCGACATCTCCTGGCCGTCGAAGAAGACGGTGTAGTCGTCGCGGATCCCCTGCAGCACCAGCAGCCCCGAGTCCGGGTCCTTGGTGAAGCTACAGGTGACGATGGCCGGCTCCTTGGCGGTGACCTCGACCTTCTTCTGGCAGTCGTTGGTGCCGCGCTTGACCTTGATCGTGTAGGTGCCGACCGGGCGCTGGTTGAGGGTCAGCGGCTTGCCGCCCGAGACCTTGCCCACGTGCTCGTTGTCGACCCAGACGTCGGCCTCGGCCTCGTTGCCCGGCAGCGCCACGGCGATGGTACCCATGGCGCTGGCCTCGGCCTCGCGCGCCCCCGGCTTGTCGCCGAAGAACAGGTATTTGCCGCCGGCGAACAGCCCGAGGACGATGACCGCGATGGCGATACCGATGCCGACGTCCTTGGCGATGGACGGCCGCCGCTTCTTGGACGCGCGCAGGCGCTCGAGGTCGCTGTGCGGCATCGGCAGCGGCGTGACGTTGGCGGTCGAGCCGAACAGCGACGGATCGCTGCCCGAGGCGATGAACCGCCCGCTGTCGGCGCCCTGCTGGCTGGCCGCGGCGAAGACCCCCGGCGGGGTGAAGTTGGGCATCGGCGGCGGTGGCGGCCCCAGCTTGGAGATGTCGGGCGCCTGCACGCCGGCGGTGGGCGAAACGGTCACCGCCTGCGCCAGCTCGATCGCGCGCGCGGCTTCGGCGGCCTGGGCCGCGGCGTGCACGCCGATGACCGCAACCTCGGCACCGAGATCGGCGACCTCGACTCCCGATGCCGGCCCCGGCACCGGCTCCATCCGCTCGTAGGTGGGGCGATCCTCTTCGCCGCCGACCTCGCCGAACAGCTCCGTCGGCGCTTCGTCGCCGAACTCGCCGTGCTGCTTGCCGCTGGCCCGCAGCGAAGGCTGCACCTCGTCGATGATGTCGTCGAACGACGGCCCGCCGAGCACCGTCGGATCGTCGATGCTTCCGGCCTCGCCCAGGTGCACGACCACGTCGAGCTTGGCCTCGGCCTGGGGTACGCCCGCGATCAGGCCGTCGCGGCCGGCCGACTTGTACTGCTCCATCAGCCGCCGCTCGTGGGACAGCTCGCCGTCGAAGGCGTTCTTCATCCAGCCGGTCAGGCTCTTGGCCGTGAACACCTCCGGCTGCGACATGAGGTACGCCTGCAGGTCCGCGCGCATCTCGCTGCACCACTGGTAGCGATCATCCGGATCCTTGGTAAGCGCGCGCATGACCACCGCCTCGACCTCGGGCGGGATGTTGCGGTTGAGCGTGGTCGGCGGGTGGATGTCGACGTTGCGCACCTTCTCGAGGGTGGAGAAGTCGCTCTCACCGAGGAACAGCCGCTCGCCGGTGAGGCTCTCGTAGAGGATGGTCCCCAGGGCAAACAGGTCGCTGCGCCGATCCAGCGGTAGCCCGCGGACCTGCTCGGGAGACATGTAACCGAACTTGCCCTTGAGCACGCCGGCCATGGTCCGCGACGACCGCGACGCCGCCTTGGCGATGCCGAAGTCGATGATCTTGACCTCGCCCTCGTAGGAGATCAGCACGTTCTGCGGCGAGCAGTCGCGGTGGACGATCTCCAGCGGGCGGCCCAGCGCGTCCTTCTTGCGGTGAGCGTAGTCCAGGCCCTCGCACACCTTGGAGACGACGTAGCAGGCCATGTTGATCGGCATCTGCTGGCCGATCTTGCGGAACCGGTTCTGGATCTGGAGCAGGTCCTTGCCCCAGATGTACTCCATCGCGATGAAGTGGGCGCCGTCGGTGCGGCCGAGCTCGAAGATCTGGCAGATGTTGGCGTGCGACAGCTGACCGGCGATCTTCGCCTCATCAATGAACATCTTGATGAAGTCGCGATCCTCGCCCATGGAGGGCAAGATGCGCTTGATGGCGATGACCTTCTCGAACCCTTCAACGCCGTAGCTCTTGGCCTTGAAGACCTCGGCCATTCCCCCGACGCTGACGCGGTCCAGCAGAAGGTACTTGCCGAACGGAATCGGTTGCCGCACCTCGGTTCGACAATAACCGCGTTCGCCGAACTGCCACAACTAGTTTCGTGGGCTGGAATCCAGGGTGCGCGCACCACAACAGCCGAGTGGTCGAACCGATCCGAGGGTCGGCGACCACAGGGGGATGCCCCCGACAGCCTCCTAGAACCGCCAACTGACGGTCGCGACTCCACCGCCGCGTGTCGTGTTCACCCCCACCGACATATCACCAGGTGTCTCGCGGTGTGCGAGATGTCGGTGGCGCGCGAAGCCGTCGATCACTCCATAGACGTAGACCGCGATCAGCGCTCCGCCCGACACCAGGTTGACCCCGCGAAGGACGCTGGCGGCGTTGCGGCGGTCGGCGCCGCCTGCTGTGGCGCAGACGCCGGTGCCGTTGCGGTCGCACCAGCGGTCGAGGATGAAGAAGGTGGTCAGGTGGGTGGCCAGGAGCAGTACTTCGGCGCTGCCGATCACCCAGGCCTTGGTGTCGTCGCCGTTGGCGAACTGACCCCACGGCGGGAACAGGTTCTTCGACCACTCGCGCACGGTGCGCGGGCGTTCTCGCAGGCCCAGGAGCTCGGCGCGGTGGCGGGCACGGATATCCTCGAAGAAGACGATTGCCTCGGGCGGATAGCGGCCGGGATCGAGGTGGGCGTCGGGGTCGAGGCGGAGATAGGCCAGCAGCGCCGCCTCGGCGTCGGGCAGCCGCTCGAGGAAGAACAGCGCCAGGCCGTAGACGCGGTAGGTCTCGGCGCGATCGATCGCATCGACCCGCTCGATGTCGTCGACGATCGGGTGCGCCAGCGCCTCGGCGGCGGCGTAGTCGCCGCGCTGGAGCGCCTCCTGGGCGTCGCTCAGGCGCTGGCTGACGCCACTGGCCGCTCCCGGCTGCGCCCGCGCCGGGATCGCCAGCGCGACCAGCGCCGCCGCCACCAGCAGGGCCGCGCGGATCACGGCCCCAGCCCCAGCAGCCGGCGCAGGTGCGGCACGACGATCTCCACCGCCTGCTCCGAGATGTAGTGAATCAGTGCGTCCGGCCCGTCGCCGCGGCTGCCGACCAGGGTGCCGGTGCGGGCGACGCGGTCGAACAGCCTGCGCCCGCGGACGTCGACTAGGACGATGCGCACGCGGCCGCGCGCGGTCAGCACGCCGCGCCACTCGAGGTCGACCGTCCGGACGTCGATCATCAGCGCCAGCGAGACGTTGGCGTGAGCCATGGCCGCGGTGACCTCCGGCATCGGCGGGATGCCGACGCCGTCGCCGGGCACCGGCCGGTAGCCGAGCCGTTCGGCCAGCCAGTAGCCGTGGCGGGTGGCGATGGCCGAGCCCTTGGTTCTGCCGCCGGCCTGCAGCACCAGCATGCCCGGCCGCCGGTCGCGCGTGCTCGGCGGTGGACTCGACGCCTCGTGGCCGGCATCTGCGGCCAGGCGGATGGCCGCCCCTTCGCGGCGGGCTCTGGCCTCGGCGGCCGCGCGCTTCTGCTGGTCGCGCAGGGCCTCGGCGATGCGCGGCGCAAGCTTGTCGCCGAGCGCGTCCGCGAGACGATCGATCTCTTCCAGCGGCCGCGGGTCGGTGGCGATGGTGTCGACCGCGATGCGCGCGCGGCGCGGGTCGCGCACGCTAGCCTCCAGCGTCACCCGTGAGCCGGAGGCGCGCACGATGCGACCGTCGATCACCAGGCCGACCTGCGCCGGTACCTCGCCCGACAGGGTTAGTGACTGCACCCGGGCGCCGCTCTTGCGCAGGCGCCGGGCGACGGCGTCTGCCGCCGGCACCGAGTAGATCGCCAGCCCGTCATCGGCCGTGAACGGGAGCACGCCGACAACGTCAGCCTGCTCGTCGGCCCGCGCCGGACAGACCTGTCCGACGAACAGGGCCCCGACGAGCCCGATGAAGATCACTGTGGCGGCGACCCGACGCACCTCTGCGACTGTATCCCCCCTGCCCGCTTATTTGGCGTTACTCATCGAACTCGTGTCGGCAGGATCCGGCAGCGCCACCGTGAACCTGGCCTGCGGCCCGGTCACCCCCTCGGCGATGGGCAATGACGCCTCCGGGCCGCTGCAGCCGTCGCAGAAGACCAGCACGCTGACGCCACTGGCGACGGCCACGCCCGGGATCGCGACCTTGCCGCTGACCGCGATGGCGCCGGCGAGATCGGTCTGGCCCAGGCTCGAGTTGCCACCGGCAGCCGGGGCGGCGACGGCGGCCAGGCGGGCGCGGCCCAGCTCGGCGCCCTGCGGCTCGAAGGTGAGATCGAAGGTGCCGCCGCCGACCAGCGGCAGGGCGAAGGCACCGCCGGCATCGGTGACGGCCATCGCCGCGGCGCCCGGCTCGCTGGCCAGCAGGCCACGCGGCGCGGCGACGACTTGCACGCCGGCGACCGCGTTGCCGCCGCCGGCGACAGTGCCCGACACCGTGCCGACCACCGCCAGCGCGATCGCCGACGGTGACGGCTGGCCGGTCGACAGATCGAGACTCTTCAGGGTGACGCCGGCGCCGCCGGCGCTGCGGGCGATGACGTCGTAGACACCGTCGGGCACGATCAGGCCGCTCACGTGACCGGTGCCGTCGCCCTCGGCGGTGATGCGCAGCCCACCGGCGGCGGCGACCGCGCTGCCGCCCGCCGGCGTGATGGTGCCGGCGTTGGCGCTGGCGCGGCGGACGAACGTGACGCTGGCTCCCGGTGCAGCGGCGCCACCGGCGGTGGTGACGTCGAACGCCAGGGTGCGCGAGGTCAGCCCGGCGGCGTAGGCGATCGCCAGGGCGACGCCGGTGCTCGGCGTGAGCCCGGCGGAGGCGTCGACCTCCAGGCGCGGCAGGCCGCTTGCCGCCGGCGGGGTGACGGTAAGCGCCGCGGCGCCACCCAGGTGCGCGGCCAGCGAGAAGACACCGGTGCCGTCGGTCGTGCCCACCGCCGACGGCACGCCGGCGATGCGCAGCGCCACCTGGGCGCCGGCGATCGGCGCGCCGCCGCTGTCGCGGACGGTGCCGGTGACGGTGTCGCCGGCGGTCAGCGTGAGTTCGCCCAGGACGCTGGCGACGGCGCTCACCTGGCGCGGCGCCAGCGACGGATCGTCGGGCACGGCGAGCAGATCGTAGGTGCCGTCGGCCAGACGCGTGGTGTACGCGCCGGTGGCGTTGGCGAACGCTTCGGTGACGGCGCCGTCGCTCTGGCGGGTGAAGCGCAGGTAGGCGGCGCGCGGGCTGCCGCCGGCGTCGCTCACGGTGCCGGCGACGGCGATGCCGGTGTCGAGACCGACGGTGCCCAGGTCGTACGGCGCCAGGCCGGGGACCTCGAAGACCAGATCCTGCTGCGGCGCCGGCTGGCCCAGCGCGGGCACGAAGTGGAAGCGGAAGCGGCGCCGCGGCGTGCCGGCGTCGGTGACGTTGATGGTGATGACGCCGTCGGTGCACGACAGCCCGTCGACGTCGCCGCGCAGCTCGACGCGGTACGGCCCCGGTTGGTCGGCGACGAACGACACTTTGCTGCCGTCGAACGGGCTGCGATCGGTGGTGGCGACCGGCGCACCCGAGCGGGTCACTGTGAACTCGTAGCTCTCGAAGCCGGAGACCTGCTGCTTGTAGATCGATCCGTCGAGGTCGACGGTGGCGCCGACCTCGGGAGACGACGGCGCGTACTCGACGACCATCTCGCACAGCGGACCGCCGCCGTCGCTCGGCGAGCCGGCGTCGGGGTTGTCGCCGGAGCCGAGCCCTCCGCACGCCGACGACACCAGGCCGGCCGCCGCCGGCACGACCAGCGCCGCCACCGCCGCGGCGCGAACGATGCGATGTCCCCACGGCCTCATCGAATCTCCACTCCCCAGGTCACGCGCTGCAGGCAGCCGTCGTTGTCGATCGAGCAGCTGTCCTCGCTGTCGTCGCACGGCAGCGTGCGGTCGATGCGGTCGGCGACCTCGACGCGGATCGACAGCCGGTCGCCGGGGGCGAAGCCGGCCGGATCGACCAGGTAGTCGGCCGCCTCCAGCCCGCTGACCTCGACGAAGGCGCCGCCGGTGTCGGGGCTGGCCACCAGCCAGCGGAAGGTCGCCTCGCCGAGGAAGTCGCCGGGGTCGGCGGGCGGCGGGTAGCGATCGAGGTCGTCGGTCACCGACTGCACGCCGAAGCGGCGCGGCGGCTCGCTCGCGCCCAGGATGTAGGTGCCGCCGGCGACCGCCGGCTCGATGCTGGCGATGCACGGCGGCGCGTCGTCGGCGACCAGGATCGGCACCGTTTGCTCTAGGGCGCCGCCGTCGCCGTCGTCGGCGGTGACGCGGACGTTCCACAGGCCGGCGACGTCGGGCTCGAGGCGGTAGGCCGGCGCCTGATCGTCGGAGACCGGGCCC
>Ga0114931_10006516_pt1 | contig 14354 bp, 18 predicted proteins | sample 2SBtaG_FD_89579 | JGI IMG/M metagenome (GOLD analysis project Ga0114931, IMG submission 89579) | Deep subsurface microbial communities from Kolumbo volcano to uncover new lineages of life (NeLLi) - 2SBTROV14_V59a metaG | ecosystem: Environmental > Aquatic > Marine > Volcanic | place: Kolumbo...
GACATGGTGACCCTCGTGTTCCATGAACAGGGTCGCGCCGCCGGCCAGTGCGATTACCAGGGCCAGGCCGCCGAGCAAAACCCAGAAGCCGGTGCTCTTACCTTCGATTTCACGATAGTTCAGCGATAGTTTCATTGGTCAGTCGCAATTCCAGTAGTGGTGTCAGATGCCGCGATAGCGGACGCCGGTGTTCAAGCCGAGATCAGCGCGGATTTCGACACTGTCCTGCGCCTTCAATTCTTTGGAGATTTCGCTGTTTTCGTCATAGAGATCGCCAAAGACCAGGGCATTGTGATTTTCTGCGCTGCAGCTTTCGACGCAGGCCGGGATTCTGCCTTCATCGACTCGGTGCACGCACAGCGTGCAGGATTCAACCGTTCCCTTGCCGCGCGGCGCCCAGGGTTTTTGGTCGTGCAGGTCTTCATGCACGAAGCTGCGCGCCTTGTAGGGGCAGGCCATCATGCAGTAACGGCAGCCGATGCAGATGTGTTTGTCGACCAGTACGATACCGTCGGCGCGGCGGAAGGAGGCGCCCGTCGGGCAGACGTCCACACAGGGGGCGGTTTCGCAATGTTGGCACATCATCGGCAGTGTCTTGGCAAAGCCGGTTGATTTGTTTTTGATCTCGACGCTACGTATCCAGTGCGCCTGTTGTTCTGCGTTTGAGTTGGGCTCTGAACTGCCCCAGCCATTTTCCTGCTCGCAGGCGGTCACGCAATCATTGCAGCCCGATGCGCACTTGTTGGTATCCACCAGGATACCCCAGCGTTTCTCGCCGCTGACCCGCTCATCCGCAGGCTTGGCGTTGGCGGTGACGCTGAGAAATACGCCCGGCGCTACAGCCGCTGCGCCGGCGGTGGTACCTGCCTTGGTGAGAAAATCTCGACGCGATGCGTCGATCGGCTTGCTGGATTCACTCATTTGGCTTGTCCTTCGGAGGCCAGTAGGTGCGGTGCGTCATGATTCCGGGATGATTGGGTCTGCAATGTTGATGTGCGTACCGGTTTGGTGGCGTGACATTGGAAGCAATCGATGTTGACGGCCGCATAGCTGTGGCAGCTGCTGCAGAATTGGTCCGGTCCGTTGACGGGCAGATACTCGCCTTCATCATTTTTTGAGGCGTGGCAATTGACGCATTCTTCCAGTGAATACTGGCGTGTGCGCACACCCTGGTGCATGGTTTCGTCGCGCTGATGGAGGATGTACTTCATATGGTTTCTGCGCATTTCACTCTCGGGCTGGACGCATTTCTGCGTAGCGCTGAAGTGCCTGGCCGGCTCAGGGAACGAAAGACTGGAGAAGGGCAGTGGATCTTTCCCTTCGTCGTCATCACTGTCTGCTGTTGCCGCCAGTGGCAACAGCAGTAATGACAGTACAATGGCGAACAGTAAACGAGCTGGTGAAGATGGGCTCATAGTAGCCTAGACTCCCTTGTTATTCACCCAGGGCCATATCGATGTAACCGGTCGGGCAGACATCGGCGCAGATGTGGCAGCCGACGCATTTGGCATAGTCGGTATCTACATAACGGCCGGTCGTTGCTTCGTTCTTCTTGACGCGGAAGACGGCATCCTGCGGACAGTAGATGACGCAGTTGTCACATTCGAAGCACATGCCGCAGCTCATGCAGCGTTCGGCTTCGGCGACGGCCTGTTCGTCGGTGTAACCGTTTGTGCGCTCGGCAAAGTGGCCCAACACCTCGTCGGCGGTCGGCACATCTTCTTCACGCAGGTTGCGTTCCGTGTAGGAAAAGTGACCGAGGAATAGCTTGTCGGCGGTAATAACCTCATTTTTCGCGCGATCCTCAAAGTTATGCACCGCGAACTTCTCGAAGTTGGTGCCGCGCGTTTCGCCCTGGGTGTAGGCTTCCGGTTCCAGACCGGCCTCCTTCATTTTGCCAAGCAGGGAGAAATGATGTTTATCGACTTTCGGTCGTTTGCGCAGTTCTTCATGTTTCAGGTAGTGCTGGATGGATTCAGCGGCTATTGAACCCTGGCCGATAGCGGTTGTCAGCAGGTGCGGACGCACGATATCGCCGGCGACAAAATGACCCGGACGATTCGGTACCTGGTAGAACTTGTCGGCATCGATCAGGTTGCGCTCGTTGGCATAATCTTCCAGGCCGCTCATTTCGCCGCCCTGACCGATGGCGGATACGATCAAGTCACACTCGATGACATATTCCTTGCCACCTTCGATGGCGACCGGTCCGTTTCCTTCCCACTTGGCATCAACCAGTTTCAGGGCGGTAGCACGGCCTTCCGCGTTGCGGATGATTTCAACCGGCATGACTTCGTTCATGATGTTCACACCTTCGGTGATCGCATCATTGACTTCATGTTCGGCGGCTGTCATCTGGTCGCGCGGGAACAGGGCGGTCAGGGTGACGTTGTCGCAGGCCTTTTTCAGGGAATTATCCACGTCGCCGTGGTTGCTAACACCATTGATGACATCTTCAGGGTTCTCGGTGAGATCCTTCAGTGTCCCGATGCGGCGCGAGACGGAGACCACGTCGATAGAGGTATCGCCACCACCCACACACAGGACTTTGTTAGCCGTGTATTTCAGATTGCCCTTATTGAACTGTTCCAGGAATTTGACGGCAGATACACAGTTTGGCGTTTCGTCCCAGCCTTCAAGCGGCAGACCGCGGCCGGTCCAGCAGCCCAGCGCCCAGAGGACGGCATTGTAATCTTTTTCGAGGTCTTCGACGGCCACGTCACGCCCCACGCGGGTGCTACCCTTGAATTCGATATCGCCCAGGTCGAGGATGCGCTGGCACTCTTGGTCGAGTTCCTCACGCGGAATGCGGTAGCCGGGGATACCGTAGCGCATCATACCGCCGAGTTTTTCGTGGTCGTCGAAAATAGTCGATGCGATGCCGCGGCGACGTAACTGGTAGGCAGCGGCCATTCCGGCCGGCCCACCACCGATAATGGCGACTTTCTGGCCGGTCAGGTCGGCGCCGGCTTCGAATTTAAAACCTTCCTTAAAAGCGGTGTCGCCGATGTATTGTTCCACGGCGTTGATGCCGACGAAGTCTTCGACTTCATTACGGTTACAGCCGTCCTGGCAGGGCGCCGGGCAGACTCGGCCCATCATGGCCGGGAAGGGGTTGGCGTCTGTGGAGCGTAGGAAGGCATATTCCTGCATACTCACACCTTCCGGCGGGTGCTCGATACCGCGCACGATGTCCAACCAGCCGCGGATATCTTCACCGGAGGGGCAACTGCCCTGGCAGGGCGGCGTACGGTGAACGTAGGTCGGGCACTTATGGGAGTGGTCACCTTCGAAAATAGCGTGTGTCCAGCTATCCCACTCGTTATCGCCTTCTTCAAACTTTCTGAATGTCAGTTTCGTATCATCGCGAGAAGTAGCCATGCCTATTCTCTCCTAAAATCAAATGAATCCCGGTTGGTGATTCGGTTTTATCAAACAAAAAGTTACTCGGTTTCCCCATCGAGCTCAGCTTCCTGTTCAGAGCCTTTCAAAACGATGGCGTTACTGACCAGCTGATGCACGCTGACAATCTGATCCATGGTGAAACCATAATAGGGTAAAGTCTTCGCAAACTGGCTCTTGCAGATCGCGCAGATGGCCGCAATGTTGGTGACCTGATGCTCATCCGTGACCTGTTTCAAAGCTTCCATTCGCGGTTGCGCGCCTTTAACGCGCAGTTCCATGAGGTCATCGGTCAGTAAGCCGCCACCGCCGCCACAGCAGAAGGTGGCGTCGTGGATGGTGTCCTGCGGCATGTCGTAGAAGTAATTACAGCTTGCCTTGATGACATCGCGGGGGATGGTAAATTGGCCGCCTTCGATGTTGCCCATGCCGGCGCCGCGTGCGACGTTGCAGGAGTCGTGGAAGGTCAGTTTCATATGGTCGTTTTCCGCCTTGTTGAGGCGCAGTTTGTTTTCATTGATCAGGTTATTGGTGAACTCGCAGATATGTTGCGGGATCGGGTAGTTCTGATCGAGGAAATCGAATGGGCCGGCCAGGGTATTCAGGAAACTATAGGCCACGCGCCAGGCGTGACCACATTCGCCAAATACAATGCGTTTGACGCCCAGTTCCAAAGCGGCTTCGCGAATACGCAGGGAGACGCGGCGCATGTTCTCGTAACTGCCGATAAACATGCCGAAGTTGGCGGCCTCACTGGCCTTGGAGCTCATGGTCCAGGAGACACCGGCTTCGTGGAAGACCTTGGCGTAACCGATGAGGCCATCGACGTGTGGTTCGGCGAAGAAATCGGCTGAGGGGGTTATCAGCAGAATGTCCGCGCCTTTTTCATCCAGTGGGAAGCGGACCTTGACGCCGGTGTCTTCTTCAACTTCTTCTTCGAGGCCTTCCAGCGTGTCTTTGAGTGCGGGCTCCGGTAACCCAAGGTTATTGCCGATGACGAAAACCTTACCGATGATTTCGTTACAGTACTTTTGCCCCTTGCCAACAACGTCCAGGATTTCGCGCGCGGCCATGGAAATTTCGGCGGTGTCGATACCGTAAGGGCAGAACACCGAACAACGGCGGCACTGCGAACATTGGTGAAAATAACTGTACCAGTCGTCCAGAACTTCTTCCGTCAGGTCGACGGCGCCGACCAGCTTGGGAAAGTACTTGCCGGCGAAGGTGAAGTAGCGGCGGTACACTTTGCGCAGCAATTCCTGACGCGCGACCGGCATGTTCTTGGGGTCCGTTGTGCCCAGGAAATAGTGACACTTGTCCGTGCAGGCACCGCAATGCACGCAGATGTCCAGAAACACCTGCAGCGAACGGTATTTGCCCAGCAGTTCGCCCATCTTGTCGATGGCGACTTCTTTCCAGTTGTCCGGTAATTCGCCGGGAAAACCCAGTTGTTCCTGAAACTCAGCTTTCGCCATGAAGGGCGAGGAGTGTGCCATCACCCCTTCCTTGAGTTTGGGAATAAGGGGGTATTCGTTTAATACGGGTACGTCAAAATCAGCCACGCTTTATCCTCCGGTCCGTTTACCGTTCGCCTGCTTCCAGTTCTTTCGCCCAGGGGGCGATGTGCCGTTGCTCGCGGGAGCTGTCGGTCTGGTTGCGGGTCGGGCTGAAGAACACACCCGGTGCGTGCAACAGTTTGCTAATCGGGAAAATGATCATCAGGGTTGCGACCAGGCCCAGGTGGACCAGCAGGAACGGATCACTGGGCAGGGGCTGCGGCGAAAGACGCAGCAGACCCAGGAAGAACGCTTTCACTGCAATAATATCGGTGTGCGCCAGATAGCCCATGCCCAGGCCGCTCATGGCGATACCCACCAACAAGGCCAGCATCAGGTGGTCCGAGGGTGTGGAAATATAGCGTACGCGGTCCACCAGGAAACGGCGTGCCCACAGCCCGAGCAGGCCGGCGAGCATGGCAAATGCCGCGTATTTGCCGAAGGGTTGCACCCAGTTCACCCAGAACCAGACAGGTTCGGTGAAGTAGCGCAGGTGGCGCAGCAGGACCAGCAGCATGCCAAAGTGGAACAGATAGCCAAATATCCATGTCCATTTGTTGGAGCGGAACAGACTTTCGAAGAAAGCCACTTCGCGGAACATGCGCATCACCACACCCGTCTCCGTACGCGGAGCCGGCATGGTGGGGATCTTCAGGGGAGCGGGTATCTGCGCGTATTTTTTAATGCGCATTGCGATACCGACTACCAGAATAGTCGTCGCAACATAGAACAGCCCGACATAAAGTGTCGTAACCAGTGTCACGCGTCACTCTCCTTCCATCTGTGGTTATACAAAACGAGGGGGAGGTGGGCTCCCCCCATTATTTGCAGCATCTGGGGGGGGGTTAGACGCAACCCGTCGGCTTGGGCAGACCGGCATACTTACAGGCCTGCTTGGCAGGGCCGTAAGGGAACAGCTCATACAGATATTTGCTGTTGCCTTTGTCTTTACCCAGTTTCTTGCCGATAGCCTTGGTCAGAACGCGAACCGCCGGGGCGATCTGGTATTCTTCATAGTATTCACGCAGGAAATTGATCACTTCCCAGTGGGCATCGCTCAGTTCGGTACCGTCTTCCTTGGCCATAATAGTGGCCACTTCCGGCTCCCATTGGTTCAGGTCAGCCAGGTAACCTTCTTCATCAACTTCCAGTGATTTACCATTTACTTCGATAGCCATGATAGCTCTCCTAGTTTGCAGCTGTAGTGCAAATCAATTGCGGTTTATAGCCAGGACTGGACTTTGTCATACTCGGTGACAAGGTCCACAAATCCGCCGTAATCGACCACCTCAAGGCCATCGATAACGTGGTGTTCAGTCATACCTCGCGCGGTGACGTCCGGGCCAAGTACGTAGATCTTGTGATCCGCCAGGGCAGCCTTGACCTTTTCAGCAACCACCGTACCGTCAAAGGCGGCGTAAACCCCGTCTTCGATCAGCAGAATAGCGGAACCCTTGACGGCGTGACGCAGTGCGGTATCCAGCGTGCGGCGTTCAAAAGGCGATTTATTTACCGTGTGTAACATGGGCATAGTGTTTCTCTCCGTCTTAGAAGCTCAGGATGACTTCCTGCTCTTCCATCAGTTCGGCCAGCTGATCTTTGTCGACGATCTGGACGGGTACGACCAGGTCTTCGGTGGTCAGGCCGCGGGATTCCAGCGACTCTTTTTCCACGTACAGCTTCTCGACATCGTAACCTTCGAGGGCGCGATAGGTCGGAGAGAAGTTCTTTACACCGATAGCTTCGGTATTCTGCTCCTTCTTGATCTGGTAAACGCCGTCATCCATAAAAACGAGGGTAACATCCTGTTCGAAGGCGGCGGCGATCAGCACGACTTCCAGCGACTCCAGGGCATAGATCGTGCCGTAGGGTGCGCGACGGTTGACATACATGAACTTGCGGACCGGACCTTCAAGTTCGTCGTCTTCCCATGGTTCTGCCATAACTCTAGTTCCTCAATTAGTCGCCAAAGATGACCATACGTTCAGATTGGATGCCGGCTTCGATGAGCTGGCCAAGGCCGGAGATGCGGAACCCCGGTGCGAGGTTGTCGCTGTCTTTGCCTTGACGCTTGGCTTCGTTTTCATCGATTATGCCGCGGCGCTGGGCCGCGGCAATGCAGATCACCAGATCCAGATCGTGCTCTTTGGCCAGTGCGGTCCACTGCTCGGTGATATTGCGGTCGTCCTGCGGCGGGATCGCCAGGCGTGTACCGACATTCACACCATCGTGATAAAAGAACACACGCATGACCTCGTGGCCTTTTTCCAGCGCCGCCTTGGTGAACATTAATGCCGAGTCAGCAGACTGGTGCTGATAGGGACCTTCGTTAACCAGTACAGATAGCTTCATGCATCGACTCCCAGCTTAGAAACGAATGTGAGTAGAGGCATTCAGGCTGGCGCGGGCGCCACGCCAGTTATCTACATGGTACTTGGTGAACGGCAGACCGGTGACTTCGAAGAAACGCGGCCAACCGATACGCTCAACCCATTCGTTGATGCGTTCCCAATCCTTGGCACCTGCCTTGTATTCTTTCAGGATGCGCTTGACGATAGCCGTGGCTTCGGGCCAGCGTGGCGGATTGTTCGGGATACCGGAGGCAACCAGTTTCTGGAAGGTGGGCTTGCCGCGGGCATTGGAGTGGTTACCACCGATCCAGACGGCCAGTTTGGAGTGCTCAGCGTCATTGATCTGCATCGGCGGGCAGGGTGGGAAGCAGGCGCCGCAGCAGATGCATTTTTTTTCATCGACTTCGAGCGAAGGCTTACCGTTGACCATGGCCGGACGAATCGCCGCCACCGGGCAACGCGCGACAACCGAAGGGCGTTCGCAAACGTTGGAAACCAGGTTGTGGTCGATCTTCGGCGGCTTGGTGTGCTGCACGTTAATGGCGATATAGCCCTGGCCGCCGCAGTTGATCTGGCAGCAGGAGGTGGTCATATGTACGCGGTTCGGCATGTTACAGGCGGTGAACTCGCCGACCAGCTCGTCCATCATGGACTTCACCACGCCGGATGCGTCGGTGCCTGGAATGTCACAGTGCAGCCAGCCTTGGGTGTGGGACAGGGAAGTCACGGAGTTCTTGGTGCCGCCGACTATGAAACCGGCGTCGGTCAGTGCGCTGATCAGCGGCTGGACCTTGGCTTCATCGGTGACGATGAATTCGATATTGGAACGGATAGTGAAGCGAATGAAGCCGTCGTCGAACTTGTCACCGATGTCACACAGGGTGCGCAGCGTGAATACGTCGAGAATGCGCTGGGTGCCGGCTTTGATGGTGAAAACCTGGTCACCGCTGAAAGCTACGTGGCGCAGAACACCAGGCTGCGGGTCGTCGTGGAATTTCCACTGACCGAAATTCTTGCGCATCGTCGGATGCATGTACTGGAAACCGTCCGGGCAACCGGATTCGATCGGTTCCCTCATATCTGCCATTGACATGTTACTCTCCTAAAAATTGAGTGCTGTCTAATGCTGGACCGGGGTGGGCGAGCCCACCCCGGTACCACTAAAGTACTGCTGTGTGGAAAAAGCTGCGTTGATCTTTAAGCGCTGGCTTTTTCCGCCTGACGCTCGAACCATTTTTCGGCTTCTTCATCCCAGCCATCCATACGGACGTAAGAGGACTGACGCGGGTTGTTGACCATGTTCGGGTCAACTTCAATGCCGATGCCTTCGAGGAAATTCACCAGGCCGATACGCTCGATCATTTCACCGCAGCGCTCGTGCTCCAGGCCGTTCTCAGCCCAGAAATCGATAATTTCTTCACCCATCTCAACCAGGGACTCGTAGTCTTCTTCGGTTTCCAGCTTCTTGAACGGAACCACGACGGTACCCATCAGGTCACCGATCTTCAGGGTGCGCTTGCCGCCGATAAGGACAGTGACACCCTTGTCGTCGCCGGGATGCAGTGCTTTGGGCATGACGTTCAGGCAGTGCATGCAGCGTACACAGTTGTGGTTGTCGACGGTCAACGTGTCGTCATCATTCAGCGTAAGCGCCTGAGTCGGACAACGGGTGGTGACGTTGTCGATGATGTACTGGCGGCCCTTCTTGGCAACGTAGGCTTTGATCTCTTCCTGGTCGACCTTCATGTCATCACGCCAGGTGCCGATCACGGCGAAGTCAGAACGTTCGATGGAGTTCTGGCAGTCGTTCGGGCAACCGGAGACCTTGAATTTAAACTTGTAAGGTAGGGCCGGACGGTGCACGTCGTCGGTGAAGTTGTTCACCAGGTGACGGTGGATGCCGTGCTCGTTGGCACAGGACATTTCGCAGCGGGCGGCGCCGACGCAGGACATGGCGGTACGCACGCAAGGACCGGCGCCACCGAGGTCCCAGCCGTATTCGTTGATTTCATCAAAAAAGTGCTGGGTGTTTTCGGTGGTGGTACCGATGAACATGATATTGCCGGTCTGACCGTGGAAGGTCTGCAGGCCGGAACCCCATTTCTCCCAACTGTCGCCGAGCTTGCGCAACATGTCGGTGGTGTAGTAGTTACCCGGGGTAGGCTGTACACGCAGGGTGTGGAATTCTCTGGATTCGGGAAAGGCGTCGCCGACTTCGGAGAAACGCGGGATGATGCCGCCGCCGTAACCGAATACGGATACGGTGCCGCCTTTCCAGTAACCCTTGCGGGTTTCGTAGGAGTGCTCGAGCTGACCGAGCAGGGAGTTGGTTACTTTACGAATACGCTCATCGGGGTGATCGTCGCGCAGGCGCTTGATGCCGGAAATGAAGCTCGGCCAGGGGCCGTTTTCCAGTTCGTCGAGCATAGGCGTTGGATGGTGCTTGTCAGCCATGGCCGTCTCCTTCCAGTTTGTTGGGTGGCGGTTACTGCGTACGCTCAGAGCCGCCGTTACGTAACTATGATGTCTATGAGCCGAAGTTCCCGTATCGATACCGGTGAAACCGATACGTGGAATCCCCTCATCAGGCGAATAGCAGTCTAGGAGCCTGACGCGGGTCCGAGAATCCTACCCTTGGGGTGTATGCATCCAGCAACACTATCCCATTAGAGATAGTTACTCCGGTGCTGCATGCGGCGGGCGATTATAAGGCGCGAGGCGAAAAAAAGCCATGCGCAAAGAATGTTTGAATATTATCAAAAGCTTATACGCTGAATAGGACATAAATCACACTCAGGTCAAGCTGGATGCTGGGACTAAACCCATAAAAAACAGCGGTTTTGCGTGAATGGTGAGCGCTCTGATCTGTTAAACTAGATGTTTGGAAGAAACAGGGTTTACGGATACCAAGGTATGGTGGCATCGTCATCACTAAGCGTATCGGCGTCAGCCGACCAGAGCCCCTTCGACCTGGATAGCGAACGACCATACCAGGCTTGGCGGGCGCGGAAACTGGCTGATTATCCGCTATCGTCGACCGAGTGGCTGGTGTCAATCGACGACGGTTTTCAGCTGCAGGCAAATGAACGTATGGCGTTGCTGAAAGCGGTCGGCAAGACCAATATGGCCGTCTATCAGTTGCCACCGGCTTCCGCTGCCGACAAAAAGCAATTGCGCCAGCTCGGCCGCCAACTCGGCCTGCAGCGCTTGGATAACAATCTATGCGCCGATGAAGACGGGATCAGTGCATTGCATGTTGCCGAGAAACGGCAAGTGGGTGAGTACATTCCCTACACCAGTAAGCGGCTCAACTGGCATACCGATGGCTATTACAATAGCCTGGAGCGGCAAATTCGCGGCGTCATCCTGCAGTGCGTACAGCCGGCTGAAAACGGGGGTGAAAATGCCTTTCTGGACCACGAAATCGCTTATATTCAGTTGCGTGATGCGAATCCGGACTTCATCCGCGCACTTATGGTGCCGGATGCCATGACCATTCCGGCGAATGTCCAGCAGGGCGAGGAACTGCGCGCGGAACAGGCCGGGCCGGTGTTTTCTTTCGACGCGGCTGGACAGTTACATATGCGCTATTCCGCACGCGGGCGCAATATCGTGTGGAAAGACGATACCGACGTACAGGCGGCAGCGGAATGCCTTTTGGACTTGTTTCAGCAGGATTCGCCCTATATATTTCGCCACCGGCTGGAGGTCGGACAGGGTGTGATCAGCAACAACATTCTGCATTGCCGTACGGCGTTCGACCATGACGCCGACGCTGAACCGGGCAGACTGCTGTACCGCGCCCGCTATTTCGACCGCGTCACCGATATCAACCAGGGTGGATGATCGACATGTTGTGTCTGAGTGAAATATTGTTGCAGCAGCACGAGTTGCAGTCATTCGAAGACCTGGTGGGCGCCGTGGAAAACAAGGCGCTCGGCGGCGAGTTGTTTTTCCAGATGGATGTGCGGCCGCCGTTCCCGGATACGCCGGAGGACTGGGAAAACCGCCTGGAGGCGGCGTTTGCAGCGGCGGGGAAACGTTAGCGTTCCACAATGGTCAGAGCCTGCCCCGCGTAGCGTTTTGGGTATTCCGGCGAAGGCCGGAATCCATAAAGCTCAAAGGCCTGGATGCCGAATCAAGTCCGGCATGACAAACTGAATCAGAGGTTTCGTCGAAGTGGTGGTTAAACGGGTAAATTAAGATGTTCTGGGAAGAAGAAAAAGACGAAAATACGCCGTTTGTCGTTCCCGACGACGTGGTGGACCTGGTTTACAGCATCAAGTGTAAATGTTTGCCGCTGGACCACGCCTACAGCTTTTCCTCGGCCCTGCGCGCGGCGTTGCCCTGGATTGATGGCGAGGCCCGGGCAGGTATCCACCTGATCCACGGCGCCGAGTCGGGTAACGGCTGGATGCGGCCGGAAGACCCGAGTAGCGAATTATTGCACTTGTCGAAGCGGGCGCGCATGACGCTGCGGCTACCCAAGCACCGGGTCGAGGCGGCGCAGACTCTGACGGGGCAAACCCTGGATGTCGACGGATATACGCTGGAAGTCGGCCGGTCCAAGGTCAAACTGTTCAGTACTTTGTCGACCCAGTTCGCCCGTTACGTGGTGATACCGGAAAATGTCAGCCACGACGACGAAGCCGCTTTTGTAGAGCTGGCGGTGGCGCAGTTCAAAGCACTGAATATCAAGGTGCGTAAACTGTTGTGTGGCCGCGCCCACGCTCTGCAACACCCGGACGGTAACCTCTATACCCGCAGCATCATGCTGGCGGATCTGGAGGTTGAGGAAGCGATTACCCTGCAGCAGGAGGGCATCGGCGCGCACCGGACCATGGGGTGCGGGTTGTTTCTGCCGCATAAAGGTATTAAGGCCGTGCACCAAATGACGGCCGATAAAAACTCTTAGGCCTGACGATGATTGAATAATTATCCTTAATCAACTAATTACTATGGAGATATACAATGGCACTTGAAGTCGACGGTAAAACCATCGAAACAACAGAAAATGGTTACCTCGTGAATGCGGAAGACTGGACCGAAGCCGTCGGTGAGGCGGTTGCCAAAACCGACGATCTGGCAATGACCGACAAGCATTGGGACGTGGTCAACTACCTGCGCGACGAACATTTCAATAATGGCGGTAACGAACCCAACGAACGTACCATTATGAAAGATCTGGGAAAAAAGTGGGGCACCAAGCCCAGCAGCAAGGATATGTACAACATGTTCCCGGGTATGCCCAGCAAGCAAGGCCGCAAAATCGCCGGCTTGCCGCAGAGTACCCGCAAAGGCGGTTATTAAGCGATCCTCCGGCCCTTCCCATTGGGGATATAGTCCGGATTAGAGACCCGTAATATAGTGCGCGGCAAGTATTGAGTATTGTGTGGCGCACGCCCGTTGAATGAACGCTTTGGAGGCAAAACCATGAGCGACAAGCAAGAGCTGATCAAACAGATGCTGGAAATGCAGAAGAAGTTCATCGACCATGAACACAAGCAAGGCGTGACCCAGCAGGAATACTTTACTGCCGACGAAGACAGCGATCTGCACAACTACCGCCAACAGTACAACGAACTGGCGATCAAGTTGGTCGATATGGCCCACGAAGAAAAGGGTTCACACCGCTAATACCGGCAGATTGCTGAAAAAACGGGCCGAGTGCACCAGCCTCCGGCCCGTTTTTTTTACTGACCCCAATTAGAGCTCTGACCACATGCGCATGAGGTTGACGTAGGCGTGGTCGACCTGGGTGGCGGTTTCAGAGCCGGGTTGTGATTCCAACAGGCTTTCACGGGCCTGATACAGCTGGTACAGCAATTCGCGCTGCCGGGGGTCGCGCAGCATGCTCTGCGTCCAGGTCACGGCGACCAGGCGTTCTCCGCGGGTTATCTCATCGATATGATGCAGGCTGGATGACGGGTAGATGACCGCATCGCCCGCGGCGCACTTGAGCCGCTCTTCACCATAGGCGGTACGGATCACCAGTTCGCCGCCGGTGTATTCTTCCGGTGCATTCAGAAATACCGTCGTCGAGACATCCGAACGGTACTGGCCGCCGGGTGGTCCCATCACCGGGTCATCGATATGGTCACCGTATGACATGCCTTGGGTGTAGCGTGCGTAGTAGGGTGTGGCGACGCGGTAAGGCATAGCGGCGGCCTGATATAGCGGATGCTGAACCAGGGCGCCCATTACCAGGCTGTTTAACTGTTCCATCTGCCGTGCATGGGTCTGCAGTTCTTCGTTGTGTTTGACGCGCCCGGCGGTTTTGCCCGCCGACAGTCGGCCATCGACGAAGCACCCCTGTGCCAGCAGCGAGCGTACTTGTTCGAGTTTGTCGGCATCGAGTACATTTGGAATGACGAGCAGCATAGAAAATGTCCTGCACTGGTTGGGTCGGAGAATTTTAAATGATATTGAAATTGACCATCGACGATCAAACTTATGATATCGACGTATCCGAACAGATTATGCGGGAAGCGGGAGAATTTTACGCGCGGATGGACCGGGACATGGACAAAGGCTGGCAGATGAGCCGCTTCTGGGTGGAAAAGCCGGATCTCTACCAGCGTTGCCAGATCGTCGCCGACAAGATCCTCGGCGCCTTCCATACTGAAAATAAACGCATGGTACTGCTGATGGCCGGCTATATCCTCCAGCGCGTGCCGCAGGTTCAGGAGGTGGTTGTCGATACCTCGGGCGATATTACCCTGACAGAAGTCGTCGCTTAGCTATCGCCAGCTTGCCCCAGGGAGAAATAAAACGTAGCACCTTGGTCAGGTTTTGCCTCCGCCCATACCCGGCCTCCATGGCGGCGAATAATGCGTTGTACGCTGGCCAGACCAATACCGTTGCCCTCGAATTGATGCTCGCTGTGTAAACGCTGGAAGGCTTCAAAGAGTTTATTCTCATATTTCATGTCAAATCCGGCGCCGTTGTCACGTAGGTAAAAGACCCTTTTGCCGTCGCTTGCCGCTGTCTGATTCGTGATACCGAATTCGATAGTGGCATGCCGTTTCTTCGAGGTGTATTTCCA